>TARA_B110000003_G_scaffold104503_1_pt1 | contig 21815 bp, 18 predicted proteins | sample TARA_B110000003 | Tara Oceans TARA_B110000003 (sample SAMEA4396424) | marine metagenome | biome: Westerlies Biome; feature: [SRF] surface water layer (ENVO:00010504); material: water (ENVO:00002006), including particulate matter (ENVO:01000060) such as... | depth 5 m
GGGCGTGTTCGGATCTGCGTGATCGAGCGGTGCAGTGTCGAGCGAGGTCGATGGTATTCGTCTATATCCTATGTATTCGTCTATACGTGGGTGTTTCTATACGTGTCTCCATTGCTATCGAGGGAAGGCGAAGACCGCTTCCCGAGGCCTCCTGTCTCTGGTTCCGTGAAGATACAAAACGTCCCCCGCGACCTCTCCAAAGTCCCCTTCGAACGTCGTGTGCAGCTCCGGCACGACGCACAACCCCCTCTCGCTCAGTGTGTTACCCTCGGAGGTGTCCAGCACGCAGAACTCGGCCCATCCCTCATCCGCCGACGCGACCCACAGAAGGTTTCGCTCGGCCAACGCGGCTTCGTCGTAAACGCACGAGCTGCCCGACTGGCAGTTACCCAGGTTAACCTCGAACCCGACCGCCGGGTCTACACCGGGATACTCCATCGCGTGCATCAGCAGGCCCACGACCGGAACGATGTGGTCGTCGCGCGAAGTCGTACCCGTCCACAGGTGTCCGTGGAACAGGTCGAACCTATTGAGCGGGTTCAGCCGCCGAGGTCCCTCCAGGGAAAGCCCCGCGAGCAGGAACAGCTCCGCGAGGTACTCGTTCGCCTTTCTGCACCACATCCGTTTCGCGCCGTTCTCACGAGGGCCCGGGGTGAGCTCGCATCCGCGAACGAGCGCGTCCTCGACGTCGGGGACCCTCAGCTTCCTGGGGTGGAGCGAATTCCGCAGCGATTCGGGCGAGGCGAGGTTTAGGAGCGAGCTCGGGACCCGCAGGTCCGGGAGCGGCAGCCGCTTAATGCATCGCTCGATCGCGTCGTCGTCGTCGGTTCGCCGGCCGTGAAGCGCCACGCGCACGACGTCCGCGGCGCACGTCCTGCGCCGCGACTCACCCTCGTGGATGTTGTTAGCCAAATCCCCAAGCCCATCGTCGTCGTCCTCCGCGACGCCTCGTGCGATGACCCGCGGTGACGGACGCCCCGCCCCCGCATATTTGCACACACACGGATGCTGTCTAACTCGTGGTTGGCTGACCGGCCGCGCGCTCGCAGCCGCCAACGTGGCGGCCATGGCGCGGCGTTGTTATGTATCATCCCGACGGGAGATCCAATTTTCATTCTTCTTGGAGCACGGGGCGGATGTCGAGGCGAGGGGCAACCTTGCTCGCGAGATTCGCGACGGCCACGGGGCCATCCGCGTACGTCGCGCCCGTCACTCTCTCACGCGCGCCGTCGTTCGCCCCCGCGCTGGCGTCGGCGGCGCTCAGGGGCATCCAACCGGCGTCGATCGTCGCGGTCGGATCGGACCGTGTTGGTCATCACGGTACCGCGCGCGGGTTCGCGGCATCGGCGCCTTCTGCGTCCCCTCCGCCGCCGCCGTCCGCGGCCGGTGCCCCCAACGCGAGCGACGACGCGCCGGGGAACGGCGCCGTCGCCAAGCACGTATTGTATCGCGGGCCGTGGCTGTTGACGTTTCGCACCCTCGTTCGGTTCAAGGTGTTCCAGCTCATGGGAGTGTCCTCGCTGGTCGTGCCCCTCACCGCGGTGTTCAGCAACGAGCCCGTGGCGACGGGCACGGCGGCGGCGGTCGCGGCGGTGGTGGGTGGCGCGGGCGCGTGTTCCCTGGCCCTGCAGTACTACGCGAGCAGGTACGTCGGTGAGCTGAGCATGGTTCGGGCAAAAGGCACCAAGCACGGGACGAACCACAGGACGCGGGTTCGGATCAGCACGATGGACTTCTGGGGGCACAGGGTGGACAAGGACTTCGACCCGGCGGATGTGCTGCCGCCGCTGAGGGACCTACCGGCGGATGCGCTCGGGGAGATGGCGTCGCAGATGTTCGTGCCGCTGGACGTGGTCGGGTCGCATCAGCACGTGCTCTCGTTGCGGCACGGGGACCTGAAGGACAAGAAGCGGCTCTTCGCGCTGCTGACGGGAGACGGGCTGGAGCTACCCAAGACGTGGAGGGAGGAGGAGGCCGGGGGCGGGTGAGGATGGACGTCGGGGGCGGGTGAGGATGGGTGGGACGTTTCGCGATGGGTGGGACGTGTCGCGAGAGCTCAACGCCTGCTGTTGATTTATGTACCTACTAGTTTACGAGGATCGACTCCTCCCTTCTCATCTTATACGCCCGCGAGGATGTCGTCTCCGAGCGCCCACGCATACGTCGCACCCACGACCACGCCGAGTATCGCTCCTGCCAGCACCTGCACGGGGGTGTGACCGATGTGCTCGCGCAGCGGCCTGGCCTGGATCTGGTCGAGGAAATCCTGGAAGCCCCTCTGGAGGCTGTCCTGAATGCTCTCGCCGGTGTTCGCCTCGTTGCCCCTGCCGCTCCTGCCCCCGAGCAGCCCATCCACCTCACTCGTGTCTCCACTGGCGTACCCTCCACCGCCGGCGTTCCCCATGAGTCCCGCCTCGAGCGGCGCCGCCGCGTCCTCGCCGCGGCCGTGCCCCCGGTTCCGAAAGTTGTGGTCCGACGGGAACGCCGTGACCAGGTTGTTGATGGCGGTGGCGTGCATGCCAGCCTGCCTCCGCACCCCCATGGCGTCGTACATCACCTGTCACAAAATCGCGGTCGATCGGGCTGAGGTCAGCGTCTTGGCGCGCGTAAAGGGCGAGGGGGCGAAAAGCGACGCAACGGCTGGAACGGAATAAAAATGGGTGTTGACGAGGTGAGGACGTACCACGAGCGCGAGCACGAGCGCCGTCGCGAACGCCGGGTCCCCGAGTCCCGCCTGACACGCCGTGCCCGTGGCCAGCGCGGTGACCAGGGACGAGTGCGACGAAGGGAACCCGCCGCTTCCCACCATGAGCGACGCCTTGAATCGCCCCGTAATGGCCCACGCACTGAACGGCTTGAGCACCTGCGCCACCACCACCGCGATGAGCGCGGCGACGAGGCCGACGTTGTCGCCCAGCGTGGTACCTGTACCCCTGAAAGAAACGTGCGTCATCTCCGAGACTGACCGACGACTCCCGCGCGACGTCCGCGCTTTCCAAGTGGCGAAGGTGACGAGGGCTCCTTCGCTGAAGAGAAAGCCCCGCGGCCTCAGGGAGACCGCCTCGAAATACTCGTCGTACGGGCAAATAGGGACGTTATTAAGATTTACTACCGTCTACTGCAGACGCGAGTACAGAAAAGTGAGTATGAAAGATTAACCATGGTTCCGTTCTAATATACCTATTTGCTATTTATCTATTTATGTCTACGTGCAAACACACAGACCCCCCGGCCCCGCTACAGCACGGTCTCGTTCCACTCCGCGCGGCATTCCTTGCACACCACCATCACCCTCGCGTCGTCCGCGCTCTCGTTCGAACCCCACGTCTCGTTCTTGCGTATATCTCGGTGCCCCTTGAGGTCCGCGTACGCGCAGTCCGTGGAATCGCACTCCTTGCAGTGGTACTTTGTCGTGTCCGTGAGGGTGTCGGAGGTGGTCCGCGTGCGCCGCTTGTACGACCGCTCCTCCATCTTCTCCCGCTTCCGCTTCATGTCGTCGGTCGCGAGCTCGTCCGGCGACAGCTCGCACAGCGCCTCGGGGCTCAGCTCGCCGTCCAGCACCCTCTTGCGCAGGGTGCCATTGCGCCGAAGGTTCGCAGCGAGTGTTCTCGCGGAGGACCGGTAGGACGGGTCCCTCGCGTCCCTCCCTTTGCTCGCGAAGAGCGCCTCCTCGACCGCGCGTGCCAGGTCGAACAGAGGCGAGGGATCCTCCAGTGCCTCGCCGAGGTTAAACGCGATCTTCGTCCGCGTCTCATGGTCCTCGGCGGCCACTTCGTCCATCGCGCCGGCCACAATGAGCTCAAGATACTTCGCAGCTGACTTTTTCTGAGTTGGCGGGAATTATCGAAGATGATCGGGCGGCGCCCACTTCACTTCGCGCGCCCTACACGCGCACGTGGACGACGCGACCGCTCGACCGAGCGCGCGTTTCTTTCCAAGCCATTCGACGCGTCCAAGGCGGGTTTCGATCCCTCGCGGCGCCATGACCGCCGACGTCGACCGGGTGCTCGCCTGGGAGACCTCCTCCGAAAATTCCGCTTCCGTCCCAGAGTCGCTCACCAACCTGCTGCGCCTCGCGGAGGAGGCCGGCGAGGAGCACGCGGCGCTCGCGGGCAACCCCGAGGCCGACATCACCGAACTCAACGCCCTCGCCAGGAAAGCCGAGAACCTGACCACCGGGAAGGAACCGGAGCGGGAGGCCAAGATCGTCTTCGACGACCTGATGGGCTACCACGCCAAGCTCGAGCGCGACCGATCGGAGCTAACGATCGCCGCCGAGCGAAGGCAGTACGCGCACGCCTCAAAAGCGTCCGACGCGGCGGGCGCGTTATTCAACGCCATCGACGAGGACGTGCGGAGCGTCGAGGGCGGCGCCGGCGCGGACGGAGCCGCCGCGATCGCCGAGGCCAAGGAGGTGCGGCGCCGGCTGGACTGGTCCCTCGACGAGACCCGGCGCAGGCGCGAGGTACTCGCCGCGGAGCAGGAGCGCGCGTCCCAGATGCGCCGCGCCGTCCTCCACAACACCCTCGCGGACATGATCGCCGACGACGAGGACGACGAGGACGACAAGAGACGGAACCGGCGCGCGGGTCGGTCGAGGGCGGAGGATGTCGTCGAGGAGTACCTCCGCGAGCAGGCGGCTCGAAGGGCCCGGGCGTACGGCGTCGCGTCGCCGCGGTCCCCGTCGTCGCCGGCGTCGAACTACCGCGGGACGCCGTCCAGGTCGGTGCAGACTGCGCGGAGGACGCTCCTCTCCCCGAGCAAGGCGGTGCAGACCTCGCGGGGGGGCAGCGACGACGAGGGCGGCGAGTGGGACGAATTCTTCTCGCCGCGCCGACCCGCGGAGCGAAGGGGACGGGAGAACTCGACGAACAGCGACGCGTCCACCGGGACGGACGTCGCCAAGGTGGCTCTCACCCCTCGGGGCGACGGCGTGGAGGTGGACATCGCGGTGGACGGGGAGAACGTCGACTCGCCGAGTCGCAACCACCGCCTGAACCGCATTCGCAGGAGGATCATCCGCGACATCCTCGTGGCGGCACCCGCGGTGGTGTTCTCGGTGATGGAGGCGCTGCGGGGCGGGTCCCCGCGGAAGGAAGGGGGACCCAAGTCGAGGGGGCAGTCGCCGAGGAAGGGTCACTTCCTTGGCGTCGGGAAGAAATCGCCCAAGAAGGAGGCGAGGAAGGCGGACGAGTTTAAACCCACGGTGATGAAGGTTGAGGCGGTGGAGTACGCGCCCAAGTCCATGGCCGTCCCGGACCAGATCACTCCGGTGATGGTGCAGCCGCCCGCGTCGATGAAGCGTACGAACGAGGACAGGGAACTCAGGAAGGTTTTTGGCATGGGCTGATTATTCGTCCTTGGTTTGACGCCGTGGCCGTGCGCAGTATTTAGAAGTGCAAGATTTAGAATTCTCTCCTGTTGTCCGTTACAACCAAAAACAAAATGCAATAAAACAACATGCTCGCGTGCGACAAATCGTCAGTCGTGCGCGTGTTGGTACAATCATCGGCTCGCGTGCTCTTTCAATCGCCGATGGGATCTCTCCGTGATGAATGTTCTTCAAAGGTGCCTCGCAATCTTAGCGAAACGCCCTGGGCCCCTGGCGCCCCCTCTTCGACTGCCTCCCGTTGCCGCGCTTGCCAGTCCCGACGTACCCGTGCGCGCCCATCGCCTCGAGCGCATCCTTATCGGGAACCATGCCCAGGTTCTGCGCCCACGCGTAGGGATCGTCGACGGAGTCGTTGGTTCCCTGCACGTCGTTCGGCGACCAGCCCGCGTTGTTGACGGCGTTGTTGGCCATGTTCTCCTCCGCCAGCCCGAAAACCCTCGCCTCCGCCAGGTCCGTGGTGGCGCCCATGAGGCCGCCCATGGACCCGAGGGTGTACGCGACGTTCTTCTGGGACAAAAACACGTCCATGTCGTACACCGTGCGGTTGAAGCGAACCTGGCCAGTGTTCTGGTCCCTGGAGCGCATCTGCACCATGGGCCTGCCGCCGGCGAGCACCTCGTCGACACTCTCCTCGACGTTGTGCGCGACCCACATCGAGCGCTCGTGCATCTCGATGAGGATGGGAAAGGTGGGGGGCGCCTGACGCTCCATGATGGTCTTCTGGCATCCCCTCGCGCGCGCCTCGTCGTCGCCCAGCGTCACAGACTGCACGCCGCCGACGAGGTCAGTCAGCGTGGGGTTCTTGATGAGGTTCTCCAGGAGCTGGCCGTGCGCTGTGCCCACGAGCTGCACGCCGCGCTCCGCGATGGTCCTGCACGCGATGGCTTCCGCCTCTGTGCCGATCTCATCGACGATGATCACCTCCGGCATGTGGTTCTCCACCGCCTCGATCATGATCTGGTGCTGCTGCGCCGGGTCGGGCACCTGCATGCGACGCGCGCTGCCGATGGCGCGGTGGGGAATGTCTCCGTCGCCGCCGATCTCGTTGCTGGTGTCGATGATCACGACCCTCTTACCGAGCTCATCGGAGAGAACACGCGCGATCTCGCGGATCACGGTGGTCTTGCCGACGCCCGGCCTGCCGAGGAACAGGATGGACTCGTTGCCCGTCAGCATGTCCTCAATCATCTCCACGTGGCCAGTCACCGCCCGGCCGACCCTGCAGGTGAGCCCCACGATCTTTCCACTCCTGTTCCTGATGGCCGATATGCGGTGCAGGGTACCCTCGATCCCCGCCCTGTTATCCCCGCCGAAATCACCGACGGACGTCTCCGCCGCGTCCAGGTCCGCCTGCGAGATCACCTCGTCGCGGAGAAACTCGTTGGCGATGTCGCCGGCGAACCTCGCCTCGGGCCTGCGGCCGAGGTCGAGGACGACCTCGAGGAGCTGGTCCCTGTTGGGGTGCGCCCTAAGTATGCCCCTAACGTCATCGGGTAACATCTGCGAATCGAATGCGTGGGACGCGGGGGAACGAGGTCAGCGCGTCGGTTGCGTGCCAGGCTGTCAATTCTCAATCGACGTTTTTAAAACGAACGGGGCCGAAGTTCGGGTCGCTCCGGACCCCACGGGGAGCAAAGGGTGGATATCGGGGACGGAAACGCACCTCGATGATGCAGTCAACATCGTCGTAGACTTTGGTCTCCCTCGGAGCGGCCGGGGTATTGACCGGGGTGGCCGGGGCGACGGGAGCTGGAGCGTCGTCGAACGGGGCATCGAAGGCGGTCGCGTGAACGCTCGAGTCCACGGTGTTTTTACCGGTCGAGACGGAGGCTGTATCGGACGCGAAGGGGTGAGAAACGAGGTCAGTCGATGCGATGGGATGGTCGTCGATGCGTCTGGATCGCTTCGTGGGTGCAAACGCGTTCGCGCGCGATCGGAGCGCCGTGTTTCGGGAAGGAACCGTGTCGGGTAAAAAGGAATATGGTTTGAACGCATTTCCCGACGACGGGGCGTGAAACACCGCGTACCTTTGGTGGACGCGCGCCCGGGGGCGACGTTCTGAGGCTTCGTCTTGGGGCTTCGCGAGTTGTTGCGTCGACCGCCGCCGGTCGCACGGCACACGGTCTTCAGAGGCGCGCGCTCGGCGCGGACTCCGGGGACCGCAGTCGCCGGGAATAAACGGGCCAGAGTGAGCATTGCGCTGGGAACTCGAGAGCCGGAAGGTGGCGAGTGCGTGCCGCGCCGAGTACGTATAAACGCTTCGCGGTCGCCGAGGACGTTCGGCGGTGTGTGTGGTTGTGGCCGGACCCGGGTATTGCCGAGTGCACTGGCCCTGCGTGCGTTGGTGGCGCGTTGTGTAACGAAGGGTCGGGGCGCGGGTAATACTTGAAAATAGACTTTCCCCGGCAAAACCGTGAAACGTTCACCTCGAGGCCGCGCTCTGATTGGTGGAGAGCGAAAACTCGCGCGTGAAACTGCTTGTCTGGTAAGGAATTGGCGCTTGAGAATCGAGTAGGTGTTTGGTGGTGTTTCCTGCATGTTTGCTCATACAAACAATTGCCGTCTCGAAAATTAAAAACAACACGCTTCTCCCTTGCCCATCTCCCAAGTCGAAGTGCGATCTCCTGCACTTTGAGAAATATCTTCAGTGCCCACCTGTTGTGTGGGGTGTCCGTACATTGTGACGACCGACCGATTCCGCGAAAAATCGGCGGCTGCGAAAAAATCTAACGTTGCGTCGTTGAAAACGTCGTTTGGCTCACGGGGGCATCCGCTCTTTTGTCGCGCGAACGGCCCCGCCGCTCGTCGCCAGAAACAACCACAGAACCTTCGAGGTGAGCACCCCGAGCCGTGATAGTACCGTCCAACGGCGACCGACGTTTGTTGGGCCCCGCCGCGACGCGCACGTCCCCGCGGCGCGTCTCAATCGAGCCCATCAAATCGTCCGTCCGGGCCCCCTCGCTTTATATCTCCTCGAGATAAAGCATCGGAGGCGGCTCGGTCGGAGGCGTCCCCGCGATGGGTTCGGATCGTCCCCTCGTCTCGATCACGTTCTCGGCGCGACGTTCGCGGCGTTCTCGAGGCGATCGACGCGTTTCGGACCCGATCCCGCGCCTTTGACCGCCCCTCCGTCGCACATCCCGACGCGCACCCGAGGCCTCCACGACCAACGCCCTAACCCCGACATTGCCCCGTCCTCCCGCCACAGGAGTCCAGCATGGCCGCCATGTCCGCGCGATCCCTCAGCCTCAGGGCGTCTAACCCCATGGCGGGCGTCGCCCGTACCTCGGTTCGCGCCCGTCGCGCCATGACCGCCAGGTGAGCTTCCCGAGACTCGAGATCGCGCCACCTCGTCCCCGCGTCCCGACTCTTCGCGAATTGCGAACGATTAACGAAAATCGCCCCCACGCCTCGGACCGTCGCTGACCCTCCCCTTCCCCCATTTCCCCCATTTCCCCTCCCTCTCCGCAGGCCCATCAGTGCCATCATGCAGACCGACGCGTTCCTCGGCGAGCGCGGCGCGAACAAGGAGGTCTCCGCCACAGGCGCCTCCCTCAAGGACTGGAAGCCCGACTCTTGGCAGGCGCGCGAGGCGCTCCAGCAGCCCAACTACGACGACGAGGCTGAGCTCGAGACCGTCTTGGAGGAGATCGCCACCCGTCCCCCGCTCGTGTTCGCGGGTGAGGCCAGGTCCCTCCAGGCGCAGCTCGCCAACGCCGCCGCGGGCAACGCGTTCGTCCTCTTTGGCGGCGACTGCGCCGAGTCGTTTGAGGAGTTTGGCGCCGACAACGTGAGGGACACCTACCGCGTCCTCCTCCAGATGTCCGTCATCCTCATGTACGGCGCCGGCGTGCCCGTCGTGAAGCTGGGCCGCATGGCGGGTCAGTTCGCCAAGCCCAGGTCCGAAGACCTCGAGACCATCAACGGCGTCTCCCTTCCCTCCTACCGCGGCGACAACATCAACTCCTCCGAGTTCACCCCCGAGGCGCGCCGCCCCGACCCGGGGCGCCTTCTCAAGGCGTACGACCAGTCCTGCTCGACCCTCAACCTCCTCCGCGCCTTCTCCAACGGCGGTTACGCCTCCCTGCAGCGTGTCACCAAGTGGAACCTCGACTTCATGGAGGACCAGGAGAGGGGCGCGGACTACCGCGCCCTCGCCGACAAGATTGACTCTGCGCTCGCATTCATGAACGCGTGCGGCATCGACGAGGACAGCCCCAACATGCAGTCCACCGACTTCTTCACCGCGCACGAGGCGCTCCACCTCGGGTACGAGGAGCGTCTCACCCGCCTGGACTCCACCACCGAGGAGTACTACGGGTGCAGCGCGCACTTCCTGTGGTGCGGCGAGCGCACCAGGCAGCCCGACGGCGCTCACATGGAGTATTTCCGCGGCATCTCCAACCCCATCGGGATCAAGATCAGCGACAAGTCCGACGGCGATTCCGTCGTCTCGCTGGTCAAGCAGCTCAACCCCGAGAACGTGCCCGGCCGCATCACGCTCATCTCCCGCATGGGCGCCGAGAAGCTCCGCGAGCACCTGCCCCGGCTGATCCAGGCCATCGAGGACGCCGGTCTCAACGTCCTGTGGGTGACCGATCCCATGCACGGCAACACGGTCAAGACGGACAGCGGCTATAAGACCCGTCCGTTCGAGAGGGTCCGCGACGAGATCATGGCGTTCTTCGAGGTGCACGAGCAGATGGGCACCCACCCGGGCGGCGTCCACCTGGAGATGACTGGCCAGAACGTCACGGAGTGCACCGGAGGCACCGCGGAGGTGACCATCGGAGACCTGGAGCTGCGCTACATGACCCAATGCGACCCGAGGCTGAACGCGTCGCAGGCGCTGGAGCTGGCGTTCCTGATGTCCTCCAAGCTGGCGGGCATCCGCCAGCGCGGAAACTTTGGCAACGCGCGTTAAGGGGTTTAGTAGAGGGTGTTTGGGGGAGTTGAAATTATTTTTTCGACGATGACGAAGCCTCCCGTTTGAGGGGGGGCGGCGACAGCGGAGGGGCGCGCGGGCGCGCGCTCGTGACGTCGGCGGGATCATATTATCCGCCGACGCCTGGCACGAGGCGGGCTCGATTATAACTTTACACATTACCAAAGCAGTTTTTCAATATGTAAATACGGCATATGCAAACACCTCCTTCCCCACCAGCTCCGTCATCAGATGCTCGAAGCCGCGATTCGCGATTCGACCCTTCGTCGATTGACTCGTCGTTTTTGGTTCATTTTTGCCGCTGAAAAAAAACCAGGAAAAACCTCCACGTGTGTGGAGGCGGCCTGGCCTGCCTGGCAAATAAAGAATATCCCTCTCGAGTGGCACTTCACGCGCCGCTGTCGCACGCAACACCGCGTCGTCGCGCCGCTGGCTCTCTCGCGAAGAGACAGGAGAGGGACTCTTCCCCTCGACCTCTCTTCGACCCCATCGAGCCGCGAGTCGGCAGTCACCAGTCGGGTGCTCCCGGCTGTTGTCTCCCCGCTTTCGTCGCTTGGGATCTTCCGCGCGACGCCGCCCCAATCGCGGGCCGACCAAGACACACATACACAGACACGGCGTGGAGACGCCGGTGACACAACGCACACTAAACACAAGTAAACAAAAACGATGTCGACCTTCATCGCCTCGGTGAGCACCCGCGACCTCGGTCCCTTCGTTTCGCGCCGGCAAAACGTTTGGCGCCCATTTCCGTCATCGTGTCGGTCTACCCATCTTCCACGCGTCCCGGGACGCACGCGCTTCGACCCGAACTGACCGAACTACCCTCCATTCGACGCATCGTAGAGCCTCGAGATGTTGTACTCCGTCGCGCCTCGCGCGGGAGTTCGTGCGCGCGGTGTGCTCCCCGCAGCCATTCGCGGCGGAGGAGCCGCGCGGCCAAATTCTCACGCGCCGAGGGAGACTGAGAGGATTAGATTCAACCCGAAGGGCCTGCCGCACCCGCTGCGGTCGAGCCTGAGGTTCGACTCGAGCAGGCGCGACGTGTCCAGCCGCGTCATATTCGGCCCGGGGACGCAGGTTAAGGAGGAGGAGGCCGGCGACAAGGATGACGCGGCGACGGAGGAGGAGCCCGCCAGGCGGAGGCTACCGTTTCTCAGAGGCGCGAAAACTCGAAACGAGTCGTCGGATGCGGCGGATGCGCCGTCGTCCGAGGCCGAGACGACACCCCGGACCGGTGTGCTCGGGTCCATCCCGAAACCACGGACCGGCGTGCTCGGGTCCATCCTCTCCACCCGCGTCAACCCCGACACCGGCGAGGCGGAGACCTTCTCGGTTCCCACCGGGTTGAACTCGGATCGAGGTCCGGTTCAGCTCGATGAGCTGAGATCGTCGGCCAGGGACGCGCGCGACGCGGTGCGCGACGGTCTGACCGGCGCCGCCGAGAGGTTGAAATCCAAGGTGCGGGAGCTCAAGAGCAAGTCCCGCGCGCTGACGCACCCGCCTCTGCCCGTCGTCGGGACCTTCGAGGAGCTCCTGAGGTTTGCCCGCATCGCGACGCTCAACGGCGAAGAGCCCGAGACGATTCGCGAGTTTTTCGCCGCGACGCGCGAGGACGTGACCGTGATGGACCTGGACCGCGTGCAGCAGCGCGTCTTCGTCGCCACCAACCACACCACCAAGACGCACACCATCTCGTTCAGGGGCACGAGGAACCTGACGAACGTGGTTCAAAACATTCGGCTGTCTTCGAACCCGGTGACTGCGTCTGGTCGACTCGCCATGGTCGGTCGGTCCCTCTCCGGATCTTTCTCGTTCCTTCGGGGCTCCGTCGACAAGGACTCGGGCGACGGCAGCGGGAGCTTCGACGAGGACGACGAGTGCTCAAACATCGACTTCGAGGCGGATCCCACCGAGTTTGCGCGCAAGGGGTGCACGGACCACCTCCCCATGCACAAGGGGTACAGGGTGGTGGCGAGGGAGTGCGTCGACACGCTCGCGCCGCACATCGTCCCCGGCTACACCGTCCAGCTCACCGGGCACTCCCTCGGTGGCGCGGTCGCCGTCGCCGTCGGTCTCCTGTACAAGGCTGCCGGGATCGAGGTGAACAAGGTTGTCACCTTTGGAGCCCCAAAGCTCGGGCCGAGAGAGACGAGGGAGGCGGCGGAGAAACTCAACGTGCTCCGCGTGGTTCAGAAGGACGACATCATCCCGCTCCTTCCCATGTCTCGACCGTTCGTGCGCAAGCCGTACGTCCACCTCGGCGAGGGCATCATGCTCGACAACGACACCCCCGGGAAGTACGCTCCGCTCTCGAGGGAATGGGGCAACGCGGGAATTTTGTGGCGACAGCGAGCGCACCTTCGATACGCCGCGGGTGGCGAAGGAAAATCCGCCCCGGCTGAAGAGTGCGGGCCGGAGGACATCGAGGAGGACGACGACGACTACCAGCCGTCCATCGACGCCACCATGGACGCCGCGGACGCCACACCCGCGAGGCGAGCGAGGTGGTGGCAGGCGCGAAGGCGACTCGCGAACCTTCGAACCGCGCTCCAGGAAGCCATAGCGCGTCGACGCGAGAAGGCTGCCGCGCTGGCGCCCTCCGCGTACGCATCGTTGGCGTCGCCGTCCGGGGCCCTCGCGCTCTCCGCGACGGCCCTCGCCGCGCCCAACACGCCGGACACGGAGTGGGCCGCGGAGGTTGCCGAGTGGGCGCACGTCCCGGCCGCCGCCGACGTAAACGCCGAGGAGATCGCCCCGTTCGACGACGTGGAGGGTGAACTCTTCGTGCGGCTGGCGGAGACGGAGGGCGGCGCGACCCAGGCGGCTGCCGCGGCGGCGAGCGAGTGGGAGCGCGCGTCCGCGTCCATGTCGGACGATGAGACGGAAATTTCCCGGATCGGCGCCGCCTCCGAGGGCGCGGCGGAGGAGCCGGCGGTGATATCGACCGAGTCCGCCGCCGACGCCGAGAAGGCCGTGGCGCGACACCGAGAGGGTCCCACGATCTTCCTGCGCCTGTGGCAGCTACGGGCCATGAGCGCGGAGGAGCGCAAGGATCGGCTCGAGTCGCACAGGATGAGGCGGTATGTGATGGCGGTTGAAGCCGCGATGGAGGCTGGGCCCGTGCAGACCTCGCTGGCGGGGGTTTACGACGGTACCGACGACGACGACGTCGGCCTGGACATGGAGGAGGAGGACGACGTCACGTCGATGGGCTCAGTCGCTTCCTGGGTCAACTGGACCCGATGATTCTTTTGTTCGTTCAACAGTGCGCAAGTTGACGTGTGAATAATAATAAAGTTTTTATTAGATCTCCTGGCTCGCCGCGCTCAGGTCATCCTCCTTGAACACGATGCTCTCCTTGCAGAACTCGCACGTCATCTCCACCTGTCCCTGCTCCTCGATGATGGAGTCCACCTCCTTCTTCCCCATCGACGCCAGCGCGCGCATCATCCGCCCTCGAAGGTCGTCGCGGCAGCACGGACCGTAAGAGGGGACAGACTCCGCGGCAACCTCCGGGAGCGACCCGAGCTCGCCCAACACCTTCTCGGCCATCTCCTTGGCGCTCAGACCGTCCGCGATCATGTCCGTCGTGGACTTCAGGGAGGCGATGGACCGCTCCAGCTTCTCGATGGTCTCGTCGGACGCGAAGGGAAGCACCTGCACCATGTAGCCGCCCGCGCTCCTGACGTTGAGGTCGCGGTCGAGGCTCACGCCCACGGCCACGGCGCTGTTGACCTGCTCGGAGTCCTGCAGGTAGACCGCGATGTCCTCCGCGATCTCCCCCGAGGCGATCTGGACCGTACCCGTGAACGGCGCCTTCCACGATGGGTGCGACCTGGCGACGGTGAGGAAGCCTTGGCCCACCGCGGCGCCCACGTTGAGCTTGCCATCCGGCCGCAGCGGGGGATCCGCGTTGGGGTTGGACACCAGGCCCTTCACCTGGCCGGTGTTGTCCGAGATGGCGATGATCTGTCCGATGGGCCCGTCGCCCTTGAACGTCACCTGCGTGTTCTCGTCGTCGCCCTTGAAGGTGCCCAGGAGGATGGCGCTGAGCATGCTGCGGCCGAGCGCGGCGGAGGCTGTGGGCGCCGTCTTGTGGCGGCTCACCGCGTCGGCCACCACCTTGGTACCGACGACGGAGATGACGCTCACCTCCTGGTTAGCTGACATCACGCGGTAGATCAGGTCGTCCGCGCTGGCCTTGGTGGCCGTCCTGGAGCCGCGAGCGGCGGAGGAGTTGCGCGCGACTCCAATCCGGCTCACCGCCGCCGGCACCATCGCGTTGCGACGGGAGGTGACGCGAGCCGCCTTGGAGGCGACGGGGAGCTTGGCGCGGGCGGCGACATAGGCGCACCGGCCAGCGAGGGACTGTGCCATGGCGTCCGGTGTGACTTGTGCGACGCGTGTCAGGCGCAGCGGCGTTGTGGCAACGCGGCTCACTCCATCCACTTTTTTGGCGAGGTGACGTCGCTTCGTCGGAGCCGAAGAGACAAATCTTGACGCGGCCCCATGGCGGCGATGAGCCCGCTGCACACGCCCCTGAGGGGTTCTCGCGCCAATGCGCGGGGCTCCTCGGGCGGTGCCGACTCGAGGATCCTGACCGCGCTCTTCCTTGGGGTCGCCGCGGGGGCCCTCGCCTCCACGGTCACCGAGTGGGCGCGCCCCTCCCCCGGGCCGATCGGGAACTACGGCACCTGCCCCGAATGCCCCAGGTGCGACGGACCCGGGGCTTTCGACGCGATGAGCGGGCACCCACCCGCGAGACTCTCCAAGTACGCCACGCTGCACGACGCCGAGCACGCCGGTGATGCGGGGTCAGGGTCCTCGGCCAGGGCGCTCAGCGTGGGTGGCGACAATGCCGGGTCGATGCCCGGCGTGTGGTGGACACCCGAGACGGCTCCCGCGGCGACGGGCGCCGAGAAAGGCGATGAGACCCTCAGGGCGATCCTCCGAAAGGTCGCCCCCGACGGCGAGGTCCTCGCCGCTGTGAGCAACAAGGCCCTCATCAGCGAGGACGGCGATCACGGTATGCTCCGGACCTGGCTCGACGGCGTGCGGCGGTCCGAGGTGAAGAACTACGTGGTGATATGCCTCGACGAGCAGGTCGCGGGGACGATGGAGAAGCTCGGGGTGCCGTACTGGTACAGGGAGAAGAAGGCGTTGGCGGACGGGGACGAGACCAACCACGGGATATCGGCGCAAAAGTTCCACATCCTCCGGGAGTTTCTCGTGCTCGGGTACTCGGTGCTGTTGTCCGACGTCGACATCGTGACGCTGGCTAACCCGTTCGATCACCTCTACCGGGACAGCGACGTGGAGGGACTCAGCGACGGGTACGATACGCGATCCGCGTACGGGTGGAACGACGGCATCGACGACCCGAGCATGGGCTGGGCGAGGTACGCGCAGACCATGCGGGTGTTTGCCATGAATTCCGGTCTGTTTTACTTAAAGCCGAGCGACAGGACGGTGCGGTTCATGGACGGGATCACCGCGCGGCTGACGCGGGCCAAGGAGTGGGACCAGGCGGTGTACAACGAGGAGATGTTCTTCCCCTCGCACGGCGATCACGTGAACCCCGGAGTGACCACCAGGGTGATGAAAATCGACGTCTTCATGAACAGCAAGACGCTGTTTGTGCACTGTAGGCATTCGAGGAAGTGCATGCGGAACCTGAAGCCGGCGATGGTGCACGTGAACTACCATCCGGACAAGTGGGAGCGAATGAAGGCGATCTGGGCGTACTTTGTGGACGGGAAGAAGAAGGCGCTGGACGCGTTTCCCGACGGGTCGTGCGAGAACGCTCCGAATTGCTGATAGCCGTAGCACCCCCATGTGTGACGACGAACTCTCTTTGAAACTCTCAGCTTGTTGACACGTCGACCAGTCGACGATTCTTCCCGCGAAACCGATAAGGTCATAAGAAGCCGCGGGACTCGGGTGAAACAGTTACACGCGACGCACGAGTTGACCCGCTGCGTACCAACGACGGCTCGGGCGACCTTGTGACCCGTCGATCCGCGGGATGTCGTCGAGCGCGATGCTCGCCGCCCCGGCGTGGGCGCAGCCCGTGGGAAAATCCGGTTTGCGTGCCCACCGCTGCGAGGCGAGGGCTTCATCTCATCGGGGATGGGCCCCTGGGACGCGACGCGATTCGAGGCCGGCTCGCGTCGGTACCAATGCCTCGACACGACGCCAGCTGACGCGATCGGTTCGCGCGGCGGCCAAACAAGACGGAGAGCCCGGCGCCGTGTCGGCCGACGGCGACATGAAATCCAGAAAGAAGGAGAGGAAGCCGACCGGCGAGCTGCTCTCGGGGATGTGGCAGGAGCTGAAGCTCGCCACCAAGCCCCTCAAGGAGGACGACCTATCGGAGGCGGTCGATCTCCTCGCCACCCTGGACGCCGCCAGGGCCAGGCCCCAGCCCGGTGAGCAGTGGGAGGACGCGAGGTGGAAGGAACAGGAACTCGCCGCGGAGCAGGTGGGCGAAAAGGTGGGTTCGTACTGGGGTGCAAAGTGGGATAAGCTGGTCAACAGCGACGCGGTGAAGGACGCGGCGCCGCTCGTGACCGGAGCGGTCAACGTCGCCATCGCGGGCGTCCTCCTGCGTCTGGCACTGCCCCGAATCGCCGCGCTTCAGGCGGTGGGCGGCTTTGACGAGCTCGCTGAGTTTTTCAACCTGCCCCCGCGAGCCGAGCTCAGCGGCTACCTGGACCAGCTCCAGGGTCTCAACGTGGGTCTGGTGTTCGCGGTGTACTTTGGTCTATTCGCGGCGGAGAAGCTGACGATGACGGACGAGTTCCTGCCCATCGGCTTCATCCTGCCGGTGGTGTCACCGGCGGTGTTTGGGGGCGTGCTGGGCGGCACGTTTTTCACTTCGCTCGCGTCCACCATGGCGGCGAGTCTCAACTTTTGGCTCGGCAGGACCGTGCTGCGGGAGAAGGCGCTCGGGCTCAAGTGGAAGGATAACCCGACGGTGGGTGAGAGCAAGTGGTTCCAGGCGCTCAGCCGCAGGTTCGACTCGACGCAATTTCCAGAGTCGGAGTGGCCGTTGACTGAGGGGTTCAAATCCGCCCTGCTCCTGCGGCTGTGCCCGATTCTGCCCATCCCGCTGTCGGGTAACTGGTACGTGTGCGGCATGACCCCGCTCAAGTTCCCCGAGTTCTTCGCGGCGCACTTCATCGGCTCGTCCAAGACGGCGTTCGTGGACGCGTACCTCGGTTCGCTGCTGCTTCAGGCGGCGTTTGAGAGCGACGCCATGAAGGAACAGGCGCAGACGGTGTTGGTGTTTGAGACAGTCGCGCTGGTGCTGATCAGCGTCGGGGTGACCACCTACGCCACTGATTTGTTCTCGCATATCCTGGAGGAGGAAGGCATCGACGCCTCGGACATGATGATGTCGTTGGACGAGATTGGGGAGGAGAGCGAGACGGAGAAGAGGGCAAAGGCGGAGGTGAGGGAGGAGCAGGACGAGGGAGCCTTGTGGGCAGCCGAGGCGGCGACGTCGGCAAAGCTGGAGGCGGAGGGTAAGAAAGGCGAGTATTCGGACAAGGAAAAGAGGATACTGTCCGCGATGGACCAGGCGGCGGCGGCGTCCCTCGCTGCTCTCGACGAAGATTCTAGAAAGTAAACGTTGTGTACCTTCGGTAGTGTTGAACAGTATTTATGCACGGATGCGATTTCATCCCGGGAAGCGAAGAAAAATCGCATCCGTGCAGCGCGTCGCGTTCACCGTTGCTCAGTCGGAAGGTGCGAACATGGCAAAGAACCGAACGAGGTCTGAGTGCGTCACCACCCGATCCACCGCACCGGCTTCTTCGTTCACGGCGTACACTCGGTGCACCCTGTTGCGAGCGAGCGCCCGGATCACCTCCAGGAGTGTAGCCTTCGGCGATATGGTCACGTTGAGCCGTCCGCCGGTCATCTCCCCGGTCTTGAGCACACCGCGGAAGAGCGGGTGCGCCCTCGCGAGCGCCATCTGGTCTTCGCGTAGCGGGTTATCCTCGCCCGCGAGCGCGTGTAGCTTACCGATGAACTCACCGACGGGCATGGCGAGCACGTCGAGGCGATCGGCGGTGATCCTTCGAAGGTCCGACTCGGACACCGACCCGATCAGCTTCCCTTCGTCGGTCACGCCCAGGCCGCTCACGCCGAGTCGCTCCATCACCGCGAAGCAGCGAAGAAGCGCGGCATCCTTGGGTATCGTGTCCACGTGCGCGTTACCGACTCCGATATCCACGATGCTGCACGGCGTGAGGCACGTCTCGAGCTCGTTCCACCTGTTGAGGAACCTGGTGACGTCGCTCACGGAGAAGACGTCGGTGACCTCGACGGTGGTCTCCGCGTCCGTCAGCCGTGACACGTCACCGGCGTACTTGTACACGGCGACGCGGTGCCTGACGGGCAGTTTGTTGTACTGGACGTTGACGAAGTGGGTCTGTATGACGTCGAGTAAGGAGTGGTCGGTCTCGTCGGCTCGGATGAAAGCTCCGTCGCCGACCCTGCTTCTGATGCTTCCGAGGGTTCTCGAGCAAAAGTCGCCCCCCTTGCCGCGCACGAGCTTGAGTATCCTCTCCGCACAGGCTGGAGAATCATCTTCCAGGAACCAATCCGGCGCATCAGCGTTCGCCATGGATCCCAAGGGGCCGGGAGGGAACATGTGCGACACGAGCGCGTAGACGATATCGTGGAGGTCGACGAAGCCGAGGGTGTCCTTCATGTCGTCACGAAGATAAGGGGCTCCGAGCACCGCGCGCTCACTCAACTTCGTGAGCGCGTCGCCGACGGTGCACGACGGCGTGAGGACGAGCACGTCCTGCGGGGGAGGGACGCCCTCGGGGCGACCCTTGTGGCGGTCCTTCAGGAAGTCCTTGAGTTTCGTTCCGAGAAGAAGTTCGCGGATACGACCCATATCGGAGACCCACGTCGATGGACTCTCGTCGTCGGCGTCCGCCACGGGCTGATGCATCGTCCTGCGCCGCCAGCCCGGCCACACGGCGTCGGCGAAGTAGTGTGGAAGGCGCGGTTCGATGAGGTAAGCTGTCGCTGCTACTGTCACGAAGGTAACCGCGAGTGTCAGCACGCAAACCTTCGTCTCGAGCAGCATGTTGTGAGCGAGCAACGACGAGAGATGTTCGATTCACAGTCAGCACGGCACCCTCACGGCGGCGGGTCCAAGAAGGAGAGGGAGTGAAGAGATGCGACGGCAGGTCCGAGAGAGCTAATACGGTTTGATGGTTTTACATGGTCACGGTTTCACTGGCCGTCAACAGCCGCGCCCGCCGGAGGAGCACCCACCGTTCCCCCGCTCGGCGCCGCCGCGGCCGGACCCGCCGGGGGCGGGGGTGGCACGTTGGTCACGATCGTACCCTGGGCCTTGGCGTGCTCCACAGCGTCGTTGACGTTGACCTTGATGGCGTGGACAATTTCGTCCACAGTCATCTGCCTGCTTGCCACCGTCGGGGCTACCGCCGCGGCCGTCGGCGCGGGCGACGGCATGTTCTGCACCCTCGCCGCCGCCCTCTCGATCTGTATCTGCCTCCCCTTCATGTACCCGTTGGACCTGATGGGCGTCTTGGACGCGGAGATGCGCAGGTGGTGGCCGCCGCTCTCCGTCCCGTCCTTCGCCAACGCCGACATCGCCCCCGAGGCTTCGCCGAACTCGATCCAGCAGTTGGTGCCGTTGATCCTGACGCCCACGACCTCGCCGTCGTTCCCGAAGAACGCGGCGAGGTCATCCTCGGTGATCTCCTCGCCCGGGTTCACCCCCGGCGTGCCCCGCAGCCCGCGGATGCCCCCCACGTGGATGGTCCTAGCGATGCGATCCAGATCCTCCGCGGTGTTCTCGGTTCGCGGGGGACGCGGGGGTCCGCCGCCCGGGACGCCGTAACCGTAGGCGGGCTGCTGCGGGGGCATACCATATCCCGGCGCGGGGGCGTACCCCTGCGGGGCGCCGTAACCGTACCCGTAGCCCGGCTGCATCGGGCGCTCAGGAATGATCCCTAGAATTCGGCGTCTCCGCTTTTTGGCTTTTCAGAATCCTTTTCCCCGTCGACTGCTGGACCGCGCGCTTCACTCGGACGGGGCACCGGGAGTGAGTTGTCCGCGATGGTGCTCCCCGTGGATAACAGGACCGAGGCTCAGAAGCTGCGGAGCCTGGTGGAGAACGGCGTGGCCAAGCGCTTCGACCTGAGGGCGTGGAGCGACAAGGGATGCGCGCAGGCCACGGCGGTGGAGCGTCTCGACGTGCTCCTCGAGCAGGTGCGACCGGACGTCGCCAAGCTCATGGTGCTCGAGGAGCTGGAAGGTACCTCCGAGGAGGACACTGATGCGCTCGTGTACGGGGAGATCGACATGCACGATTTCATGACCGAGCTCCTTGACAAGTACGGCGGCACGAGCGCGGAGGGGGGCGGCGGCGGGGACGGCACCGGGAGACGCATCTTCGTAGACCTCGGCAGCGGCACTGGCAAGGCGGTCATGGCCGCGGGCCTGTGCCGACACTTCTCCCACGTCTGGGGCATCGAGCTCCTCCCGTGTACGTCCGCGATCGCTGAGTTGCTCATCCAGGACTACGTCAGGGACGTGCTGCCCGGGGCGAGGCCCGCGAGCAACCCGCTGCTGTCGTGCTCCGTGGAGAGGGGCGATTTCTTCCAGCCAGACGTGCTGGCGCGATGGACCGGAGCGGACTTTGTGTTTTGCAACTGCGTCACGTGGGACCAGGGCACCATTGACGCGATGTCGGCCGCGGCAGAGCGGATGCGGCCGGGCGCGTTGTTCGTCACGGTGCTGTGCCCGCTGAGCAGCGACAAGTTCGAGCTGGTGGACGAGGCCGAGTTGAAATTTTCGTGGGGCTTCGTGGAGGCGCTGGTGCACCGACGCATGACGGACGACGCCGCGGCGCTGGGCGCGATGCTGGGGGACTCGATGTCCCGCATGCGGGGAGCGGACGATATGGAACACGACGCCTGATCGTAAATTAGCTAATAGATAGTTTTACATAGGTTCCTCAAGGCGAACAGTCATGGGCTCCAGCTCCGAAGCCCCGGTGATCTCCAAGTCTCGGCTGTGCACCGTGAGAAACTGCGAGCTGTGCCCTCGGAAGGATCCGTCGATTATGTCCGCCTTTGCCAGCCTCGCGGTGAGCCGCTCCTTCATCGTCAGCTTAGACATGTCCCGCCTGTACCACCTGTGAGCCTCCTCCCTCTCCTTCTGCAGACGCATCTGCTCGTAAAACTCAGCCTCCAGCTGCCTAGCCTTCTCCTCCTCCTCCGCCAGCATCCCCCGCTGCACGTCCCGGAGCTCGAGCGCGGTGTCCTTCGCCTCGGCGATGGACGCCTCCATATGCTGCCTATCCGCCTCCACCGGTCGCATGCCCTCCTCCCGGAACATCGTCTCCGTCTCCTCCCACATCTCGCCCTCCTTGAAATCCACGTACCGCTCCACAGTCTCAAGCGTCAACGCATCCGCCGGCGA
>TARA_B110000003_G_C16654642_1_pt1 | contig 21712 bp, 18 predicted proteins | sample TARA_B110000003 | Tara Oceans TARA_B110000003 (sample SAMEA4396424) | marine metagenome | biome: Westerlies Biome; feature: [SRF] surface water layer (ENVO:00010504); material: water (ENVO:00002006), including particulate matter (ENVO:01000060) such as... | depth 5 m
CAATTTTTTTAAGAAAATTTATAACTAAGAATTTTATTTTAAAGTAGATTGTATCTCTTACAACTTTGACACCTTTTTGTTTTGCTAGAAATATGGATTTAGGAATAAAGCTAGGTTTTTTAATTAAATCATTATTTTGGGAATTTATTAGTTTTAAAAATAGATTTAAGTATTCCTTGCACATCAATTCAGAGTTAAATGGGTAGCTACTCATCTTTTTTTTATAAGAAGGATATTTATTAATTATCTCTTCTAATCTTATTTCAAAATCATCTGTAAAGCCTAATCCATAATTATTACAGTATTCTGGTATACCCCCGCTTTCGATATATAGTACAGGCAGGCCACATTGTGCAGCTTCTATATGGTGATTACCTGATGGTTCATTAATTGAAGCCGTAACATAAATATGATGTTTTTTAATTTCATCTGCAAGCTCATTACCTGCTAACGGATTTATTAAATTTGTTCTATCTAATTTATATTCATCCGACGTGTTACCAATATAAGTAAACTCTAATTTAGTTTCCCATTTTGCAGTACCCATAAGCCTGTTTATTTCTTCATAAGTATCAAAACCTTTATTTCTATTTGAGCTCCAGTGATGAGTTAGCAGTCTAATTTTCTCACCAGGTTGAAAAGTGGATGCTTCTTTTGAGTTAAATATTTTAGGATCTGAACCAGATAAAATAACAGAAGTTTTTTTAGTATTCATCCCTAGACCCAAATATATACCCTCTAACCATGAACTTACGAAAACTATGTGATCAGCAACATCACTAGCCTCAAGATAGAAATTATTAATATTTGACGTTCCTTTGCGCTCATCACATTCATTAATTCTTTGGACTACAACGGTTGAACTATTTACATATTTTTTATATTTTTCAATTTCAACATGACTATAAGTTGAGGTTGACTCTTTTCTACTACGAGGATCAGTTAACACAATTAAATCTATATCCGGTTCCGAAAGGTCGTAAATTACTTCGTGTCCTTCTTGTTCTAAAAAATTACTCAAATTGAGTACAAATAGGTTTCCACCTCCCCAGGGTCCTTCAACAACTCTAGATCCGATGCTAACTTTCATAAACTTCCTTAAACATATCGATATATTTCTTCATCCCTATTGGGATTATATAGTTAAGACTATTTTTGTAGGCATGCTCAATATCAACCTTAGCTTTTTCAAATTGGTTGATTTCAAAAATAGAATTTTTATTGAGAATTTCTGAAGCAACACCAACATCTGTTGAAAGTATTGGAGTCTTTGAAATAGCACATTCAAGTATAGCTTGTGGACCTCCTTCAAGTCTTGAAGTGACTATATACAAGTCCAATATATTATATAGGTCATTTAAAGCCTCTGAATCTACCATTTCAAAATAACTATATGGTATTTTTGCATTGTTAAACTTAGCTATTAAGTAGTTTCTTCTCTTGCCTGCTAATACAATTTTAATATTTTTATTCTCTGAGTACATTTTAGAAATGATATCAAAGAATATATCTGGCCCTTTGATAAGTTTTGGAGACTTTAGGTCATGCCCTTCTGTATCTCGTTGGTAACTGCCAACTAAGAAATCTTCATCATTAAAACCATAGCTTTTTTTTATTTCACTTTTATTTGGTTTTTCAAACCATAAATTACTATCAACCCAAAAAGGAATTGATATAATTTTTTTTTGGGTTAACTGAAGCAACTGTTCTTTTGTTTTTTTTGAAATGACATGATAAACGTCAACATATTTATCTCTTTCAGCAAATTCTCTTTCGTCGTCTGTGCTAAATTTATCGAAATCAATATGATATATTGAACAGACTACTTTTTTATTTTTTAAATGTTTTATTGGAATTTTTTTCCATAGCCAGGGTGAAATAATCCACACAACATCAGCAGTTTTAATTTTTGTAGCTGCAATTTCTTTATTATGGTTGTACCAGTCATCACGAAACCTATCAACTACCCAAGACTCATTAATTTTACTTACAAATATTTTCATTTTTTTATTCCTCAGTTAATTGTATTACTTGCTTTAAACTACAAATATGAAAAAAATCTTAATTACTGGTATTACCGGCCAAGATGGCTTATTTCTGACTAATCATCTAATTAACAAATATGAAAAATTAAAAATAGTTGGTACAAGTAGACAAGATAACCATTCGATTTTTTATAATAATTTACTCTCCCTGGGAGTAAAAAATAGAGCAGATGTCTCCGTTTATCAGATTGATTTAAATGACTATAATATTGCTCATAATCTAATTTCTGATTTTAAACCACATTACGTATACAACCTGAGCGGTCCTAGCTCAGTATATGAATCCTTTAGTAATGTGAAAAATAAAAAACTAATAACAAATATATTTGATAATTTAACAAGCGCTTTAATTAAATCAAATAACTTTGCCAGGTTTTTTCAAGCTTCATCATCAGAAATGTTTAGCCCAAACTGCAATGAAGACTTGAATGAAAACTCTGAATTTTTACCTAATTCACCTTATGCTTTAGCCAAACTAGATAATCACAATAAAGTAATTTCTCTGAATAAAAAATATGATTGGAATATTTATTCAGGTATAACTTTTAACCATGAGTCTGAATTTAGAAAACAAAATTATCTAATTATGAAAATAATAACAGCTGCTTGGAAAATAAAAAATAATAAAGGAATCAATCTAACAATTGGAAGTCTTGACTATACGAGAGACTGGAGTCATGCACAAGATATTGTAGTAGCCATAAACCTGTTAACTGAAAAAGGTGCTAGTCCAGATTATGTCATTGGTTCTGGTGAGGGGAAAAAAATAAAAGATATTTTAGACTATGTTTTTCAAAAATATAATCTAGATTGGACAGACTTTGTACAAATAGATAAAAATTTATTGAGAGATGGTGATTCTAAGAAAATTATATCAGATCCAAGAAAAATAAAAAATGAACTAAATTGGGAAACGAAAATAACTTTTGAGCAAATGCTTGACAGATGTATTGATAAAATTGAAAAATCTTATTAGATAAAAACTATGTTTCTGGTGAAGACTTTTTTCTTACACATTTGGCATAATAGCTTTGTTCGTTTTTAAATTTATTTGAAATGTTATCTACTGTATTTAATCTGTAAAGGACTTCATCAATTATTTTAAACTTATAACCCCTTTTTAATAGGTCGTAAATTAATTTGTAATCTTGAGAATAATAGAACCTCTCATCATAATTATGTAATTCTTCTAATACCTTTCTAGAGATTAAAAGGGTTCCGTGAACCATTGGATTTTTAAAATTTACTAATATTCTTGGAGAAATATAAAAAGACAGACCTGGGATGATTCTATTGCTCTGCATAGAAATAGAGCGAGTAGCACATGCATCTAGTTTTTTCTTTACTAAATAGTCATATTGCATTTGTAACCTGTCAACCATTGACTCATCGTCAGAATCTTGTCTTGCAATATATTCACCATTAGTGAAACCTATCAAAATATTTAAGGATTTTGTTAAACCCTGGTTTTCTCTGTTTTGAAAAATTTTTATTCGAGTATCTTTTTCCTCATATTTTTTTAGTATTTTATGTGTATTGTCTGTTGATGCATCATCTATGATTAAAAATTCATAATTTGTATAAGATTGCCTTAATATACTTTCAATTGATGTTGAGACTGTCAATTCAGAATTTTTTACTGACATTAATACTGAAATTTTAGGGTTTAAAGAGTTCACTCATCTATCCAATAGATAAGAATCAAAACTAGCTAATTGTACTTCTGGATGTAATATTTTACTCATATGTTTCTTTACAGCTATTCCAGTTTTACTTAGTAATTCATCATTATTAATTTTTTTTATTTTATCTTTTAAGTCCCTGTAGTCATATTGATTAAAGGAAAACTCATACGCTGAGGGAAAGAATTCATCCATACCACCAAATGAAGGATAAATTGATGGTACTCCAAAACTTGAGGCTTCACATAAAAGTCTTGGTTGACCTTCATACATCTTAGTTGCAGTAATAACTGCTCTAGCTTTACTAATCTCTAACTTTGCATCCTGATTAGATAAATTACCTAAAAATAATATTGAATCATTCTTGTACTTTTCTTTTAATCTTTCTTCAATATCCCCAGATCCAATAACCTTCAATTCAATATTATTAGGTTTAGCTTCTGACCAACAATCTAAAAGATTTTCAATTCCTTTTTCTGTATTTAATCGACCAGCGTAAACTACGTAGTTAGATTTTTTAACATCAATGTTTTGTTCACTAATATTAATCGGGTTTAAATACACCTCAATTTTTGTACTTGGGATCCCTAGGGTTACTAAATAATTTTTATGAAACTGACTAATTACTAGTAGTTTTATCGGATAATTAGAAAAGATTTTAAAAAGTTTTTTTGAATACCTAATGAGAAAAAAAGACTTTAGGTATGAATCTTTATAATATTTATTAAATATTTTATGACTTTTATTAAAATAGCATGCATTACAATTACCAACATTTCTATAGTGATTTGAGGCTAAATAGTGTCTCGAACAATCGTATCTAAAATTATGAAGCTTGTGAATTATTGGGATTTCTTTATCTCTCAGAATTTTGAATATTCCCAAATTACCTTTAAACCAAGTATTGTGAACATAAACTGCATCGGGTTTAAATTCATTTAATGATTTAGTAAGTTTCTTATTTGCATTTCTATTTGAATTAGTCACAAATGCAATTAAATCAACAATATTAATTCTTTGAGAGTTATCGAATTCTAGTAATTCAATATTGTATTGTTTTTTTAGAAGATTTATTTCATCAGATATATTAGCATCTTCACCTCCAAATATTTTATATTTGGTGTTGACAATTAATACCTTTTTCATGTGTTCTACAATTCTTCGACTCTGACTTTTCTTATCTCGTTGTAAATCTCTATATTCAAGTTGAAATCTACATTCTGGAACTTATCAGGATCATGTGTTGAATTTATTATAGTAATTTTTCTATTTTTTAATATTTTGAATATTTTCTCCTTTGAACCGTCATCTAAATTTGATGTTGCTTCATCTAGAAGAAGTATCGTTGGTTCAGCAACCAGAGCCCTTACAAAAGCTATTTTTTGCATTTGTCCACTTGATAATTCTTTATTACTAATAATTCTGTTAAGGTCATAACTGGCTCTTTCTTTGAATGTGTCCAGTAATTTTAGATTGTGAACTATTTCTTCTTTAGATACATTTTTTTCATTACCATACATAATATTTTCAATCAGTGGCGCATTAAAAATGAGTGGAGTTGCGCCGATGTATCCATAGTTATCAGAAAAGGAAAATACTTTACCAGTGTCTGCATAAAAGACACCCGCCATTAGGCCCAAGAGGGTGCTTTTTCCTGATCCATTCTGACCGGTTACAACAGTGTGACTATCTCTTGGAAGGTTAAATGAAATATTTTGAAAGATTGGTTCATCATTATTGAGATATTTAAATGTAACTTTTTCCATTCCAATAGTGGGGGTTTTAAATATTTGAAAATTATGGTCATTCTTAACTGTTTTGTTTAATTCTATTTCATAAAATTTTTCCATATGAACATGGGAGTTAATAATTTGATTTAAGGATGTTGTTAGATTACTGAGTGACTGAAATAATCTAAGGGTTACACCTATAAAGTCTAGTGTTAAATTTTTTGCATAAGAACTTAATGCTAGAACAGAAGACAGCAAAAATAGAGTAAAAAAACTAGGCAAAAAAGAATTGATCACTCCGAATTTAAAGTTGTTATATAAATTGAAAATATACTGCTCTATAGTTTGGGTAAACCTTTTTATCTCATAATCGTCTTTTTTTAATATTTTTATTAATAGTAGATTATCAACAACTCTTTCTACTTCTTTATTAGAATCTTGACCTTTTTCAAATGACTCGTGCATATACATACGTGCTTTATCAAGTATTTTTTTAATTGGAAAAGCAAGTAAAGCAATTCCAGCTCCAAACACAATAACAGTATTAACATCAGTAAGAAATAAGTAGGTTACATAGACAATAATTTGTAATAAATTATTAAGGAATGAAGCAAAGCTTGAAAAAAAATAAGAAATATGCATGGAAATAACATTTATAAAATAATATGAATCTGAAACTGAATAATTTCTTTTATCAAATATTTCATTTAAAATATGAATTTTTAAATTTTTATTAACACTTAACTCAAGCTTATATATTATAGTTTTTTGAAAATATTGAAAAATATAACGAAATACAACAAGCAAAATAATAAAAAGTGGATTAATAACAAAAAAATCTAATATCCTATTAACAAAATTTATTGATGTACTTTGACTGGCTATAAGTGATGAAAAAATAGCAATGATTAATATGTCGGTATAGGCATTAAACTGAGACAAAATTACTGAAATTATAGTCAAAATTTTTTTATTTTTAGTTTTAGTTATCTTAGATATATAAAGTACATCCGTTAATATTTTTTTAAATTGTTTCATTTGAGATAATTATAAATATCATTCTATCTAAATTTGAGTTAAATTTAAATAGTCTCTAAAAAAATTATTACAATTTTAATAAAAGTAGTAAGTATATAATTTCTAATATGAAGTTATCACCTATAGTTATTTTTGGATTCAATAGACCTATTCATATGAACAGAATGTTGAGCTCTTTAATGAAAAATAAAGAAGCAAAAAACTCCAGTGTAATATTTTATATTGATGGATATGATGGCAAAAATGATGCCAAAATCAATGAAACTATAGATATCATCAATAAAGATTGGGGCTTCAAAACAAAGGAAATTAATCTTAGATCGAGAAATTATGGTTGCAAATTTAATATCATAGAAGGTGTATCTGAAGTCTTTAAGATTCATGAGTCTGCAATCATCTTGGAGGATGATTTAATTCTAAGTGAATATTTCTTAGAATTTATGAATACCAGTCTTAAAAAGTATAAAAAAATTAAAAAGGTATGGTCCATTAGTGGATGGGGGCATCCACAGTTAATCAATAAAAAAAATGGGGCGTCATTTAGTACCCTTACTTCACCGTGGGGATGGGGTACCTGGAAAGATAACTGGGAAATTTTTTATACAGGTAAGTACTATGAAAAAAATTTAATACCTAATTTTAATAATAATGAAAGAAATGAATTTTTATTTTATGGGTTTGCTAATTACTGGGAAGAGGCAATTAAAAAAGATATCATTAATGAAAATAGTGTCTGGGATGCATACTGGTACCAAACTATCTTTATAAATAAGGGGCTAACTTTATTTCCAAATATGTCACATGTTCAAAATGAAGGTTTTGATGGTAGTGGTTTGCATTGCAAAGATAACGACTTGTTTTACACAAAATTAAATTCTAAGTCAACTTCTATTTTCCCTACAAGAATAAAAATAGCTGACCTTTATAGGTTAAATACAGTATTATTTTTTATAAACTACAGAAGAAAACAGTATTTTGATTATCACAGTGAAAAAATTTCAAGCCCAAAAAACTTTCTTACTTTTTTGGTAAATAAATTAAAAACCTTCTATTCCTGATAGTGATTTGTGTTTAAAAATAAGCCAATATCTCTCAAATTGTTAGCTTTAACCATCTTAAAGTTATTTTCATAAAGAAAATTTGAGACTTCTGGAAGTGTTCTTTCATCTTGCTCTCCTTTTTCAGGACCAAAATCAACAGCGATATAGGTTATTTGACTTAAAGTTTTTAATGCTCCTTGTAACACTTCTAATTCATGTCCCTCAGCATCAATTTTTAAAAGTTTGATATTGGTAATCTCAAGATCGTCCAACTTAATCGTTTTTACTTCGGTATAACTTTTCTCACCGGAGTATTCCAGGGATGAATCTGCACCACGAGTAGAGTTATAAAATTTGGTCATTCCCGATTTATTTGATAGTGCATCACTTCTTAATATTGCTTTCTCATCCTTCACATTTTTAAGTAAACAATCATATACTTTTTGATCTGGTTCAAATGCTAAATACTCTAATTCAGGAACAACTTTTTTTAAATACGGATAAAGTTCTCCTGTGTTTGCCCCACAATCTATAACTGTATCTTCTCCTGAAAAAGTGATCTTATCTAAACAATACAAGTCAAATAATTTATTACTTTGCTCGACTATCCCATTTAACATACGAACAACTCTTTTATTAGGAAAATAAAACTTTCCACTGTTATCAGATGCATAATACATTCCATTTTCATAATTTATTTTTGATTTCTTTCTAAGCAATAAATTAACCGATCTTGTAAAAGTTTTTCTAGAAGTGTTGTTATGAAAAAATGAAATTACAATACCTAAAATTATATAGAGTAATCTTTTTATAACACTCAGCTTACTGACGTCCTTTTGATCCATAATATAGTCTGGAGAATTTATAAAAGATACCATAACTTATCCCTATATTAATTAAATTTCAATTATTTATTGTCCTTATTATAAGTTTTAAATCGTTGATTTTCCAAAATATAAATGCTTCAGTTTATAAACGATTGATGCAGTGATTAGTTTCGAAACACCTTATTTACGGCAAGATAGTTCGAATATCTAAAAAATTCTTCATACTCTGAATAGCTGTCGATTCTTAATAATCTACCAAAATGTGTATATCTGTAAATTTCAAATTCAGAATCTGTAAGTAGCTCCCAGAAGTTTTTAAAGAAAGTTTTCGTTGCAATATTTGCTTCACCTATTTCAAATTGAATAAGATTTATATTCTGGAGGTTATCTTTTATATCAGTTAAGACAACAAACTCCTCACCTTCAATATCTAATTTCAATAAATCTATCCTTTGATTGTTTAATGCTTCTTTCCAGAAAGTACTTAGCTTTGTAGATTTTATAATCTCTTTTTTATTAAAATATTTGTTTCTGTGTGGTTCTTCGCGTTTAGTAAGAGTAGCTTGAGAATCATTCTCAGAATTAAAATAAATAGTCTTAGTGCCACATGAGTCAGAAAGTGAGTAATTTTCAACATGTATATTTTGCTTTCTTTCATACTTGTTTACTAGGTACTCAAAAAGATTTTTTGTTGGCTCAAAAAGGTAGATGCTTGAATTAGGAAGTTTTTTTAATAATTGATCTGTGTATTCACCTTTGTGTGCTCCCACATCTAATATTAAGTTAGAATCAGCTTCTGCTAAAAATTTTGTAACAAAACTAACTTCGATTTCATTTGAAATGGGAGCATTTCTACCCTGCTGAATATTAAGCCAAATAATTAAATTACTTATTAACTTTTGATTTTTTTTAAAACCTGAAAAAACAAGTATTACTAGTTTTATAATTTTCTCAAGTAGTGTGTTTCTCATAATTTTATTTTCCGGTAATTAAGATTTGACTATAACTTAATGTTAATTTGTATTGTTAATAAGTTCTTTAAAATATACAAATAATAAAGTAGGGACTTTCTTTACTCTTTTTTACTTATATAAAAAAGGGATACTAATGCAAAAAGATAGTAGATGACATTTAACACTGGTGTTTTTATATTTTTACTATATTTACTCACGTAACCGTAGCCATCATTTATAAATTTTTCGCATTCACTAGAGTTTGAGACAGAAACTGGAGCTTTAGACTCCGCTAATAGATTGAGTGGATATATGCTTTGAGCTGTTTCATCATTTAGAGCCTTAATATACCTGACATCACTCAAAAAAACATTCTCCATACATATATTTCGACTAAAGTCTTGGCAGTTAGGGTCGGTTTTTATTCTTAACAAGTTTGTATTTAGCTCGCATAATTGACTAACGGTGTTTTTTACACCTAAATATGTTTTGATATCATCAAAGTTTTCTTTTGGAAATCCGTGCAAATATAAGGATATGAAGATTATGACACAAGATAATAATACTTTTTTTAAAACCTTATCTTTTACAACGTTCAAGAGCACAAATGTAAATGAAATAATTAGGAGGTAAGAATAATAATGTGTTTTGAATAACTCTGCCCTAGATGTGTCAAAATATTCAGCCCTAATAAATACTGACAAGCAAAAAATAAATATACTTGCTAATGGAAGTAACAAATAAATTTTCAGTTCCCTCTTCCTTGAAGCTGTAAAGAAAATATAAAAGTAAAATATTAAGGACAGCATCAAAGCAAGAACTTCTCTGACATTTACAAAGTACCAGAATCCAGTAAGGTTCACCCTGTCGATGTAAAATAATGTTCTACTATTGTTTGCATACCACTGAAAGTAGTCTCCAAAAGTGTCTAATAAAATCAATCCAACTAGTGAGTTTGCATGATTATGTCTGTATGGTTTTTGAATTAAGTCAATGAAATTGATGTTATATAAAAAATTAAGTTTTACTCTATCCTCTAATGGAATAGTTGCACCTCCTCCTCCAGGAGAGTGATCAAGAATAAAATATCCATTAGCTACATAATTTTCATTCAAAATTAAAGCAGTTAAAAATAAAAATAAAATTGAGGACTTCACCACATTAAAGTTCAAAAAGATTTGATAATTTCTATAAAAGATAAAAAGATATACCAGAACCACTGAAGCAATAATGGTGGCTTTTGTAGTTAGTAGAATTATGTTTGGAAAAATAATAAAATATAAATACTTTATATGATTAGTTTCAATATATTTTTCTATACTCAAAAAACACCACGGTAATATTGAGAAAGCAATCACCTCGGGTTTCATTGTAACAATCATATTTATAGTGAATGGTAAAAAATTTAATGTTGCAAATACAATAAAAATATTCTCCCTGGAATATTTTTTTAATACTGCCAATTTAAAAAGTCCAATTAAACCTATTGAGTAAAGTATAAAATTTATAATTTGTATTGAATTACTGATGATGTGATTTTCAGTTAGAGGTGTAATTAAATATTCTTGTGCACTCACTGCAAGTGAAACAAGATAGAAATACAACAAACCATTCTCTCTTCCAGTAGTATCAATATTTCCAAAAAAATAGTCAAAATAATCTCTATAGAAAATAAAGTCAGGAGCTTCAATAGATAGATAAAATAAGTTAACCATGGTGAACGACAAGTAAGAAGAAGATATGAAGAATAATCCAGTAGCAAAAAGTTTTTTATTTTTTTTATGCATGTCGAGTTAATTTTAGAGAAGAATTAGTAACAAAAAAGGCTAAATTGGGGTTTGTTAACTTTATGATCCTGGAAGGGTTACTTCAGCTAAATTTCCATTACCGATTGAAATTATAAGTGTGTCCTTTTTCTTAGGATGCAAAGAAAGAGATGTTATGTAAGACTCAAAATTTTGCGGTAAAGGATACTGGTATAGCTCGTCTTTTTTAAAGTCATATGCGTAAATCTCTTTTGCAAAATAGTCAGCAAATATGTATTGTTCAAAGTATTCACTTTGCATATCAGAAATAACAACTCCCCCAATTAAAGCAGCCCTGTATGTATCTGGTGAATCGTGGTTATAAAAGACAAGAGGTTTTATTGAATTTTCTATGATGTATTCAGATGCATTCTTTTCGATATTATTTTCCCATAAGTTTACTTCTGTATATTTATAACTATTCTCAAGACTTCCTTCATAAAAAGGCCAGCCAAATAAAAAGGGGTCATTACCTTTTTTCATAAAATCATCTAAATTTACAATATTTAATTCTTCTTGAGTCTGATTACCTATGTCTGGAATAAAGAGTAAGTTTTTATACTCATAGGCCTGCCAAGGATTTCTTAATCCAAAAGCTAAAATATCTCTTCTTGGTGGATGATTTGGGTTTTCTCCAATTAATTTAGGTTTGCTGACAAGTGACTCGAAGAAAAGAATTTTCCCGCGTGGTGAATTAGTGTATAGTGCTTCAGATTTAATTATTGGATTTTGTGCAGCATCCATATCTCCAATATTTATTAGAAAATCTTGAAAATATTCAGACCAAGTAATACTTCCAGAAAAATGATATAAGCTTCCATTTGGAATCTTCATTAAGATTTCTTCTGTATTTTTTAGTGCACTAAAGTTTTCATCTAGGAAGTGTCGTTCAAGAATAAAGTTATTTTCATGGTCTGAATATGTCACTAAAAAAAACTCACCCGATGGATGGAATGCCATTCCAAATAAACCATTAGCACCTCTTCCTATGGCTATTCTTGATAGTATTTTTTCACTTAGATCTAAATATATTTCTTCGATGTTATTTTTATAAATAATTCCATCTACATTTAGTAAGTACAAATCTTCATTAAAGGTTACGACATTATTTAAACTTGGTCCAAAGTTATTGATAATTTTTACTTCGGTACCCTTTATACAATCTTTGAAATTGAGACTTCCACTCCATTTATAACACACATATTCTCCACTAATTTCCGTGTCCGGAAGAAGGGTTGTTGTAGTTAAATTAGTTTCTAATTCAACTTCTGTATTTTCATTTTTTTCTGTTGATTCGTAAGATAAGTTATTATTTTTACTTTGATTCAAATAAAATACAGACAATGATATTAGTAAAACTGAAACAGCAAATCCTAAATATTTTTTTCCTAAAAATTTATTGAAATCAAAATATTTTATGACGAATATTACAACAACCATTACGAAGGGGTAAGTGATTATATTTAGTAAAACTAAACTCCGTGGTAAATTATAAATTCTTAGTAAGTAGAAAACACTAAGACATGAAAACGAATTAATGAAAAATAGTTTTATAAAAGAAAATAAAATATTCTCCAAATTGTTAATGTCTGCTGTCTTTAATACAGTAACGTAACCTAGTAAAGTAGAGATACCTGCGATAATGAACGCTATAGTAACTAGAGATATCGTAACATTACCTGGAAAACTGATGGTGTTAAAATCATTAGAAATTTGCTGGAGTCCGTTATATACTATTGCATTTTCTCTATTGGCAAATAGTTGCAAAAAGTAATTAGTGAAGCTCAGATTAACTAAGAATATAGTCAAGATTTTTAACATAAATTTTATCTTAGTATATTTAAGAATTTTTGTTCTTTAGGCGTACTTTGGGAAGTTTTGTTTTTATATTTTATAGTTCTTTGTTTGTTTATTAATTTTTATTACTTTTAGAAAACGTTTTTTAACTAAACTATTTCTATGAAGATTGCAATTGTTGCACTAACGAGAGGTTATCCAGAAGACAAATCTCTTTATGAAAGTTTAATAAAAAGAAATAGCTCTATATTCGAACATATAAATAAGAATAGAAAAGTACCCGCTGATGTAATTTTATTTCATGAGGGTAATATTTCAGCAAGTGACCAAGATTATATAAACAAGCATCACCCAGATGAAATAAAATTTGTAAATGTTTCAAAATATTTTACTAGCAGTAACTTGGAATTGGATGGTGAAGAAAAGTTCAATTTAGGCTACAGACAAATGTGTAGATTTAATATGTACCACATATGGAATGAGGTCTCTGAGTATGATTATATACTTAGAGTTGATGAAGATATTAAAGTATCTAGTTTTGACCCTTATGCGTTTGAATACATGGAATCAAAAAATATTAAATATATGACTGGAAGGTTTACAAAAGATATACATAGAGCTACGAATAGAACTCTTCCCCGGTATTTACTCGATAATACTGATTTAGATGTAAAAAATATTTACAATCATAAAAATCCTTATACAAATCTATATGCAACTAAGGTTAACTTCTGGAAAACAGAAGATGTGGCCCAACTACTTAAATTAATTGCGTTATCAGACGAGCAAATAATTTACAGATGGGGAGATCATACGGTTCAAGGACTAATGCTTAATTATAAAAATGAAAAAATTAAACTTTTTCCAAAACTAGAATATGAGCACATTTCTCATGATTTTAAAATCATAAACAACTTTATTAGAAACATAACTATAAATTCAAAATTTAACCCAATTTCAATTAAAGAAGGCTTTTTAACTAAAATTAAGATAAAGATAAAAGGTAAATTAAATTCTAGTAATCCATTTGAGTTTGATAAACACTAAAGGTTTAGAAAGTATCTTCTCTATGTATTCTGGTAAAGTATTTTTTTGTTGCTGACATCGTTTAACAGTTTTTTTAGTTGCTCAACAGAGTAAGAGAAAAGAAATTTTAGACAAATTAAGAAAATTATATAGTGACATATATTATTTATTGTTAAAAATATATTCCTAACAAAAGCTTCTGAATGCCAAATTACCGGCTCTAAAAACATTAGCCCTATAATTAGACTTTTTATCTTATTGCCGTTTGTAATAAATAGTAATAAAAAGAGTAGGAAAAAAGAAGGTAGCCGGTAGCCGACATTTGTATATAAGAATGTAACAACGTACCAAAATGAAATTGAAATTATTGCATATTCTCCAAATTTCTTCTCACTTGAATACATACGTTCAAAGTTTACAGTTTCATACAATTGTTTAAATCTTTTTGAAAATAAAATCGAGGTAATGATTATTAATATAATCAGAAATCCATATAAGTATTCAATTGAAAATTTAGCTTTTAAATTAATAACATCAAGATAGATGCCGAAACCATAATCAACCCAAGGCATACTTGCTATGTGATGATCGTTAGTTAATATATCATAGAAGAATGTGATACTAAAAATAGTTAAAATGCCTAAAGTGTTAAAAAATATTTTGTAATCTGACTTTTTAATAGAAACAATTAATATGCCAAGAAATATACTTGTTGGATGTAGGTTAAATAAGGCAGTGAAAAGTATCAAAATTAGCTTAAAAAAGGTATTTTGTTTTATATTCCAAAGTGAATATAAACATATTAAGAAAATCATAAAATCGTCATTACCGTAATGAGTTAAGTGTATTAATGTTGGACTTAAAAAAAATAATGGTATTAATATTTGATTTTCTTTGAAATAATTTAAAGCTTTAACATACAACAAAATTAGCAACAATGTGGATATGGATCCAATAACTTTAGACCCATTGTTAACATTTCCATAAAATGGTAGATAGGCATCAAGTGGGCCTCCTCCCAGAACGTCACATGTTATATCAGGAAAGTATTCATCTGCTGGTATTGATGCATTTGGATCTCCATTACACTTTAAGAAAAAAAGTGTTCTTTGCATGTCTGCGTACCTTGTATAGCCTCTATAAATAGTTTGGCCCATACTAATCCAAACACTATCAAAATAAGTAAATATACCTGCGATTATTCTTATACTGTAGAAAGCAATGGGAAGAGCTAGAAAATATTTTTTTTCCTTCTTGTTAAAATTAAAATTAAATTTATTTCTAAAAAATAATAAAAACACAAAAATTCCAACGAAATCTGCTGAAATGAAACAATAAAACGTAAATAACCCTAAATAAACTTTATTGCTGTTTATTTTTAAACTTAAAACTATTAAAAATAAATTGTTGACAAAAAACTTTATAAATCTACCTCCGTACAGTGGAGCAACTGGGAAAAATACTTCTGATATAGCTTCCGTCGGTATAAGGAGTTTGTAAATTCCTAAATTAAAAGCTAGGTAAATTAAAACTGGATAAAGAAGTTGTTTTTTTTTGTTAATTATCAATAATAAAATTAACAAATAATTCCCAAAATTACTAAAGTACCTGAATAGTTTGTAATTAGAACCCAATTTATATTCTATATTTAAAGTATCAGCATCTAACAAATAAATTGCCTGGTTTGGAACACCTAAGCACCTTATGTTCTCAACCTCAGGGAAAACATATATATCTATCGGATAGTTAGTAACATTTTTAATAATGTTTTTTTCATAATTTATTTCTAATCCACAGCCTGCTAGTTCAGAAAGATTACTGGAAGTATCTATATTTATATTTTTAACGGTGCTTGAATTTATGAAAAAAATAGTTAGAGGAATCGAAAAAATAATGGCAAATAGAATATTGATTATTTTTGCTTTGGCGTAAAAAAACTTATGAAATTTTAATGAATTTATTTTTAAATCATACACTATTTAATCTTAAATACTTATCTTTTATTTAGAGCTGTTATCAAAAAATATTTATTGTGAATTAATACATTAATTTAAGTTGTTCAACCCCGACTTTTAACTTCAATTATTTTGTATTCATAATTAAATTTTGTAATGAGATATAAAAGTCTTCACTTCAAAATTATTTTTAATAAGCTGTTCAAGCCTTTTTTCAAAAATATTTATCTTTTCTTCAACCACTATTTCCATTCTTTCTAAATTTGGCTTTTGGGTCATATCTTTTACATCTCGGTTATCAAGAAAGTCAGCTGGGTGTATAAGCAAGTAGAATTGATCACATTTTTTTGAAACAAAATTGAATATAAAATCAACTATACGTTTAGGAAAAACATATTCTAAAGTAAGCCAATATGACAATTTGTATTTTGTAGGTAAAGGTATAACCAATAATTTCTTTTTTTTACTTTTTAGATAAGAATTTTTGACATAATAAGGCTTTTCTCTGCCAAAAAACATCCTTAGATAATCCTTTCTTGAAAATATGTGTTTCAGCTTGTATGTTTTGGCTAAGTTTTCTTTTAAAATATAACTATAGATGTTATTAGCAAGCATTTTTATAATCCCTAACAACATAAGTGGCGTAGGAGCTAGGGAGTGATCATATAAATAATCCAAATCTACTAATTTTTTAATAGTGAAATTACTAGAGTTCCACCCAGGAGCAATAAAACCCTTGGAAACATAATTTAGTTTTTTATTTATTAATCTATGGGTTTCTTCAATCTCAAAAGATTGAATATCTTTATCTAAATATCCAAAATTTTGAAAATGTGAAAATGTATGATTTCCAATCTCATGACCGTTGTTTATAAGTTTTTGCAGAATTCTAATATTTGAGTCTTCGTGTAAGTCTTTTCCAATAACAAACACTGACATTTTAACCTGAAATTTATCCAAAATTTTTTCAATTCTTGGTATTGCTTTTGTAAATGCGGGATCATTTTTCAAAGGAGATGTATTAGTTGCATAACCTATTGAATCTAGATTTAGACTTATAAAAGCAACTTTTTTATTCATTTATAATATCTTTTAGGTTAATGATCTTACCACCAGCTTTGTAAAAAGTTTTTAAAACTTTTTTATTGGGATAAGAATAATAAGATCCATTACTTTCTTGTTTATGCCTAACATTTAATTTAAGGTTTTTACAAAACTTTAAAAAATATTTATCAAAATTATCATATATTTCTTTGTAAAAAGCGACCATAGTTTTTTTAGAATCAATATTTTCTAAATAGACGATATCACCAGAATCTATGGATTCTGTAACATAGTGAAATGAAATACCTTGTTGCAAGCCATCTATTGTGTTGTAAACGTAAGGGAAAACTCCTTTGCCATTGGGAAGTATTGATGCATGCTTGTTAAACCAAGAAGTGTCTTTACTAAAATTTATTAATTGTTTGGGAATTATATAACTACACGTAACAAAAACAATACTCGGTTTAAAATCTTTTAATTTTTTTTCAATCATTTCAATATCAAATGAATTTAAATTCATTGTTATATCATTTCTGAAGGTATTTTTGTTTACCTTATAGAATTTAGTCATTCGGATAACAGAGAAAAATGATAATAATATAACATTTTTAAATCCAAAAATTTGAAAATAATAAATCAATGGATTCATTTTATTAATTTTTCTTTCAGGTAGCGTAATGAAATTAAATTCAAAATTATGGTCATTGGAATTTATTACTTTTGACCAAGCTGGTTTAAGCCAAACATTGTCGTTATTGGTAATAATTAAGATTTTTTCCATATTTTGTATTGTATTTTACATTATTAATAATGAGATGACTATTTAAAAATACTTAATGGGCAGAGCCGTAATCAAACTGGTAACCCATTTTTTTTTGATAAGAACTATTAAAGCCTAGGCTTATTTACAAAATTTTAATCGACTCTTACTAGTTATTAATAAAAGTTGATTTTTCGATTAAATTTTTTATATTTTTTACTACTTCATTTTCACCATATAAAAGTTCTGAACTTTTAACAGATTTTGAAATATCTGAATTACCACTCAACAATTTGTTTGATTCTTCTTTTAGAATATTTATATTTGGTGTAAGTAAATTAAAAATGTTTAACATTTCAGGCCTTTCCGTATAAGCTCTTGGAATTAGTAGCGGTTTTCTTAAAATTGCAGCTTCTTCTTGAACTCCTCCAGAATCTGAAATAATAAAAATACTATTCTGAATTAGTTTGAGGAAGTTTAAATAGTCTACAGGTTCAGAAAATGTAATATTTTTATACTTTTCGATATTTCCTTTTAATTTTTTTCTTGTTCTTGGGTGAATCGGAAAAATAACATGTTTATTCAATTGGTCGATTGATTGAAGTAGCAAGTCTAGTTCTTTTAAGTTATCTACATTTTCAGGCCTGTGTAGCGTTAGTAAGATATATGGGGTTTTGATACTAGTATTTTCTTTCGGTATTTTCATATTGGAAATGGAGGCAAAAACCGTGCTCCCTGATACAAATATTTTTTTTGGGTTTATTCCTTCATTGATTAAATTATTTTTATTTGATTCATGATTACAAAGATTAATATCTGCCAAGTGTGAAACTATTAATCTATTGTATTCTTCAATCTGAGAAATCTCACTTGACCTCATTCCAGACTCAAGAAAGTAAAGAGTCTTTTTTTCAGACTTTACTGCAATACTGCCTGCTAAGGTTGAATTTGTATCTCCTTGTACAACAAATTTTTCTATATTCCTTTTTGAAATTATTTCTGAAATCTTTTTTGAAATGTTTTTTAAGTGATTTTCTTCAATATGTTTATTTTTTTCAATATAAATAATGTCTTCACACTGTAGTAGTTTTATAAAATCTTCTGACATGTTCTTGTCATAATGTTGACCAGTAAAGATTACAACTGAATTTAGCTCCTTTACTATTGGAGAAATTTTTATTAATTCTGGCCTGGTTCCAACAATAAAACCTGTTTTACTTTCCACTCTTATATATTAGGTAGTAGAAAATATAATTTATGTGATCATAAATATTACTGTATATATTTAGTTTTGAAACTCCATAGATTCTTGTAGTTAATGAACAAGGATAATCAATAATACTATTGGCTGACAAAATAGCTTTAGTAAAAAGTTCCGTTACTGCGACAAAATTTTTTCGAGTAATAGTTATATTTTTAATTACTTCTGTTTTATAAATCTTACAAATTGAACTTGTAGTATAAAAATTTTTTCTTGAAATAATTCTATAGACTTTATTCACCGATCTACTCAAAAATAACCGAATCTTACCTACTCCAACAACTAGACCATCGGGATGATAAGGTGAGGCATTAACAATATCGTAGCCTTCAAGAGATTTTTCAAACATACTGTCAATTATTATTGGATTGTATGTGCAATCGCTGTCTAAAAATGCAATGTAATCATGGTTACAATCATTTATAGCTGTTTTTAGAAATCCGCCTAAATTTTTATTTTGTTTATGCTCAATTATTTTAAATGGAGCTTGAGAGAAGTATTTATTGAGTAACTGCAATGTATTATCTTTACTTCTATCATCTATCAAAACTATTTCCACAATACACTTATTAAAAAGTTCATGAATTAGTTTGTTCAATTCTAAATGAAGTTGTTTTACCCCATCTTCCTCATTAAATAGCGGGATGTAGATTCCGAGACTCGTTTTATTTTTTACACTAGGCATAAATCTATTATGACAAAAAAGTAATTAATTGTTTAAGAAAGTCAGCAAATTTTTAATATAATGCTGAACATGGTTGTAGCAATATCTTGGTTCTTTAGATTTGCTATCTAGAAAAAATGTATTCATTATCAAGGTAAGACTCAATACAATCTTTTGACTTTAAATCAGTTATACAGTCCTCCATGTTAATTTCTGTAAATTTATCTTTTTTAGAAACCTCATATACAGAATTGATTTGACTAAATAGCAGCATAATAATTACTACTATTGATAGAAACTTTTGCTTTTCACTTAAAATCAAATAGCTTGTAATCACTAAAAATAAAATAACCAGAAATACTGATGACATATAAAAACTTACAACGAATAGGGGAATTAAAGTATTCTTAAAACCCTGTTTTTCATTATTTGTGAATAGATAAAGTGTAGAAAATAAAATCATTGTCGTAAAAACTTGAGAATAAATAATAGATTTAGTAGGGCTTAATAACCAAAAGGATAAATAAAAAGGTAAAAAAGAAAATAAGATTTCAAATTTAAATACTGATTGGAAACTTTTATCGAAAGTATGCGTAAATGGGATTGCAAAAGCAATTAAAAGTGGTGCAATCAGTACTCTTAAGTAATCAGCAGAATTCCACAATGTAAGATCTGAACTAGACAAAGTTTGTGTTATAAATTCAAAAAAAGATCTGTTGGATTCAAATTTTTCGATACTTGGATTAGTAGTAAAGATAATATCTACATACTCATTAAAATAATATTTAAGATCCCCGTTGTCATAATTTAATTTTATTAAAATTATCCAAGCTATTGCTGGAATAATAAAAATCATCAAATCTTTAAGAGCAACTGAAAACTTAGATTTTGCTTTAATAATTTTTACAAAATAAAATCCAAGAAAGGGAAGAAAATACGAAATTCTTCCAAAAAAAACTGAAATTCCCATTAAAAAAATGGCAATTTTTCTGTTGTGTTTATAAATTAATATACAATTAAAAAAAATTAAACCACAAATTAGGTCACCCAAAGAATACAGACTTGAAAACCACCAAGGTACAGAAGTAACTACAAACGATGAAAAGAATATTGCCTTATTTTTGTCTATTTGATAATGCTTTGACAAATAGATTACAAAAATTATCTGCAAAAAATAAGCGAAATAAAAATTAATTATTCTTAATGTGTAAATATTGTTTGTAATATTCCATCCCAAAGCAGATCCTATTGCTGGAAATGGTCCCGTAGTGAAATTGGGACTAAATGAATCTCCATAAACTGTATCTCTAGCACTACTAAAATCAAAATTTGAGAAGAAACCAATACTTGAAGTCAAAGATATAATTTCATCAATGAACGGTCTGAGAGATGTAGAAGTAATATAAACTAGTGCAAAAATTACTACATTTTGCAAAAACAATATTAACCACATGCTTTTTTTACTAATCAACATATTAAGAATCCTAATCTTGCAGATAATTTTATCATCTTAATAAAAGATTTATACTTTACTCTTTAAATTTAATCAATGGTCAAAAAATTAAAAAATACATCACAAACTATCAAAAAAAATAGTTTTAAACAGTGGATTGTTCAAAGGCCATATCCCGACTTACGAATTGTGTATTAAATAATCTTAAATGAGTCTATATTTATTGAGCCCAGAGGCAGAGTCGAATGGGCGACACCTTGTTTTTCAGATAGGTACTTATGTTTATAGAAAATCTGAGTACATTTTGTATTTCAATGTAATTTCTTCATTTTCTTGAATTTCATTTACCGAATACAATATTAAATACACTTTATCAGATTCTTTTAATTCACAATTTGGATTATTTGAATGGTTAATGAAACCACCTAGAGGAGTTCTGATATAGTTATTCTCAAATGCTTCATTCCGAACATGTGTAATGCCGATCATTTTACCTTTTTCAATTTTAGATGAAGCAAAAAGCCCCAAACCCTGAATGTTTGACTCTTTAATAGTTAAAAAATTTGGTAATGGAACATATGACATTAAGTGGCCAGAGGCAGAATCGAACTGCCGACCCCTTGTTTTTCAGA
>TARA_B110000003_G_scaffold83115_2_pt1 | contig 21702 bp, 19 predicted proteins | sample TARA_B110000003 | Tara Oceans TARA_B110000003 (sample SAMEA4396424) | marine metagenome | biome: Westerlies Biome; feature: [SRF] surface water layer (ENVO:00010504); material: water (ENVO:00002006), including particulate matter (ENVO:01000060) such as... | depth 5 m
AAAATGTGCTACCATGGATAAGCCGATAGCGGCCTTGATCAATGACCTCAAAGAGCGTGGACTTTTTGAAGATACCCTTATTATTCTCGGTGGAGAATTTGGGCGGACGCCATTCCGCGAAGGCCGGACAGCCAAGGGAAAGGTCCTAGGTCGCGATCACTTTCCTGATTGTTACACTATGGTGATGGCTGGTGGAGGAGTGAAAGGTGGATACACCCACGGTGCGTCCGATGAACTTGGTTTTTCGGTGGCCCGTGACAGGGTCCACGTTCACGATTTACAAGCAACTTGGATGCATCTTCTTGGATTTGACCACGAGAAACTCACCTACCGCTTTCAGGGTCGTGATTACCGCCTCACTGATGTCCATGGCAAGGTCGTGAAAGATCTCTTGGCCTAGGGCGAAGTGGCTGAATCGAAGTCGTGTGGCATTGGCTTGCCATAAAGTTTCTACTGGCTATTCTCTTCACGATGAAAAAATCAATCGCTTGGATGGTCGCAGCTTTGGCGCCCATTCTCCTAATCACTAATGCTTCAGCAGATGAGTCAAAGGCTCCTGTGGCGAAGGTCGCTGCTGAGGCTAAAGTTCCCACGCTCACTTATTATTACTTCGATGGATGACCGCTTTGCGCAAAAATTTCGGTCATCGTGAATGATCTCAAAAAGACAAAGGGAAAAGAAATCACCTTCAAGAACGTCCTTGTCGGAACTGGCAAGAGTGAAGAAGAAATCAAAAAGGCTAAGCTCAAGGGGCACGGTATAATCGCTAAGGACAAGAGTGGTAAGCTCGTCGATACGATTGAAGGTCACACTTATGGTAAAAAAGAAGTCGATGCCGTCGTGGCCAAGCTCCTTGCCAAAAAGTAAGCAGATTCTATCATAATATACCGCAAAGAACCGGAAGACTTCTTCCGGTTTTTTCGTGCCCTCAGAGAGCTGGGGGTGTCAAGAAGATCGTGAGATAGGTGGAGAGACTGTAAGAAGTATCAAGGGGCTTGATAAGCCAATTTAGCGAGCAATTCGCTGAAGGTCTGTTCTCAATCTCTGCGATTCCCGAGCGCTTAAATTGAAGGTCTTGGGATTATCGTGGCCGATCCAAACAACAATTACTTTCTCTGGGCTAAGAGTAGCAGCCCAATGATCAGTTCCAGGAAGAGATAAGCCACTGATAAAATCGGGAATTTTTGCCAATCGAGAATGTTCTGCGAATGCGGGGAAGGAGGCGGCGGGGCGCGAGAACAGGGTCCTTTCTTTCTGGATCAGTTCGCGAACGAAGACGGGGGTAGGCCGCGAGCCATTTTGGAGAAGGGTGGCGTAAGCAGTGGCCAATTCAAGAGGTGAGACGCTAAGGGTTCCCCGGTAAAGGTCTTCGCCAACTCCAAAAGTTCCCTCAAATCCAAATCTTTTGAGTAGCTGGATTGCGTCTTGAGCCTGAAGTTGACGTCCCGTAGCGACTGGGTTTCCGACAATTGGTAAGTGTCCGCGCTCGAGAGCAATTGTCCCGATTAGTGGCTCAATCATTAGCGGGCCGAGGTCGCGATGAGAATCAAGGGCTCGGTTGAAGCCAGTGGGCTTTTTTTCACGGCATCCGACCACTCCAAGAATATCTCCGTTACGGGGATCGATAGCGATCGAAGCCATTTGGCATCCGACCGGAATCGAGGTTTCTTGAACGAGCTTTTCAAGTTTACGTTGAAGCTGAAAATCAATTGAGGTGATGACCTCCAAACCACCAGTCGTAATCTGTGTTTGGTTGAGAACGATTTCTAGAGGACGCCGTAGCACGCGTGTTCCGTGATCGGTTTCAAGATCTCCGGCGTTGGGATTACGAAGATCGAGAGATTGGGATTTGATGGCATCAGCTTGTTCTGGGGTGATCACATCAGTGGTGATGAGCCGGCCGAGGACTTCATTGCGCTGGCGGACTGCTCCCTCAAGATTGCGCCACGGACTGCAGGCGTGCGGTGCTCTAATTATCCCGACGAGCAGAGCACATTGGCCTTTTGTAAGTCTAGAGGTAGGGCGGCCAAAATAGTTGAGGGAAGCTTCTTCAATACCATTGAAGCCGGATCCAAAATAAATTCGATTGAGATATGCCGTTAGGATTTCTGACTTTGAGAATTTTGATTCGATGCGGTAGGTGATCGCGATTTCGAGGAATTTTCGGTTCAGGGATTTCTTCTCACGTAAATCGAAAGTGTTTCGTGCCAGTTGCATCGAAAGGGTGGATGCCCCTTGGGTAAAGTCGAGGTCTTTGGCATTCCTCAAGGTCGCGCGGGCTAGGCCCCAGAAATCGACACCTTCGTGGTCCATGAAGCGGGCGTCTTCTCGAGCAAAAAGGCAGATTTTCAGGAAAGTGGGGATCTCTTCGTAGTCAACAAGGCGACGGTTGGCTCCGTGGATTGTCCCGATTTCGATTCCATTACGGTCAAGTAAGACGGTACGCTCGGGCATACGGGAGGTTTCGGATAGGTCGAACTTGCTGGCGTGCCAGGCATACCAACCGATCATTAATAAGAGGGGAATGAGTAAGGTGAGACCGCCTTTCCAAGCAAATTCCCATAGGCGTTTTAGAATCTTGGCCCATTTGCTCCAGCTCTGTTGACGATTTTGGTAACTCAAGCTCATTATCGACTTTGCTTATGGGTAAGCTGGAAGAGAGGCCTCGGGATTAGCCATCGCCGGAGGGGTGATTGTAAAAGTTGCGCCGCTTGCAGTGGTGTGTTCCACCGCTGCGAGAGGAACTACGGTCACGAAAACGGTTTGGCGATCCTCAAAAGCGGTTTCCCCAATGTTTAGAATCGCAGCGCATTCCCGCTGTTTTTTGAGTGTCAGTATATTTCCTAGCTGAAAGCTTTCAAGAGTGGCATCTTTTGATGGAAAGAGGCATTCGAGGAAGATGGGGTAGGGAAGGGGAGCGGCGACCGCATCGGGTCGAATCATCGCTTGGGCCTTCACCACAATACCAGGGCTGAGAAAATCCTCTTCAGTAAGGTTCTGTACTCCGATGATGCGGTATTCTCCAGTGACGTAAGTGAGGAATTTTGGCTTTTTGAAATTGCTAAGGTAAGCACGTCGCAGCTCTTTGTTGAGGGCCTCGCGGTCGGTTTGGCTGAAACTCTGAAATTGAGCTTCGAGCTCCTTCGGATCGCTGGCCTTCATCGGGACAGGTGTCTCGAGAGAAGAGAAGGCTTTTGGTGATTCAAGTCTCCCCACCTTCATCATAAGTTTATAGCTAGTTGGATTGGTGGGGTCCCGGAAGAGGTTAAGACAAACGATCCAAGAGGTAATGGCAAAAGAGACAGCCAGAATATTAGCGAGAAACCACCAAAAAAGCGGGGCCCGCTTTTTTGGTGAATCATCGAAATCCGATAGGGCCATACTGGGCTATTTGCAATTGGTCCCGTCGAGAGCAGGATCGTACTCGGGCTTTTTTCCTTCTTCGGAAGGTTCAAAGGAGGTTCCACATCCACAAGAGCGTGAAGCGTTGGGATTAAAAATCTTAAAGCCCCGGTCTGAGAGTTCATCGGCAAAATCGACGGTGCATCCCTCGAGGAAATCGAAAGAATCGTGAGCCACAATAAAGCAAGTTCCATTCAGGTTGATGATTTCGTCACCCTCTTGAGGCTCTCCAATGCGCATGGTATAAGCGAGGCCCGCACAACCCCCGCGTTCTACGCCAAGGCGCAGTCCGGAGCCTTCCGGAGCTTTTTTAGACGCAAGGAGGCTAGCGAGCTCGCTAGCTGCTTTTTCAGTCACTGTTATCATCGTTCTTCGCGCACAAGATATGAGCGAAAATTGAGTTCTTCCAGTGTTCTTTTCTCAAAGAAGCTTTAGGTCATCGAGTTGTATGTGATTTTGCATCAGTGAAGTTCCTTTTCGACCTCGCTAAACTCTTCTGCAAGCTTCCGGCAATCGATTTTTCTGTTAAAGAATGGTCGGTATTCTAAGGATTGAACCGAGGTCGGTTTTTTCTTATCGCGTCGGTCTTACAACCTAGGGGTAGAAAGCTCGATTAATTTGACATCCGATAACCAAATCCGAACATCAAGGAAAGCTCGTGTGAGCGGAAAGCTTGTGGGCTGGTTGATTCGACTTCTTGGTATGACTCTGCGTCGTGAAGTAATCGGGGATGTCAGTGGTTTGAATTCTCGTGACCAACCGATAATACACGTCATGTGGCATAATCAGATTTTTGCCGCTGCCTATTTGTGGAGGAAAATATATCCGAGACGGGAGTGTGTTGTGCTTACGAGTGCGAGTAAGGATGGGGTTGTATTAGCCTCGGCGGTAAAAGTTTTTAATATTGGTGCGGTTCATGGCTCGAGTAGTCGTCGTGGTGCGGCTGCAATTGTGGCGTTGAGACGAGCGGCGAAGAACGGGAAGGATCTTGTGTTCACTCCTGATGGTCCTCGGGGGCCTCGGTATCAACTTCAGCCTGGTGTCATTAAAATAGCCCAAACAACCGGACTCCCGATGGTAGCGATGAGGATTGATTATCTCTCGTGCTGGACTTTGAAGACTTGGGATCGTTTTCGGATCCCCAAACCTTTCAGCAAAGTCAGGATCATTCTGGAGGAACCGATAACAGTGCTGCGCCAACTCGATAACGAGGAATTCGAGAAAGAGCGGCTTAGGCTTGAGAAATGCCTACTTCAAGATATCACGGACCGCAAAGAGAACCATGGCAGCGATCATTGATGGAAAAAAAGTAGCAGAGGAAGTCCTTGCGGAGTGTTCCCGTGAAATCGAAGATTTGAAGTCTAATGGAATTACTCCGGGACTGGCAGTTGTTTTGGTAGGCGAAGATCCGGCCAGCCAGGTCTATGTTAATTCAAAAGTTCGGAAGTGTGCTGAGTTGGGAATTCATTCAGAAAAAGTTGTCCTTTCAAAAGGCGCTTCTCAGGATGAGGTTCTGGCCACCGTGAAGCGTCTCAATGAAGATGCTTCCATTCACGGAATTTTGGTGCAATCGCCGCCGCCATTGCAAATCGATGAGGAAGAAATCGTACGCACAATTGATCCGGCTAAAGATGTAGATGGATTTCACCCTGAGAATGTCGCTAAGTTGGCGCTGGAAGATCCTTCAGGCTTTGTACCCTGCACTCCGGCGGGTTGTATGAGGCTTCTCGAAGCGAGTGGTGTCGAAACCTCTGGTGCCGATGCAGTGGTCGTGGGACGAAGCATGATTGTGGGTAAACCAATGGCGCTATTACTGATGGCAAGGGGAAGTGATGCCACTGTGACGGTTGCCCATTCGAGGACTAAGGATCTAGCTGAGGTTTGTCGGCGTGCGGATATTATTATAGCTGCCGTTGGCATCCCCGAGTTTATCAAAAAGGATTTTGTGAAGAAGGGGGCAACGATTGTCGACGTTGGCATCAACCGTGTCGAAGATCCAGCTGCAAGACGCGGCTACCGTCTTTGTGGAGATGTCGATTACAAGGATGTCTTTGAGAAGGCTGGGGCAATCACTCCGGTTCCGGGTGGAGTTGGCCCGATGACAATTGCGATGCTTATGAAAAATACGATCAAGGCAGCCCGGGCTCTTTGAATTTGATTCATTCCCCACCTTCTGAGACGCGCTGATCCGTAAAAAAGCCGCATCCCGTAGGAAGCGGCTTTCTGAGAGGTTTGTCTCGCTGGAGCGGTCTAGCGCTTCGAGAACTGGAAGCGTTTACGGGCGCCGGGCTGCCCGGGCTTTTTGCGCTCTTTGGCTCGTGGGTCACGGCGAAGAAGGCCTGCGGCTTTGAGGGCTGGTCGCAGCTCAGGATCATGAAGGATCAGAGCTCGGGCTATTGCCAATTTGATGGCATCGGCCTGTCCATGAAGTCCGCCGCTGCGTGAAACAGCTTTAACGTCGAACTTGTTTTTGAGGTTTGTGACCTGAAGAGGTTCGAGGAGTTGCCCCTGTAAAGTGAGGGTCGTGAGAACGTCTTCGAAGGGCTCGTTATTGATTGTGATATTTCCGGTTCCAGCAGTCAGCCAGACACGGGCAACGGCGGTCTTTCGACGACCTGTTGCAGTAAAAGTTTCGCTCATGGTGTTTTATGAATGAATAAAGGTTTAGAGAATGACGGGCTGCGGCTCCTGGGCTTCATGGGGGTGCTCTTCCCCTGCGTAAACCTTAAGCTTCTTCATTTGGGCGGAACCAAGTTTGTTCTTTGGGACCATGCCCTTGACGGCCCATTCGAGGATGAGCTCGGGACGACGCTGGCGCACCTTGTTAGGAGTCTCAATTGTCTGGCCGCCGACGTAACCGGAGTGACGGGCGTAGATCTTATGCTGCTCCTTGCTGCCACTGAATTTGGCATGCTCGGCGTTGATGATAACGACAAAGTCACCGGTATCAATGTGAGGCGTAAAAATCGCCTTATGTTTTCCGCGAAGGAGACGGGCTGCCTCCACGGCGACTTTCCCGACGATCTGGTCCTTGGCATCAATAATGTGCCATGAACGCTCGACGTCAGCTGGTTTTGCTGAAAACGTTTTCATTGTTTTACTGGGTTCCGTTGGGCCCGCCGGGGAATCCGGCGTGCTGTAAGGGGCGCGTAAGCTAGGAGGGGCGGACGAGGGTGTCAACGCAATTATAAGGAAAGGAGGGCTTGCGAAACGTCTTAGAAGGCGTCAGAAGTCGCGCCGTGCGGGATCTTCTCAAAAATCCACTCTGGGATAGCCAGTCGACCGGTCGGCCGATTCCAGATACAACCCATGCTTGTTCGGTTTCTCTTCCGACGTGGGATTCCGTGATTGGCTACGAGGAAGGCCGAGACCGTGTGATGAAGAAGCTAGAAGCGGGATATCCCCGGTTTTTTCTACATCCGCTGGTGAAACGGGTTTTTGCGAAGGCCACCGAAGAGATCGCAGAGACAGGGAAGCGAGCCATTGTTTTTCCCCATAAGAGGGCCGCTCAGGGAGCCCAGCGTTATGTCGAACGGAAGTTAGCAGTGGCGACTCGAATCGCGAGCTACGATGAGGGAATGCAGGCTTTAATTGTCCCTGAAACTGCGATTGGTGTGGCAATGGAATATTGGAGGTTCACGGGCGAGATCATTAGCAGTCGCCGGGCCGAGGATCTTCTCAAGGAGCGGGATTCCGAGGGTGGATCAGTCGTGATGTTGAAACAGCAGCTTTCGGAATTTTCCGGAGCGGCTTTAGATGATCACTATCTATACGAGAGCGGAATGTCCGGTGTTTTTGCGGCTTATCGGGCGGTGATGAATCTTTTCCCGAGTAAAAAGACTCTTCAGTTGGAGTTCCCTTATGTTGATGCTTTGAAGGTCCAGCAGCGTTTTGGAAACGGTGTTGTTTTTCTTTATGATGCCGACGGGGAGGACCTTGATGCCGCGGTCCGAAGAATCCAAGAGGGTGAATTTGCCGCGGTTTTTTGTGAAGTGCCAAGTAACCCGCTGTTGAGAACAATCAATCTTCCGCGGATTTCAGAAGCTTGTCGTCAAGGTGGCGTGCCTTTAGTAGTGGATGACACAATCGCGAGTTCTATAAATTTAGATGTCTTGAAATATGCGGATCTGGTTACTACGAGTTTGACGAAGTGGATTTCAGGAATGGGCGATATCATGGGGGGAATGCTTACGCTGAATGCTGATTCTCCTTGGGCGAGTGAATTCCGCTCGTTTCTAAGCGAAGACACCGAAGGGGGATCACGACTTTATAGTGGAGATTGCCGGGTTTTGAGTTCAAACATCAGGAGCTACCGCCAGCGGGTTGAGAAATCGAATCAAAACGGTGAACTGGTGGCGGACTATCTCCACGAGCATCCCGCGGTTGGTCGAGTTTGGTATCCAAAATTTAATACTCCCCATGAATACCGCCTAATTCGTAGGGAGAATGGTGGCTATGGCGGCTTGGTTTCGTTCACTCTAAAGCAGCCGCGCAAGATGCCGAAGGTTTACGATGCCTTAGAGCTTTGTAAGGGGCCAAACCTAGGAACTGAATTCACCTTGGCTAGTCCTTATACAATGTTAGCACACTACTTTGAACTCGATTGGGCCGAGGCCTGCGGAGTTTCTCCTAATTTACTCAGATTATCGGTGGGGAATGAGGAGGGGGCTCTTATCATCGGGGCCCTCGCCCGTGCTCTTGACCTTGCTTAAACTAAGCCGTCTTTTTTTGCCTGTTTCCAGTAGGCATACTCTGAGCGATTGAAATCGACGTATTCCGGTGAAAGGTCCGAGGAGTAGATCCGGTGATTTGCTTTCCCAATACCAAGATCAATGGTGATCTTGAAGTCTGGTTTGCTAACGATGTTTCGAAGAACCTCGGGGTTTGTTTTTGCCTGTAAGCCGCCCTTACAGGCGGCCTTGGATTCGTAATAAATATCAACGAACTCCTCGCGAATGCTGGCGCCGGAATAGCCAACAGCATGAATGATACGGCCCCAGTTTGGGTCTTCACCATTCCATGATGATTTGACCAAAGATGAATTGGCAACCGCTTGAGCTACCTTTTTAGCATCGGATGCATTGCGGGCGCTTTTCACTTCAAGCGTAACAAACTTAGTAACGCGTTCTCCATCGCGGACGATGGCCTTAGCGAGTTTGTTCATCACAAATTCTAGAGCGTGACTGAAGTCACGGCATTCTTTAGTTCCACGGCGGATCGTTTTATTTTCTGCGGCGCCATTGGCAAGAACGATCACAGAATCATTGGTGGAAGTGTCGCCATCGATTGTGATACGATTGAAGGTATTCTCAACGCTGTTTTCGATCGCTTCTTTTAGGCAACCCTTCCCGATGTTGGCATCGGTGGTGATAAAGCAGAGCATGGTTGCCATGTTCGGATTGATCATACCGGCACCCTTAGCGCAGCCGCCAATACGGACGCGCTTACCGTGAAGCTCGAATGAAATCGCAAACTCCTTTTCGTGAGTGTCGCTGGTAAGAATGGAGCGGGCGACATCGTTACCGTTCTTGGGTCCTAGTCCAGCCACCAGTTCTTCGTATTTTTGCTCAATCCGCATCATCGGCATTGGCAGCCCAATCACTCCGGTGGAACAAACCCCCACTTCTCGTTGTCTTAGTTCGAGGAGTTTAGAGGTTTCTTTAGCCATGTTTTTAGCGTCTTGCATCCCAGTAGGTCCCGTGCAGGCGTTGGCATTCCCGCTATTTGTAATGATGGCCCTCAAACTTTCGGCACGGAGGTGGCTTTGGGAAACCCGGACTGGGGCAGCCTTCACTCGGTTTTGGGTGAACATCCCAGCACTCAAGCACTCCCTTTTCGAGTAAATCAGGGAAAGATCAAGCCGGTCTGACTTTGGTTCCTTGATTCCACAAGAGACCGCGCTCCCAAGAAAATCTCGGGCCGCGCAAACGCCACCTTTGATTCGAGTGTAGGGAAGATCCATGGGGGGAGGAAGGTGAACTGAGGCTACAGGTTTTGCAATCCGTCAGTTACAATATTTCCAACCATAAGATTAAAACTTTGGATCGCTTGGCCAGCGGCACCCTTCCCAAGATTATCTTCGGCACTTTGGATGATTACTCGTCCGGTGCGAGAATCATTGTGCCAACCGATGTCGAGGTAGTTTGAGCCAGTAACATGCTTGGTGTCGGGCGAGATTCCGGCTCCACGAAGGCGCACAAATGGGGCGTTCCGGTAAGCGTGCCTTAGAACTTCATCAACGCGATCAAAGTCACCAGTCAATTTCGCAAAAATTGTAGTGCAGATTCCGGCCGTAACGGGAATGAGATGAGGCACGAAAGAGATGGTGACTTTTTCTCCGGCAGCTTTTCCAAGTTCTTGCTCAATTTCAGAAAGGTGCCGGTGGCGAGGAAGGCCGTATGAACGAATACTCTCATTGACTTCTGCAAAGATGAGAGGGAGGTCTGACTTGCGGCCAGCACCACTGACACCACTCATCGATGAAACACTAATCGATGAGTGTTCGACAAGACCCTCTCTCAAGAGAGGGATGAGGGGAAGCATGATCGAGGTGGGGTAACATCCAGGTGATGCAATGAGCCGAGCCATTTTAATCTCGGACTCGTAGACCTCAGGAAGTCCAAAGACTGCCTCGTCGAGTAGCTCGGGAGCGGGGTGTGGGTGGTCGTAGAAGTCTTGATAGACCGCGGGGTCATCGAGCCGGAAATCAGCACTCAAATCGATCACTTTTATTCCGAAACCCAAGAGATCGCGCGCGAAAGGTGCGGCTGTTCCGTGAGGAAGGGCCAGGAAGGCAACCTCAGCACCAGTCGCTGCGACTGATTCCATGTCAGGCTCGATGAAACAAATCTCGGTGCCGGGGTGGCTTTCGAACCGAGGGAAGACTTCGGTCACTTTTTTCCCAGCGTTCGCGCGGGAAGTGATGGCGACAACCTCGGCTTTTGGGTGGCAAAAAACAAGGCGCAAGAGCTCCAAGCCAGTATACCCGCTCGCTCCAATGATCGCAATTTTGGTAACTTCAGACATCAAGAAGGTTTTGCGCCGGAGCTTGGCGCGGGGCAAGCGCGAAAAAGGAGGAATTCCCACTCTTGAAAAATTAGGGTTTTGCGTTCACATCTTTGTCGCCGCCAAAATGAAGTGCCTAGCGTTAATCATTCTGCCCTTGCTAATAGTTCCAGTCTTATCGGCTTCGGAGCTAGGGGAGGCTGTGAAGCGACTCGAAGAACCGACGCTTGAGAATGCGAAAATTGTGTTGGGGGAGCTGGATACCTTGATTGCTAGCGGAGATGCCCGCACGGTTACTCTCGGAAAAAAAATGCATCGCAGTGTGAAGCGACTATTCACTAAAGAGTATAATATTAATGAAAATCGCAAGATGGCCGAAGCCCGGGAGGTCAAGGCCAAGCAGTTTGACCGAAATGCCCGACAATGGCTCAAACCAAATATTCATGGAAAGGTTAACAAGTTAGCCGCATCAGCCGCCTTTCGTGATGCTAGGGAATTGCGGAGGGAATCCCAGTGGGCTCAGGAGAAGTCTTCGAAGGAATGGTTAGAGGAAGTTTCGGACTATGAAAAGATGCTCGGAGATCTGCTTTTTTCAAAGGAGGACGAAGCTCTCATTATTCTGGCATCGGTATTGATTAAGGTTGTGAAAGAAACCTCTTGGGTTGAGCGGCCTCTCCTAGAGTATGATGACGCCCGGATTCAATTTATTCGAGATCGGGCCACGAATATAGATCGATGGCTGACTCTAGCAGCTCATGCCGTTGATGCTGGTGAACTTGAGTTATCTTACGATTTCTACCGAAAGGCTGGGAGTGAATCAGGGCGCTTTAGGGTTGGGGCGAAACTGGCAAAACAACTGGAAAGCGAGGGGTATCTTGGATCAGCAATTAATTTTTGGAAAAGACTGGATGAGGTCGATCGTGCTAATGAATTGCAAGAAAGGAAGCTTAAGCTGAGTCATGAAGATTACAAATCTTTGGAGGGGGCTGCTCTTACCAGAAATGTTGCTCCGGCCTGTGTTCGGATCTCAACAGCGAATGGTCAGGAGAGCGGATTCTTTTATAAAGAGGGAGGACATGTAGTGATCTGCAAGCGGATTCTCTTAGGCCAAGATGGTAAGGTGTTGCCAGTTAGGGTGACTCTGGAAGACGGACAGAGCTTCAAAGCAAAGGTGCTTGGAATTTCGGAGGGGAACGATATCGCCGCTTTAAAAATTGCGTGTCGAGTGCATGAGTTGTTACCAATCGGAGGCCGTGAAGACCTCAAATCAGGACTTACCCTCAAACTTTTTGGATTAGCAGCTAAGGATAAGAATGTCGCGGATGTGGTCCCTTGTACGGTTCTCTCACCGATGGATCCTTGGAAGAATCAACCAACCTCAAAGTTGGCTCTTGATGCAAGTAGGGAGTTTAGAGGTGGGCCTATTGTTGACCGCTGGGGCCGGGTAATGGGGATTTTCCTAACATCAAAAACGGGAAGTGCCCGCTCTCTGGAAGCGGGTGCAATTCAAGCCTTTTTAAAACGCCTCTAAGCACGATGAGCTGGCTTTATAGAAAGAAGCGAGAATCGAGATCTATTCGAGTATTATCTTTGTCCAAGCTTCGGCCATGCGGTTCCCGAGTGCAATGGTTCCTTTGGAACCAAAGACTACAGGATTGTGCGGTAGGTCCGAGGTTTTGACGAACGTGAAATTCGGATCGCTGGCGTCCAAGGCTTCAAGATCAGAGTTGAGGTCGTAGAGTTTTTCATCACCGGTAATGTCTGCTGTAAGTATGGGTTGCTCGGTGAGGATCCAATTGAGATGGGGAAGTTCGAGATCTTTACGGGTCGCATTCATAAAAGTTTGAAAGCGGTCGGTGTATTTGTCGGCCATCCAATTTAGGGCACGGTCGTTTTCGCCACAGTGCCAAAAGATGGCGGGGATTTCGCATTGGTAGCCCTGTTCTGTGAGATCGTCACGGCACTTTTTGATTCCAGTTATCCAATCTTGATAGCGGTCTCGGTAAGATTCCTTGGATCCCTTGGGAAGCCAATCGAGTGATTGCGATCCGCTGTCGGTGAATTTGTAGATCGCGAGGATTTCACCATCCTTCATGGTTGGAATTAACTGTTGTCCGAAGCTTAGCTCAGGGCCGAAGTCTCCGAGGTGCTTGATGGGTGATAAGTGTTCCCAACCATTTGAGGTTGTGACCTTGCTAAGGTTGTATTGATAAAGGGCCTTTTGTGGTTTTGCGAGAGGGGTATTCTTGATGCTCGTGACCCATGATGCTTCCCCCTCCATGTTGCGTTGTCCTCCGAGGATGAAGAGTTTTATTTTTTTTGCTTTGGGCATAAGAAACCCTCGCTTTTTTGAGGTGCGGTTTTGATCAAAGTAGGCGGCAGCGTATGCTTCGCCGTGTTGAAGCTGGCCGAGGGTGCCGAAGTGATAATGCAGGCCGACGGGACGTCCGATTTTAAACGATAGATGAGATGTCGGGACGAAAAAGACTTTGGGGTCAGATTCGACGACAGCCATCTGGGCGTTGCGGATAAGGGCGACGTTGGCACGGTTGTCCATACCCCAAATCCCTTTGGTGCTAATTCCTCCGACGAAAACCTTTAGCTCAGGGGCAGGAAGATCTTCACGGATCCTGGCGATGAAGTTGCGTAGGTTCTTTTCGTAGTGTTGCCTTCCTATGGGGTGGAACATGTCGTTCTCTCCTTGGTGCCACATGAGAGCTTCGATTTTGTAGGTTAGGCCTTGTTTTTTGAGATCGGCTAAACGGTCGTGAATCTGAGTAATAAAGCGCTGGTAAAGTTTACGGCTTTTCTCGTTGCCACCGTCGGGTGCCCAGTCGTTAACGAGGGTTGTCCCGCCCCAAGCATCTTTGATGAGGGCTAGCGGGTCCTTGCTTTGTTGACGGAAGGTCCTAGCAAAGGTGATTTCTGGTCCAAAGTTGTTCCCGACAACACGAAGATCGGTCCAACCTTTTGATTTGTGATCTGCTCCGATCTGATAGGAATAACGCACGTTTTCCAGAGGGTTGAGTGCGTTGTGAAAGGGAGGAAAAGTTTCGACGAGTTTTGGGTCGGTGTCGGCACCTTCCATGTTTGATTGTCCGGCGAAAAGAAAGACGCGGACGGGCTCAGCTGCTAGGGCCGAAAGACAAAAAAAAGTGGCGCTGATTGCGAAAATGAAGGCGGTCATTTTAGGTGAGAATTTCTTTGATTACTTTTGCGGGCTCAACGCCGGTGAGTCGCATGTCGAGGCCTTGGAATTTCTTTGAGAATCGATGGTGGTCGATTCCTAATAAGTGGAGAAGGGTGGCGTGAAAGTCGCGAACGTGAACTATATCTTTGGCGGCGTTGTAACCAAGCTCGTCGGTTTCGCCGTAGCTCATGCCCGGCTTAACTCCACCTCCTGCCATCCACATTGAGAAGCCTTTGACGTGGTGGTCACGTCCAGCTCCTCCCTTACCTTGGAACATTGGGGTGCGGCCGAATTCTCCGCCCCAGACGACAAGAGTATCTTCCAATAAACCGCGTTGTTTGAGGTCAGTGAGGAGAGCCCAAGTGGGTTGATCAGTGAGCTTACTACAGATCCCCATGTATTTTTCAAGCCCGCCATGGTGGTCCCAACCGCGATGGTAAAGTTGAACGAAGCGGGTTCCTTTTTCGATGAGGCGCCGAGCCAGAAGGCAATTGGAGGCATACGATCCGTCCCCGGGTTTGGCACCATACATGTCTAGAGTCTTTTGAGATTCGCCGGAGAGATCGGTGAGTTCAGGGACCGAGGCCTGCATTTTGAAGGCCATTTCATACGCGCTGATACGGGTTGCGATCTCAGGGTCATCGACGAGTTCGTTGCGCTGGGAGTCTAGTTTCTGAATAGTTTTGATAAGCGCATTCTGATGCTGTCGATCCACTCCATTCGGATTTGTCACGTAGTGAACAGGGTCTCCGGTGGAATTGAACTCGACCCCCTGAAATCGAGAGGGGAGGAAGCCAGAACCCCACTGGCGAGAGGCGATGGGTTGGGGGTTACGTCCCCCGACGGAAGTAAGAACTACAAAGCCGGGAAGGTTTTCGGACTCAGACCCAAGGCCGTAGTTGATCCAAGAGCCCATCGAAGGACGACCGCTGATGGCGGTGCCTGTATTCATAAAGGTATGAGCGGGGTCGTGGTTGATTTGCTCGGTGACCATGGATCGGATGACGGTGATGTCGTCTGCCATCTTCTGGTGGTAGGGAAGGAAGTCAGAAATATATTGGCCCGAATTCCCGTGTTTTTTAAATTTGGTAAGGTGGCCTTGAACCTTAAGAGCTTGTCCTTGGAGTTGTGCGATGGGTTGGCCCTTGGTGAAGGATTCCGGCATGGCCTTCCCGTTCAGCTTATCGAGTTGTGGTTTGTAGTCGAAAGTCTCGAGATGAGATGGTCCACCTGCCATACAGAGAAAGATGACGCGTTTTGCTTTGGCCGGGTGGTGCGGGAAGCCGGACAAGCCGGGGTATTTTTCAACGAGACCGTCTGCGCGAGTGAGTTGAGAAAGGAGGGCTGCGGATCCGAAGGAAAGTCCAGTGTTGTTGAGGAAAGTTCGACGATTGATGAAGTTTGCGGCGTTCATGGAAATAGAAGGTTGGAAGTCAAAATGCAGGGCATGCCCCGGGCTGATTTTGTTTGCTTCTTTGGGGCTTAGTTGCGGGTCGTTGTTTCGCTAAGATTAAGAATGGCGCGTGAGACAGTGGTCCAGCTAGCGAGGGCAATGACATCGAGATTTTCGGGTTTGGTTTGGCCAATGTTGATAATGGCAGTTGCCGAATTTGGATTCTTTTTGAAGTCAGCCTCGGCGTAGGTGAGGAGTTGTTCGAGGGTGTCACGTTCTTTGATCGTTGGTTTTCGATTGAGAGCAAGATCAAAGGCATGGTGGAGACGCGCAAGATTGTTTGGTTTGGATTCCTTGAGAATCCGCTCAGCAAAAACGCGCGCGGCTTCGACAAAGGTGGGGTCGTTCAAGAGGTTGAGTGCCGCCACTGGGGTATTTGATTTGGGACGTTCGGCGGTGCATTCTTCTCGGCTGGGAGCGTCGAATGCCTTGAGCATGGGGTGTAGGAACTGCCGCTGCCAGTGGATGTAAAGACTGCGACGGTAGATTTTTGCGTCGGTGTCTTGTTTGTATTTTCGGACTGGGAAGTTGAGGTGGCGATAGTATCCACTAGGTTGATAGGGTCTAACGGAGGCTCCACCAAGCTCGGTGACGAGGAGTCCGGAGAGTGAGAGAGCGTTGTCTCGGACCATTTCGGCAGGGAGGCGAAAGCGGGCTTGCCGGGCAAAAAGTTCATTGTAGGGATCGCGCTCGCGCAGGTTTGAGGGAACGAGTGAAGATTGGCGATAGGCTCGCGAGGTTACGAGTGTCTTAACCATCTTCTTGATGTCCCAATTGGATTCGTAAAACTCGACGGCGAGTCGGTCGAGAAGTTTTGGGATTGATGGTGGTTGGCCCTGACCTCCAAAGTCACCAAGGGAGCGGGAAAGGCCGGTTCCAAAGAAGAGATAGAAGAGGCGATTTGAGGTAACGCGGGCCGTAAGTCCGCCGGTTCCGTTTTGAGGATCAGTGATCCAGTTCGCGAGATCAAGGCGGGTCTGACGCCCTTCTTTTTTGATCTTGGGTAGGAAGTGGGGAACAGCGGGTTGAACAATTTCCCCGGATTCATCGAGCCAATTCCCTCGCGGCAAGATTCGCGAAATACGAGGTGTCTGGAGTGCCTTAGTGATCATCGTGAGTTTCCCAGAGGATGCGATTTCTGCACGACGTTCTTCAGTAGCTTTCCATTGGGTGAGCTCGTCGCCGGAGATGAGCTTTGCGAGTGCATCATTGGTTCGTTTGAGGCCATCAAACCATTTTTGCTTCTCTTTAGGGTTTTTCGCTTTCTTGGCAAGAGAAGCTCGGTCAGCAGATTCCTTGATAAGGCGAGCAATTTCGTTTCGGCTACCTTTTGAAAGGTCGTTAAGCTTTTTGTTTAGCGAGGCGATTTCGGCTTCTTGGCGGGAAGTTAGCACTAAGATTTCAGGGGGGCGACGGGTCGGAAGAGAGTTAGTCCCAGACTTAAAGTGTTGCTCATCATCGATGTCAGCAAAGAAGGCCCCAAGGGTGTGGAAGTCCTTGGCGGTGTATGGATCATATTTATGATCGTGGCACTGTGCGCAACCCACAGTGGCGCCCATCCAAACAGCGGATACGTTGCGGACGCGATCTGCTTGGTAGATGGCGCGATACTCAGCTTGTTGTAGCCCGCCTTCGTGGGTGGTTTGAAGGAGTCGATTGTAGCCAGTTGCGACAAGTTGTTGCTGGGTCGGGTGTGGGAGGAGGTCCCCAGCCAGTTGCTCTCGGGTGAAGCGATCAAATGGCATGTTTTCGTTAAAAGCACGAATGACATAGTCGCGATAAGGCGAGATGTTGTGATCCTGATCGCCGTGGTAACCAACGGTGTCGGCGTAGCGGACTAGGTCGAGCCAGTAGCTTGCGAGCCGCTCTCCAAAGTGAGGAGATTTGAGGAGACGATCGACTTCCGTCTCGATGGTAATTTGGGGACTAGTTTTAAAAGAGTTTAGAAAGCGATCGCGATCAGCGGGGGTGGGCGGAAGACCGGTCAGGTCAAAGTTTAGTCGGCGAAGAAGGGTGACGGGATCAGTATCGGGAGATGGCGAAAGGGCGACCTTTTCAAGTTGGAAGAGAATGAAATGGTCGACAAAGTTGACGGGCCAATCCTTGGACTGAACCACCGGGGTGGGGTGCTTGAGCGGGTTTTTATAAGTCCAGGGATCATCATATCTCGCACCCTCTTTGATCCACTGCTTTAGAAGCTTCAGTTCCTTCGGGGAGACTTTTTTGTGGGTTTCAGGAGGGGGCATAATCTCCTCTAGGTTCTGATTAAGAATTCTCGCAATAACTTCCGATTCACTGGGTTTGCCAGGCTCGATTGGAACCTCAAATTCTCCCCCTTCGGTCGCTCCTTCATAGGTGTCGAGGCGCAGTTCAGCTTCTCGGTTTTTTTCGTCCGGACCGTGGCAGTGAAAGCACTTGTCGGAAAGGATGGGGCGGATATCGCGATTGAAATCAACCGCAGCATATCCGCTTGCGGTGCCAAGAAGGGTCAAAGCGAGGACTTTTTTTGAGAAAAAGGAGCGCGATTTTTTGAGTAATGAGATCATCGAAAAGGTGGTAAATGGGGAGGTCATGCGGGGTGATCCTTTGTCGGGATTGAAAAAACCGCAAAGAGGATTGAGGATCCTATCAAGGCGATCGTTGACGACGTTGGTAGAAACGTAACTCCTTCTTATATCTTTCTTTTTATCCCTGATAAGACTGCGAAGGAGACCCTTTCATTGCAGGATCATCAAGGCGGCTCTTTTTGTGAAGTAAATGAGGATAAGTGGTGCTCGAAATAATAAAAGCGGCTCCAGAGACCAATCCGGAGCCGCTTCGCACAAAGCCGGCTGCTCTCCCGAGGGAGGAAAAATCGGCGTTATTGTTATAACTTCCCAGAAAACGTAGCTGGAGGGGCGGTTTTGTCTACGGATGAATAAAAAAACCTCCAAATTTGAGCCGAAACCGCCCGAAATTTCTAAAAAAGTATTTTAGAATTATTGATAATCAGGGAGTTGCGATTACTTGATCGTATTAGCCAACTCCGCAAATTTTCCGCCTTGATTGATGAGCTCGTCGTAGGGGCCCTCCTCAATGACGCGTCCTTTTTGTAAAACGTAGATACGATCGGCGTTTTGAATAGTCGAGAGTCGGTGGGCAATCACGATAGAAGTGCGGTTTTTCATTAATTCATCGAGCGCCTGTTGGATAAGAAGTTCGGTCTGGTTGTCCACTGAGGCGGTCGCTTCATCGAGAAGAAGAATGGGAGGATCTTTAAGGAGGGCCCGAGCGATTGAGAGGCGCTGCTTTTCTCCACCTGAGAGTTTCACGCCTCGCTCTCCGACATTGGTATCGAGTTGTTCTGGTAGCGCGCGAACAAATTCGCTGGCTTTGGCAGCGTCAAGAGCTTGCCAGATGGCCTCATCATTAGCGTGGCGATCTGCTAATGAGAGGTTTTCGCGCACTGTTCCATTGAAAAGGAATGCTTCCTGAGTCACGTAGCCGATGGCGTCTCGCAGTGACCCTTTTGCCAGAGTGTTTAGTTCTTTTCCATCAATCAGAACAGAGCCTTTGTCGTATTCGTAAAATCGGCAAAGGAGGTTGACGATTGTTGACTTTCCAGCGCCGGTGGAGCCAGCCAAAGCAATTGTTTGTCCGGGCTTGGCGATGAGTGAGACTTCGTCGAGTGTTGGCTGGCCTTCGTCGTAAGAAAAACTGACCTTATCGAATTCGACTGCGCCTCTGACAGGGCGGGGGAGAGGATCTCCGCCAGCGGCGTCTGGCTCATCATCAGAGTCGAGAATTTCAAAAACACGGTCTGCGGCGGCACGAGAAGACAAAGCCATCTGATTGAGCTGGTGGAGCTTGCTGACTGGCTCATAGAACAAAGAAAGAAGTAAGAAAAAGGTCAGGAGTTCATCGAATTCCATAGTGCCTTGCATCACCCCGTATCCTCCAAACCCGAGAACTAGGACGTATCCCGTGCTATTAAAGAACGACATACTAGGATTGTAAAAAGCCCACCATTTCATGATTCGCAGGGTGGCCTTGCGGAGCGCGCCTGAGAGCCCATTGAAATGTTCGTGTTCATCTTTTTCCGCGGCGTAGGCCTTAATCTGGCGAATTCCAGCAATATTATCGTGCAACACTGCGTTTAGGTCTGAGGAAGCATCTCGTTGTGCTTTGTATCTCCCCCTAGCCTTTCGAGTGTAAATCCAAGCGCCCATCGCTAAGAAGGGAATCGGAAGAGTGGCCCACAATGCAACTGTGGGGTCCAACCAATACATCGTGATTCCAACCGCGAGGATTTGAATGATTGAAATAAGACCAAGCTCAATCCCATCGATTAGAATTCGCTCCATCGCGGTTACGTCCTCAACCACGCGAGTCATAACGTCCCCGGTGCGGCGGCTATCGAACCATCGCAATGGGAGTCTCTGAATCTTGCGGTAGAGGTCAGAGCGGATGTCAAAAATCACCCGTTGCTCAAAGTGGTTGTTCAAGATGATGCGGGCGCAATTTAGGGCATCCTTGATAAAAAAGCTAAGGAGGCCGATTAAGATCCAGGGGAGAAAGACATCAAATTGTCGATTCGGAATGATTTCCCCGGTGATGTGCTTGGTGACGAGCGGGAATACGATGACGGAGGCCGCCATAATAGAGGCGCACAGAAATTGAGATCCCCCGAGAAGGGGATATCTTTTTAAATAACCAATGACACGCAGGACGCTCGACACGCCGGCAAATTGTCTTCTTCCACCGCAGATGCAAGCGATAGAGTGCAAAAGTCGGGTAGTTCTTAAGAATAATTCATTTTTCGGTGAATTTTCTGATTGCCGGATGACCGCCAACACCGATAGCTTACTTCAAACACCACCTCACGACAAACATCCCATGGTAAATACTTTAGGCACCCTAACAGCAATCGTCCTCGCGTTCTCGGCTTTCGTGGCCTACAAAAACAAAGGGGCTTTCGAAGCACAAGTTCAACAAGTTAAAGCGGAAGAAGCTGACCAAGAACAAAATACGACGAACTATAAAGGTCTTCGTGAGGAGATCACAGCACTCGAAGCTACAAAAAAAGAGGCGAGCAAAGAACGTGATGGCCTTCGTGGCGAGGTTGAAAAGCAGACTACCGCTAATGCTGCTGTTCAGGCCGAAATCGATACTAGGCAAAAGGAGCTCGATTCGACTAAGAATGAAGTCGCTGATGCTCAAGAGAAGTTGAAAGAACTTGGTGACCTTGAGGAGCTTGCTCCAAAGATTGAGCGTCTTCAGGCCTCTATTGCAGAGCTAGAAGGCCAGGTTGCAACTTTAAATACGGAGATCGAGCGCCTCCGCGGTGAGAAGACAAGCACTGGTCAGGTTCTTGTTGCTGCGAAGAACAAGCAGAGCCAGATCACTTCCGGCCAGTCTTTCCCTACGATGAAGACCACGATCCGATCCATTGATCGTCGCCTTGGAATCGTGACTCTTGCTGCGGGAATACGCTCTGGTGTCATTGGTGGCTCTCGGGTTGCAGTCATCCGCGGGGGAGAGAAAATCGCTGAGCTCAATGTGAAGGCAGTCTCCGCTAACTTAGCTACGGCAGATGTCGTTCAAAGCTCCCTCCAAGAAGGTCTAGATGTTGCGCCGGGGGATGTCGTGATCCCAGTCGAATCTGCTACAAGCGGGAACTAGATTTAACAAACACAGTCAAAAACACATTTTACCTACGAACCTAGTATCTTATGAAAGAAACTCTTACTTACTCTCTCGCAATCGTCGCTATCGCTGTGTCTGGTTTCTTAGGCTGGAACGCCAAAGAAAAATATGAAGCAAAGGTGAAACAACGAATAGAATTGCAGGGTCAAAACAAGAAACTGACTGCTAGTATCTCGAAAGAGGAGACCAACAGGGACACTGCTACTGAAGCTAAAGACCTCGCCTTAGACGAGGCATCCAAGGCCAAGGCTGAGTTGGAGGCAGCGAAAGGTTCGGGGGCGGAGAAAGCAAAAACTCTTGAATCGGTGAGTAGTAACCTCGAAGTCGCTGCGGCTGAGAAGAAGAAAATCGATGCTTCCATGGAAGCGCTCCGCGGGAAGTTTCCTGGGATCGAGCTTGGAGAGGTCCCTCGTGTTGTGAAAGAACTGGAGGCGAGCCAAAAGAAGCTTGTCGGTGAAGAGGAGGATGCAAGTCTCGTCAAGAAACGCCTTGAGGAAGATATTGCGAAAAATCTCGCTGAAAGCAGTCGGATCGCTGAAAAGAACCTTCAGAGTATTAAGCGTGTCGAAGGGAATACGTTCCAAGCGACGATCGTCGCAGTCGACAATGACTGGAATTTCGTAGTGATTGGAGCGGGGGAGAAGTCCGGTCTTACCGGTAGTTCGAAACTCCTGATCCAACGTGATGGACGGCTTCTCGGTAAGCTTCTTATCTCAAAGCTCGAGCCAAACACGGCTGTTGCTGATGTCGAACCAGGCAGCCTTCGGAATGGCGTCGCTCTCCAAGCTGGAGATCAGGTCATCCTCGAAAGCGTTAGCGCGAACTAGCGCGGAAATTACTTCGAAATTTTCGAAAGGTGGCTCTTGTTGAGCCGCCTTTTTTTGTGCCTCAAAAAAAGTTTAGAATTGGATGCTCTTACCATTGACGAAGGTCAGTTGAGGTGTTCATATCCCGCCCGTTCATCCGA
>TARA_B110000003_G_scaffold38890_1_pt1 | contig 21701 bp, 19 predicted proteins | sample TARA_B110000003 | Tara Oceans TARA_B110000003 (sample SAMEA4396424) | marine metagenome | biome: Westerlies Biome; feature: [SRF] surface water layer (ENVO:00010504); material: water (ENVO:00002006), including particulate matter (ENVO:01000060) such as... | depth 5 m
GATGCCCTGCTATATGCAAAGGAGAAAATGGAAGAAGCTGAATTATCCGTTAAACAAGATGCTAAAAAAATTATCTTAAATACAATCCAAAGAATTGGGGCAGAGGAAGCAATCGACAATACGGTTTCAGTTTTTAATATTGAATCAGATGATTTAAAAGGGAGAATTATTGGAAGGGAAGGAAGAAATATTAGAGCATTAGAAGCAGCTACTGGAGTAGAAATTATTGTTGATGATACCCCAGAAGCAATTATTCTTTCCTGTTTTGATTCTATTAGAAGAGAAATTGCAAGAATGTCTTTACATAAATTAGTAAAAGATGGAAGAATTCATCCTGCAAGAATCGAAGAAGTTGTTAAAAAAACAAAAAAAGAGATTGATCAAGAAATTATTGATGTTGGTAAAAGAACAGTTATTGATCTCGGTATAAACGGATTACACCCGGAATTAATTAAATATGTGGGAAGAATGAAATACAGATCTTCCTATGGTCAAAATTTATTACAACATTCTAAAGAGGTTGCTAAACTATGTGCAATAATGTCTTCTGAGATGGGTATAGATCCTAAATCAGCTAAAAGAGCAGGTCTACTTCATGATATAGGTAAAGTCCCAAGTATTGAAAAAGATATTGAGACTCCTCATGCTATTTTAGGAATGCAATGGGCCGAAAAATTTGGAGAGACCCCTGATGTTTGTAATGCAATTGGCGCACATCATGATGAAATTGAAATGAACTGTTTGATATCACCAATTGTTCAGGTTTGTGATGCAATGTCAGGAGCTAGGCCTGGCGCAAGAAGACAGGTTCTAGATTCATATATAGAGAGATTAAAAAATCTAGAGGAAATTGCATTGGAATTTGATGGTGTTGAAAAAGCTTACGCAATACAGGCCGGAAGAGAACTTAGAGTGATGGTAGAGAGTGATAAAGTAAATGATAATCAGTCATCAGAATTGTCATTTAAGATTTCTCAGAAGATTCAAACTGATATGACTTACCCAGGCCAAGTAAAAGTTACTGTAATAAGGGAAACAAGATCTGTAAATATTGCTAAGTAGTTTTAGATCTTGGATGAAATTTACTCATTACTTTTATCAATGCTTTGTTATCCAGGTGCATGTATATTTCGGTTGTTGTAATACTTTCATGACCCAATAATTGTTGAATTGTTTTTAAATCTGCTCCGTTTTCAAGTAAATGTGTTGCAAATGAATGCCTAAAGGTATGAGGTGAAATATTCTTTTTAATTCCTGAAATTTTAGCAAGACCCTTAATAATTGTAAAAATCATAGCACGTGTTAAAGACTTACCTCTTCGGTTTAAAAATAAAATATCGGAAAACAACGAATCAATTTTTATTTTTTTTCTTGAATTATTAAGATAATTGTTGATATAGATCTTATTTACAGGACTTACAGGTACCAATCTTTGTTTGTTTCCTTTACCAGTTACTTTAATAAAATCTTCGTCAAAAAACAAATCTGAAATTTTCAATCCAATTAGTTCGCTAACTCTCAAACCACAACCATATAATGTTTCAATAATAGCAATATTTCTTTCAGATTCATTTTTATTTTTATCAATGTTTTTAATTAAGATATTTATCTCATTTTCTGAAAGTGTACTTGGTAATTTTCTAATCAATTTTGGGGACTCAATATTGATTACAGGATTTGATTCAATTAATCCTTCAAATAATAGATAGTCAAAAAAACTTCTAATACCGGATATTACTCTAGATTGAGAATTAGATTTTATTTCTTTTGAAACATTGTATATAAATTCTTTAATTAAATCTGAATTTACGTCAACAGGTTTTATTTTTTCTCCTTTGCTATTTAAAAAAGTACTTAACTTTTTTAAATCATTCTCATAGCTTAAAACAGAGTTGTTGCTTAAACCTCTTTCGATTCTTAAATAATCTTTAAAATCATTAATTGAATCTTTCCAGTTCATATTGTACTAATATATTCTAATTTTAATAAATTTACGAAATGAAAAATATTATCATCATAAACGGACCAAATTTAAATCTTTTAGGTAAAAGAGAAACCAGTATTTATGGCGACGTATCTTTCGAAAACTATCTTGTTGAGCTTAAAAAGTCATATCCTGCTTTTCAAATTGATTACTATCAATCCAATATTGAAGGTGAAATAATTGATAAGTTACAGGAAGTTGGCTTTTCATATTCGGGCATAATTTTAAATGCAGCGGCTTACACACATACATCTGTTGGAATTGCAGATGCAATATCTGCAATTGAAACCCCAGTGATTGAGGTTCATATCTCCAATATTTACTCCAGGGAAGAAATAAGACATAAGTCTCTAATTTCTAAGAATGTTCAGGGGGTTATTTGTGGTTTTGGACTTAAATCTTATGATTTAGCAATTCAATCATTTACTAAAGATGAATAACCTCATCATATGCATCTGCAACAGCTTCCATTACAGCCTCTGACATTGTCGGATGTGGATGAATAGCTTTTAAGACTTCCGTTCCTGTTGTTTCAAGTTTTCTACCCAATACTGCTTCAGCTATCATATCTGTAACACCAGCTCCAATCATATGACATCCAAGCCATTCACCGTATTTTTCGTCAAATATTACCTTGACAAATCCTTCTTTTGTCCCTGAAGCGCTAGCTTTACCAGAAGCAGAAAACGGAAATTTTCCAACTTTAATTTTATAACCTTTTTCAATTGCTTGTTTCTCGGTTAATCCAACACTTGATATTTCAGGACTGCAATAAGTACATCCAGGGATATTTCCATAATCAATAGGAGTAACATTATGACCAGCAATTTTTTCAACACATAGTATTCCTTCAGCAGAAGCAACATGAGCCAAAGCTGGACCTGCTACTACATCGCCAATCGCATAGTATCCAGGTATATTAGTAGAATAATATTTATCAACTAGGATTTTATCCTTATCTGTTGCAATCCCAACTTCTTCTAATCCAATATTTTCTATGTTAGATTTAATTCCAACTGCTGAAAGGAGAATTTCAGATTCAATCTTTATTTCTTCTCCATTATTTTTAACCAGTGCGATCACTTTATTTTTGGTTTTCTCAACAGACATTACTTCAGATGATGTCATAATTTTTATACCCTTCTTTTTGAATGATTTTTCTAATTCTTTTGAAATATCACTGTCTTCTAAAGGGACAATATTTGGCAAGTATTCAACAACAGTTACATCAGTACCTAAACTGTTATAGAAATATGCAAATTCAATTCCAATTGCACCAGAGCCAACAATTGTAATGCTCTTTGGTTGTTTTTCTAAAGTCATTGCTTCACGATAACCGATAATTTGTTTTCCATCCTGCTCAATCGAGGGTAGGACCCTAGATCTTGCACCAGTTGCTATAATTATATGTTTAGCAGTATATTCATTGCCATCCACCGAAACGATATTGTTTTTTTTCACTTTGCCGAATCCTTTAAGTACATCAATTTTATTTTTCTTCATTAAAAAAGTAACTCCTTTACTCATTCCGGATGCGACATTTCTGCTTCTTCCAATAATTTTTTTAAAATCTTGAGTTACATTGTCAGCGGATAACCCATAATCATCAGCGTGATTTAAGTATTCAAATACCTGTGCTGATTTTAATAAAGCTTTTGTAGGAATACAGCCCCAATTCAAACAAACACCACCTAAACTTTCTTTTTCTACAACTGCAGTTTTTAAGCCTAATTGAGAAGCTCTAATTGCAGTAACATAGCCCCCCGGACCACTTCCTAAAACTATTACATCATAATTACTCATATATTATTTTTTATTTGGGTTTTTATTAAAATCTATACTGATTGAATTTACACAATACCTTTTACCTGTATCCGTGGGTCCATCATCAAAAACATGACCTAAATGACCGTCACATCTAACACATACAATTTCTGTTCTTACCATGTTATGAGAAAAATCATCAACATATTTCACAGCACCCTCTATTGCATCGTCAAAACTTGGCCAACCACAATCAGATTCAAATTTTTGATCACTTTCAAATAATGGAGTATTGCAGCCATTACAATTATAAACACCATTTTCAAAATGAAGGTTGTATTTTCCTGTATGCGGGTATTCTGTCCCTTTATTTCTTAAAATATGAAATTCTTCTTCGCTTAGAATTTCTTTCCATTCCTTATCAGATTTAATTATTTTTTTTTCACTCATTATTTTGTCTTTTGAATATGATTTATTTTGAGATATAAGTTTAGTTGTAGCTGTAAAAAGTAAAATAAATGACAGTAAGTAATTTTTCATCATAATTAAGTTAAATAAATGATTAAAATATTATTATATTAATAACTCTTTATAACACTGCAAATTTATTTTAATTAAATGAGACTTTATAAAAAAGGAGATAAAAAATTATTAAATGCTTGGGCCTTTTATGACTGGGCAAACTCTGTGTATCCACTTGTTATTTCTACAGCAATTTTTCCTATCTACTTTAAAAGTATTACAAAGGGTGAACCAGTTGATTTCCTTTGGCTCAATTCAATTGAAAACGACGCATTCATTGGCTATGTGTCTTCATTTACTTTTATAATTTTAGCAGTAATTTCTCCAATATTATCTGGTATTGCAGATCATACAGGCTATAAAAAATTATTTATGCAGATTTTCTGCTACATCGGAGCAATTTCATGCATTTTACTATACACTTTTGATTTAGATAATTTTGATCTGGGGATGATTTATTATTTCTTCGCAGTTGTGGGTTTTTGGGGTAGCTTGGTTTTTTACAATTCTTATTTACCTGATATTGCAAATGTAGATGAACAAGATATTACTAGTGCAAAGGGATATTCTTTAGGTTATCTTGGGAGTATCATACTTCTAATTTTCTGCCTATTATTAACTCAATTTCCTGATTATTTCAATATTGATGGAAAAACCCAAGCTGTTAAAATTTCATTTGTTTTGGTTGGTATTTGGTGGCTAGTTTTTAGTCAATATTCCTTTTACTATTTACCTGGAAAAAGTTACTATAATATAAAAAAGACAAACTTATACTCATCCAAAACGTTATTGAGTGGATTTAATCAGTTAATTGATGTTTTAAATCAGTTAAAATCAAATAAAAAACTTAGAATATTTTTGCTCTCATTTTTCATTTTCACCATACCTACTCAAACTATTATTCTGCTGGCAAGTTATTTTGGCGCAGATTTAAATGAAATTAGTTGGTCTAATGAGGAAACTATGCAATCAGGTCTAATAATAGCCATTATAGTTATTCAAATATTGGCAGCTGCAGGTGCTTATCTAGGAGCTAAATTATCTAATCGATTTGGAAACATTAATACGTTAATAGTGATAAATGTTTTGTGGGCTGTAATTTGTTTGTTTGGTTATTTTGTTTCTACACCATTTGAATTCTATTGCGCTGCAGGATTTATAGGTTTAGGGATGGGAGGAATACAATCTCTTTCTAGATCTACATATTCTAAATTGATTGATGAAAAATATTCAACTTCCTACTTTAGTTTTTACGATGTTTCACAAAAACTAAGTATTGTTATCGGAACATCATTATATGCAACTATGGATATATTTACGGGAAGTATAAGGCTTGCTATTTTACTTTTTGCCTTATTGTTTATTCCATCAATATATTTACTGTTTAAAATGTCAAAAAGCTAATTATTTTAATGGCATAGTAGTTGAAATATATATATTATAAATGATGATTTTAATTTCTAATTCCAGATAAGATATCACTCATTTTGTAATATTTATTTAATATGTCTAAAAAAAATCTATTTAATATTGACAATTTGTCAGCTCAAGATATAGATGAAAACTCAGAGTTGATTCCTTTAATGACGCCGGAAGATGAAATTGAGATTAGTAAAGAAGAATTACCCTCTACGTTACCTATTTTGTCCCTTAGGAACACAGTTTTATTTCCGGGTGTTGTAATTCCAATAACAGCCTCAAGAGATAAGTCTATTAAACTTATAAAAGACGCTAATAATTTTAATAAATTAATTGGAGTAGTTGCACAAAAAGATGAAAGTGTTGAAGATCCAAAAGTAAATGATATTTATACTATTGGTACAGTTGCAAAGATTTTAAAAGTTCTTCAGATGCCGGACGGTAATACTACAGTTATTATTCAAGGAAAGAAGAGATTTGAGATTGAGAGAGTTATTTCAGATTCTCCCTATATTACATCTAATATAAAGGATTACCCTGAAGAAAATCCAGGAAATACTAACTCAAAGTTTAGTGCTACTATTGACTCTATAAAAGACTTATCACTAGAAATAATTAAAAGAAATCCAAATATTCCATCTGAAGCTTCATTTGCCATTAAAAACATAGAAAGCAAATCGTTCTTAATAAACTTTGTGTCATCTAATTTAAATCTCCCTGTTAAAGAAAAACAAGCTATACTAGAGATAAATGACTTACAAAAAAGAGCTTTAAAAACATTAAAGCATATGAATGTTGAGTTTAAAAAATTAAAAATTAAAAATGACATTCAATCTAAAGTTCAAAATGATTTAAGTCAACAACAAAGAGAATATTTCCTTCATCAACAAATGAAAACCATTCAAGAAGAACTTGGCGGGGTCAGTCATGATTCTGAAATTGATGAAATGAAAAAGAGAGCTAAAGGAAAAAAGTGGAATAAAGAAATTAAAAATCATTTTGAAAAAGAACTATCAAAGCTTCAGAGAATGAACCCTCAGGTTTCTGAGTATTCTGTTCAAAGAAATTATTTGGATCTATTACTAGATCTTCCCTGGAATGAATTTTCAAAGGATAAGTTTGATTTGATTAAAGCAAACAAAATCTTAAATAGAGATCATTTCGGTCTAGAAGATGTTAAAAAAAGAATTATTGAATATCTAGCGGTATTAAAGTTACGTAAAGACATGAAGTCTCCGATTTTATGCCTTCAAGGACCCCCTGGGGTTGGAAAAACCTCACTTGGTAAATCAATCGCAGAAGCTATCGGAAGAAAGTATGTAAGGATATCCCTAGGTGGATTAAGAGATGAAGCGGAGATTAGAGGACATAGAAAAACATACATAGGCGCAATGCCTGGAAGAATTATTCAAAATATAAAGAAGGCAAACACTTCAAATCCTGTGTTTGTTCTTGACGAAATTGATAAATTAACATCTTCAAATGTAGGAGATCCGTCGTCGGCAATGCTAGAAGTTTTGGACCCAGAACAAAATAATGAATTTTATGATAATTATTTAGAAAAGGGTTTCGATCTATCTAAGGTAATGTTTGTAGCTACCTCCAATAATCTTTCTAATATTCAGCCCGCTCTGCTAGATAGAATGGAAATTATAAATGTTAGTGGTTATACAACCGAGGATAAAATTCAAATTGGAAAAAGATTTTTATTACCTAAACAGATAAAAGAACACGGTTTAATTCCAAACCAAATAAAAATTAGCAATAAGGTTATGGAGAAACTAATCGAAGGTTACACAAGAGAATCCGGAGTGAGAGGATTGGAAAAAAATATAGCTAAAATCGTTAGAAATTGCGCTAAAAATATTGCGACTGATGTAAAATACGATCCCAATATAAATTTAGAAGATATGACTACTATACTTGGTCCTTCAAAGCTTCTAAGGGATGAGTATGAGTCTAACGAAATTGCTGGAGTTGTTACAGGATTAGCTTGGACCAGAGTAGGAGGTGACATATTATTTATAGAATCAATTTTAACAGAAGGAAAGGGAAAGTTGTCAATCACTGGTAACCTTGGTAAAGTCATGACAGAATCTGCCAAAATTGCTTTGGAATATATTAAATCATACTCTACTAAATTTAATATAAATTCAGAAATTTTTAACAAATACAATATTCACATTCATGTTCCCGAAGGAGCAACCCCCAAAGATGGTCCTAGTGCTGGAATTGCCATGTTAACTTCATTAGTTTCTTTATTTACCCAAAAAAGGATCAAGTCGAGGATGGCAATGACGGGTGAAATTACATTAAGAGGGAAGGTGCTCCCAGTAGGTGGGATTAAAGAAAAAATACTAGCTGCAAAAAGAGCTAAAATTAAAGAGATTATCTTGTGTAAACAGAATGAACCTGATGTAAATGAGATTAATAAAAAATATATTAAAGGGCTAAAATTCCATTATGTTTCAGAAATGAGTGAAGTAATTAGATTAGCGCTGACCAACCAAAAGGTTAAAAATCATAAAAATTTATAATAAATTAGTTTTATTGTAGTTTTGAATTTATGTATTTAAAAAGAACAGTTTTATTAATTTTAATTTTAATTACAGTTTTTTTAGATAATGTCTACAGTCAATCAGCAGGAGAATCTACTTATCAATTTTTAAATATATCAACCTCACCAAGACAATTAGCACTCGGAGGAAAAACGATTACTAATTTTGGCTCTGATGTTACTTCAGGTTTATATAATCCATCGACAATTAACCCTGAAATGGATAATATTTTAAGTGTAAACTATTTCAGCTATTTTTCTGATATTTCTTTCGGTTCACTCTCCTATGCATACACTCTTGATAATAGAGGAAATACAATTCATTTTGGTTTTTCATATATAAATTACGGAGATTTTATGGGATACGATGAGTATGGGAATTTCACCTCAGAATTTACAGGAAATGAATCTGTTCTTTCTGTTGGATATGCAAATAACATAAATAATTTACCCATTCGAATTGGAGCAAATTTAAAATTTATAACCTCAACCTTTGAACAATATAATTCTTACGGTTTGGCTGCTGATTTTGGTCTATTCTATACAGATGAAAATGATATTAATATGTCCTTAGTTTTTAGAAATATTGGTTTTCAAATTAAGGCATATGATGAAGTAAGAGAATCATTACCTTTTGAAGTTAACCTTGGATTTTCTCAAAGACTTGATAATGCACCTATTAAATGGCATTTAACCCTGGAAAATATACAAAAGTGGCCAATAGGCTTATCAAATCCTTCAAGAATAATAACTGATCTAGATGGAAATGTTACGGAAGAGAATATATCGTTCATTAATGAACTATTGAGGCACGCAATTGTCGGTGTGGAAATATTCCCAGAATCCATATTTTCGCTTCAGTTAGGATACAGTTTTAGAAGGTCTGAAGAACTTAAAATTCTTGAACAAAGAAACTTTTCGGGAGTATCTTTTGGATTTGGAATGAAATTTAATAAACTTCGTTTCAATTATAGTCATGCAAGATACTCTAGTGCTTCAAATGTTAATTATGTAGGACTTCAAATTGATTTAAACTAATGAAAAAACTAACTATAGCTATTGACGGACATGCATCAACTGGAAAGAGTTCTATTGCTAAGGAATTGGCGGTTTCATTAGGTTATACATATATAAATTCAGGTTCAATGTACAGAGCAGTTACATTATATGCTGTGGAAAATAATTTAATGGAGTTAATTGATAATAATATAGATCAGTTTATCAACCTATTAAACAATAACAAAATTCATTTTAAGTTTAATAAAAATTTAATTTCTGAAATATTTTTAAATGATCGAAATATTGAGAATGAAATTAAAAGCTTAAAGGTGTCTCAAAAAGTAAGTGTTGTAGCGGCAATTCCTAAAATTAGAAAGGAAATGGTAAAACTTCAGAGAAATATTGACAGAAATAAGGGTATAGTAATGGATGGTAGAGACATTGGCTCTGTTGTTTTTCCAGATGCTGATCTTAAGCTTTTCTTAACAGCTTCCCCTGAGGTTCGAGCGAAAAGAAGATACAATGAAATGGTTGATTCTGGTGAAAAAGTAGAATTTCATGAAGTATTAGAAAATATAACATATAGAGACAACCTAGACTCCACTAGAAAAGATTCCCCTTTGATTATCCAAAAGGATGCGGTTGTGATAGATAACAGTTTTTTAAGTATTGAAGATCAATTACTTAAAATCTCTTCCTTAATTAAAGAAAAATTAAATAATTAATATTTAACGTAAGGTTTTTATCATAATATTTTTTATTTTCGCGTGCATTTTGTCACCTAATACTGAAGCAAGTGCTTAATTTAATGTAAATGCCTTCCAAGGTTTGTGTGTTAAATCAGTAGAAAATTTTGGAATACAAATTTTTTATCATGCCAAAAAAAGCAGAAAAAAAAGAATCTACTTTAGAAACTACAAACGAACAAGTAGATGTGAAAGTTACAAACGAAGAAACTACTGAAATTGTAACTGAAATTCAAGAAGAAACTATATCAACTGAAAAAGCTGAGTCAACTGAAGAAAAAGTTGATCTATCAAAATTTGATTGGCACAATTACGAAGAGGGAATTGACCAGGTTGATGATAAGCAAATAAAAGAATTTGAAAAATTAGTTGAAGAAAATTTTGTAGAAACTCTTACTAACAATGTTGTTGAAGGTACTGTTGTTCATATGACAGAAAGAGAAGCTATTATAGATATCAATGCCAAATCGGAAGGAGTCATCTCTCTAAATGAATTTAGATACAACCCAAATTTATCTGTTGGAGATAAGGTTGAAGTTTTAATTGATATTAGAGAAGATGCCACTGGTCAGCTAATTTTATCACATAGAAAAGCAAGAGTAATTAAAGCTTGGGAAAGAGTTAATAATGCTCACGATACTGGAGAAATTGTTAATGGTTTTGTAAAATGTAGAACAAAAGGAGGAATGATTGTTGATGTTTTTGGAATCGAAGCATTCTTACCTGGCTCACAGATTGATGTAAAACCAATTAGAGATTACGATCAGTATGTAAATAAGACAATGGAATTTAAAGTTGTTAAGATTAATCATGAATTTAAAAACGTGGTTGTTTCACATAAAGCCCTTATTGAAGCTGATATCGAGCTACAGAAAAAAGAAATTATAAAGCAACTTGAAAAAGGTCAAATTTTAGAAGGAGTTGTTAAAAATATAACTTCATATGGTGTGTTTATGGATTTAGGTGGAGTTGATGGGTTGATTCACATTACAGATTTATCATGGTCAAGAATTAATCATCCAAATGAAATAGTTGAGTTGGATGAACAAATAAAAGTTGTTATTCTTGATTTTGATGAAGATAAATCAAGAATTCAGCTTGGATTAAAACAATTAAGCAAACATCCATGGGAGGCCTTAGCTGACGACGTAAAAGTTGGAGATGTTGTAAAAGGAAAGGTTGTTGTTATTGCTGATTACGGAGCTTTTGTAGAAATTTCAGAAGGAGTAGAAGGTCTTATACATGTGTCAGAAATGTCATGGTCTACTCATTTAAGATCTGCTCAAGACTTCTTTAATGTAGGTGATCAAATTGAGGCAAAAATTTTAACCTTCGACAGAGAAGAGAGAAAAATGTCTCTTGGTGTTAAGCAGTTAACACCTGATCCATGGACTGACATAACTAAAAAATACCCTGTTGATTCAAAACACAAAGGTATAGTTAGAAACTTCACTAACTTTGGTGTGTTTGTTGAACTTGAAGAAGGTGTTGATGGATTAATCTATATTTCTGATCTTTCATGGACTAAGAAAATCAAACACCCAAGGGAATTCTGTAATACTGGAGAGAACATTGAAGTTGTTGTGCTAGAATTAGATGTAGACAACAGAAAGTTAAGTCTAGGACATAAACAGTTATCTGAAAATCCATGGAACAAATACGAATCTGAATTCTCTTTAGATTCTATTCATAACTCAGAAGTTACAGAGATTGTACCTAAAGGTGCTACAGTTCAATTTAATGAGGATGTAATTGCATTTATTCCTTCTAGACATATGATAAAGGATGATGGTAGTAAACTTCAAAAAGGTGAAGTTGTTGACCTAAAAGTTATAGAGTTTAACAAAGACACCAAAAGAGTTGTATTATCTCATACTCAAACCTTCAGAGATGTTGAAGAAATGAATAAGAAAGTAATGACTAAAAAAATGAAGGAGGATAAAGAATCATCTAAAAATACACTTGGAGATGCAAATGAGCAATTGCAGGAACTCAAGGATAAAATGGATGGAAAATAATAATAAAAGCCTTTCAATTGAAAGGCTTTTTTTTTAAATTAAATGTATTATTAAATACATAATGGGTAAAAGTATACTACTAAACGAAAAACAGTTAGAGATTTCTCTAGATAGACTTGCTTGCCAACTTACCGAAAATCACAGTGATTTTAAAAATACAGTTCTAGTTGGACTACAGCCTAGAGGAGTAGAGTTATGTGATAAAATCGTTAATATTCTAAGTGAAAAATACAATTTACCAAATATTAACTTTGGATACCTTGATATAACTTTTTTTAGAGATGACTTTAGAAGAAGTGAAGATGTTTTAATTCCAAATAAAACCGAATTTAAATTACTAGTTGAGGATAAACACGTTGTATTTATTGATGATGTTTTGTATACAGGAAGAACAATTAGAGCGGCTTTAACCGCCATTGAAACTTTCGGAAGACCAAAAACCATAGAATTATTAGTTTTAGTTGATAGAAGATTCAGTAGGGAGTTACCCATTCAACCAGATTATAAAGGTATTCAGGTAGACGTGTATGATGATCAAAAAGTGAATGTTGGCTGGAATAATAAGAAATTTGGGAATTATATTTATTTAGAAAATATAGAAAATGGATAGCTTAAGCGTTGATCATTTATTAGGAATTAAATATCTAAATCTAAACGATTTAGAACTCATTTTTAAGACCGCAGATAATTTCAAAGAAGTAATTAATAGGCCAATTAAAAAAGTTCCTTCGTTAAGAGATATTACAATTGCTAATTTATTTTTTGAAAATTCAACAAGAACAAAATTATCATTTGAACTCGCTCAAAAAAGATTATCCGCTGATGTATTAAATTTTTCATCATCTCAATCATCATTAAAAAAGGGTGAATCACTGATTGATACCGTAAATAATATCCTAGCCATGAAAGTCGATATGATTGTGATAAGGCATTCAAATCCAGGTGCACCTCATTTATTATCTAAAAAGGTAAATTCTACAATCATAAATGCTGGTGATGGAGCCCATGAACATCCCACCCAAGCTTTACTTGATTCATACTCAATGAGAGAGAAGTTGGGTGATTTAAAAAATAGAAATATACTTATAGTTGGTGATATTCTTCACAGTAGAGTAGCCTTGTCAAATATTTTTGCACTCCAATTACAAGGGGCCAATGTTTCTGTCTGTGGACCTAACACCTTACTTCCTAAATATATTAAAGAATTAGGTGTAAAAGTTGAAAATAATCTTGATAAAGCTCTAGAATGGTGTGACGTTGCAAATATGTTAAGACTTCAAAATGAAAGAATGTCTGAAAGTTACTTTCCGTCGGTTAGGGAATATAAGAGGTATTATGGTCTTACGAAGGAGAGATTAAATAAATTAAACAAGAAAATTATAATAATGCATCCAGGGCCGATTAACAGAGGTGTGGAAATAACTAGCGAAGTAGCAGATTCTGATAATTCTATTATTTTAAATCAAGTAGAGAATGGAGTAGCGATTAGAATGGCAGTTATATATCTATTAGCAAAAAAAAATATAAATCATTGAATTTAACAATACTTGGTTCGCAAGGTGCAATCCCAAAGCTTAACCAATTTTCCTCCTCACATGTATTGCAGGTGGGAAATAAAAATATTTTAATTGATTGTTGTGAAGGAGTACAGTTTCAGCTAAGAAGAAATAAAATAAAACTCTCAAATATTGAAATTATATTAATATCACATGCTCATGGAGACCATTTCTTTGGGTTGATGGGCTTGTTAACCACCTTATCGTTACTAAAGAGAGATAAAAAGTTAGAAATATTTTGTCCTGTTTCGGTTTTAAGAATTGTTCAAGCTCATATAAAGCATGCAAAAATGAAATTTAGTTATGAATTAAAATTAAATGGGCTAAAATCAGAAAAATCAACAAGAATATTTGAATGCCCATCATATATCGTTCAAACTATCCCATTAAAACATTCAATTTATACTAACGGTTTTCTGATTAAAGAGCAACCAAAGAAAAGAAAACTTTTAATAGATAAATTAAAGGATAAAAAAATTGATAAAATTTACTATAATAAATTTACAAAAGGTTTAAATGTCATTGACGAAAACGGGAATGAGGTGAGTTATCTTGATGTCACAAAAGAAGGAGATAAATCAAAATCATACGCATATTGTAGTGATACTTCTTTTTGTGAATCTATAATTGATACAATCAAGGGAGTTGATTTATTATATTGTGAAACCACTTTTTTACAAAGACATCAGGATAAGGCCATATCAACATTTCATTCAACTACTAAAGATGCTGGAATATTAGCGCAAAAAGCACAAGTAAAAAAATTATTAATTGGTCACTTTTCATCTAGATATGATGATATTCAAGAATTTTTTAATGAAACAAAAGAATTTTTTAATGACGTAATGCTTTCGGAGGAAGGTAAAAAGATAGTTATTTAATAAAGTAGGTTATTTATTTTTTAAATTTGAACCATGCAAAGAGATATTAGTAATTTTAGAAAATCATATTCAAAAAATATTATTAATGAAGATTCTGTTCCAGAATCTCCTATGAATTTGTTTGATAATTGGTTTAATGATGCGACTTCTATTAAAGGTGATTTCGAACCAAATGCAATGACATTATCAACAATAGATAACAAAGGGTTCCCTAAAGGAAGAGTTGTATTACTTAAATTCTACTCTGATGAAGGTTTTATTTTTTTTACAAACTACAACAGTGAAAAATCTGTTTCTATTTCTGATAATAATAAAGTTTCTATATCTTTTTTTTGGGAACAATTAGAGAGGCAGGTTATTATTAAAGGTTACGCAGATAAAACATCAAATAAAATTAGTGATGAATATTTTAACTCACGACCAAAAGGGAGTAAGATTGGTGCCCTTGTTTCTTCAAATCAAAGCTCTGTAATTGACTCTAGAGTTATTTTAGAGCAAAGATTTAAAAAACTTACTAAAGAATTTTCAAACAAAGAAATCAAGAGACCAGTTAATTGGGGAGGTTTTCTTGTAAAACCCATTGAATATGAATTTTGGCAAGGAGGAGATAATAGATTACATGATAGAATCCGTTACAGTTTAATTGATAAAAAATGGAAAATTGATCGATTAAGCCCATAATTATGAATACTATTAGAAAGCTTGCTGCCATTGATATCGGTTCAAATGCTGTTAGGCTATTAATTTCGAGTGTTATAAAAAGGCCTAATGATATCTTATATAAGAAAATTAGCCTTGTAAGAGTTCCTCTAAGACTAGGAGAAGATGTTTTTTCAAAGGGCAAACTATCAAAGAAAAGTATAAAAAAACTCGGTGAAGCTTTAAAAGCCTTTAAATTACTAATGATTTTACATAAAGTAGATGCTTTTAAGGCAGTAGCAACTTCCGCTATGCGTGAGGCTTTAAATTCATCTAAAATTATTGATGATATTTTTAAAAGTCATGATATTTTAATTGACATAATTTCTGGAAAGGATGAAGCAACTATAATAGCTAATGTTTTTCTTAATTCTAAACTAAACTTTTCAAATCATTACTTATATGTTGATGTGGGAGGAGGTAGTACTGAATTGAATATTATTATTGATGATAAAATTGTTAAATCTAAATCTTTTAAAATTGGAACTGTTAGAGCTTTAAAAAATAATATTGATAAAAATGAATGGATTTCTTTTGAAAACTGGATAGTTGAAAACACAGTTGGTAAACAAAATATTATTGTTATTGGATCGGGTGGGAATGCAAGTAAAATATTAAAAATATCTAATAAGAAGACGACCGAAATAATAGATTACAATGATCTTACAGGAATTGAAAATTTAATTAAAAATTTAAATTTTAACCAAAGAGTTGCTGATCTTCAGCTTAACCCTGATAGAGCAGATGTAATTATTCCTGCAATTAAAATTTACTTATTAGCCATGTCAAAATGCAAATCTAAAAGTTTTATTGTCCCGAGAATTGGTTTAGCTGATGGGATTATTAGAAATATAGACACAATTAATGATTATGGTCAATTATTAAATGGATAATTTAAAGGTGTTCTTTAATTCCTCAATCAAAGGATTCTTTTCTTTTAAAAGATTGTATTTGTCTTTATTTGTATAGGTTAGCTTTTTGTCAATAGTTTTATCAGTAGTCAGTATTAATTCAATTTTAGCTTTTAATCTATTTCTTAAAAACTGAACTAATTGATGTTTTTCTAAATCAATTTCAAGTGCAGAAGTATTATTAGAAACTTTATAATGAATATGATTTTCCTTTAGAGTAGGGGTAGAAATTCGAAGAATAGAGGCGATATTGTATCTACCCTTATCTTCTTGAATCTGTATATATTCATCCCATAATTCTAGAACATCTTCAATTGTAACCAATTTTTCCTCAAAATGATCATCTTGAACTTCAGATTCTGATTCAATTTCTTTATTTTTTTGAATACTTTTTAGAGAAAGAGTTGATGTTTTAAAATTTTCAATTTTAATATTTGCAAGAGGGATTTTCTTCTTTTGCTCTTGAGCATTATTGCTGTCTTGTAGAAAAACTTGTTCTTGAAAACGAAATGTCGGTATTAGTTTATATTTAAACTTTTTTTTTTCCTCATTATATTCTAATGAGACGATTTTTAGCATTGTTAATTCAATTAAAAGCTTCTGATTTATGCTTTTTTGAAAGTTTATTTCAGCATCATTCAAAATATTCATGTATTCAATTAAATAATTGTAATCAACTTTACTCGAAACATCTAACAGTAACTTAAAATTAGCTTCATCGTAATTCACTAGATTTTGCGATAGTTTATTTTTACAAACTAATACATCTCTGAAAAAAGAGGATAAGCCTGAAATAAAGATATCTCCTGAAATGCCATTATCTAGAACACTATTAATTTCAACAATTAAATTAGGAATGTCATTGTTGTTAATGAATTCAAATAATTTGATATATGTTTCAAAATCAACGGTATTCAAGTTCTCACTTACTAATTTGGAAGTCAATTCTTTATTAACTCCAACAACTTTGTCAAATAATTGCAATGCATCTCTCATAGCTCCATCACTTTTATTTGCGATTTGTATGAGAGCATTATCTTCAAACTTTATTTTTTCAAGTTTACATATGTTTTTTAAATGATCTACAATCCCTTCATTTGTTATTCTTTTGAAATTATAAATTTGACATCTTGATAAAATTGTTGGAATAATTTTATGTTTTTCTGTTGTAGCCAATATAAACACACAATGTGCAGGTGGTTCTTCTAAAGTTTTTAAAAAAGCATTAAAAGCACCAGATGACAGCATATGAACCTCATCAATGATGTAAACTTTAAATTTACCTGTTTGTGGAGGAATTCTGGTTTGTTCAATTAAATTTCGTATTCCTTCAACACCATTGTTTGATGCAGCATCTAGTTCAAAAATATTATAAGAATTATCATCACTAATCTCAAAATTGTTTAGTTCTCTAGCAACTATTCTCGCACAACTTGTTTTACCGACACCTCTTGGACCCGTAAATAATAATGCCTGAGCCAATTTATTGTTTTTTATAGCTTCCTTCAAGGTATTAGTGATTACCTTTTGACCGATTACATCATCAAAGTTTACAGGTCTGTATTTTCTTGCAGAAATTATAAAATTACTCATATGATAAAACCAAATATCGTTAAATAGATAGATTATTAAATATAGGAAATTGATAAGATTAAATAATCAATAAAATTGCATTATTATGGATTTATATTAACAATTATCTATTTTTGCTAATTGAATCGTCTTGTCGCTATTAATAGAGGAAAGTCCGAACACCATAGTACAACACAGTGGCTAACAGCCATCGGCCGAAAGGTTAGGAAAAGTGCAACAGAAAGAATGTACAGGTAATGCTGTAGTGAAATCAGGTAAACTCTGTGTGGTGAAATGCCATGTAAACCAGCTTTTGAGAATTGTACGTTCAATGTTGGAGGGTAGGCAGCTAGAATATATGAGCAATCATATATCAAGATAAATGACAAGAACTCTTAATGAGTACAGAATTCGGCTTATAGATTCACTTAAAAGCGGGTTTTACCCGCTTTTTTGATTTATAAAACTAAATGAACAATCTCCATAATTTTTTAAAAACATAAACCCTTGAATTTCCCTAAATGTTTTCTTTTTAAAATGTTCTAACACCAAAATACTTTCTTGATTTCTTAAAATATTTTTTTGAATCTCTTTAATCAATAAAAGATAATCTTGTTCACTAAAATCATATGGTGGATCGGCAAAAACTAAATCAAACTTCTTGGATGTTTTTCTGATGTATTTAAAAACATCATTTAAAATTATTTCAGCACGAATATTAAGAGATTTAGTTGTGCTGTATAGTTGCTTGATGCACTTTTTATTCTTTTCAACAAAAGTGATATTTTTAGAGCCTCTTGAGTAACATTCTAAACCTAATGATCCTGAACCTGAAAATAAATCCAATACATTTGTCGATTCTAAATTGATTAAGTTATTTAAAGTATTAAAAACACCCTCCTTAGCCATGTCAGTAGTTGGGCGAATGGGTAAGTTTTTAGGAATATTTATTCTTAATCCACCAAATTCTCCTGAAATAATTCTCATTTATAGAGATTTAATAAAATGTTTGAGTTCAGTATTTTATTGTATTGATCATTATCGCTTAACTCAAAATCCAAAATTTCTATATTTTGTATATATGTGTATAAAAGCTCATACAAAGCGGATTCAATTGTTATTTGCCCCGTACATGAAACTAATATTTTTTTTGTATCTAAATTTAGTTCATTTAAACAGTAAAGAAGATAATATAAAACATCCTCGTTATTCGAAAATTCGAAGGAGTTATAAAATATAATCTTACCTTTATTAAAATGAGTAATATCGATATTTTTATCTCCTATATTTAAAAACACTGCATTACTAAAGTTACTGTTAAGTCTCTTCTTAAGTTCTTCAATTAATATTGTAGAGTAGTGATGGTATTCAAAGGAATTAAATTTTTCAAATATGTAATTATTTATATTAACATACGGCACATAAATGTTTTTAATTTCATTATCGATTAGTGAATCATTAGCTGTAAAATCATCAACTTGAATTTTTGCATTAAATTTTAAGAAATTAAGTGAATTTTTTTCATCAAAAAGATCTGTTGGAACTAATGTAGAATTTGTATTGTAGTACACCAATTTAACATTTTCCAAAACAGACAGTTTTTCCGAAGAATTTTTAAAATACTTTTTAATACTTTTTAATAAAAAGGTCGGTGATTTTTTTTCTAAAAAATTAATCTTATTTAATTCAATTAATTTATTTTCTGAAAACATACAAAATACTAACCAGTTATCATTAATGTGAATGGTAAGCATATTGTTAAAATTAAAATTGGGGTTTATTTGTCTTTAGAGTAGTTTTTTGGCCAATTTCCATTAGTATTAACCTCGCTCATGGATCCAATCTTCAAAAAGGAACCATTAACTCCATCAACTGATTGAACTTGATTTTCTTTTAATACAAGATTTATCGCTTGATCATATAATATAACTCTCTTTTTTACTTTGGCTTCAAAAACAGGAATATTAATACCATTTTGATTTAAAAAGCCAGCATTTAAGTCAAATTTTGTATCCTTATCTTCTGAAAATGGAACAAACATCATGTTTTCATACCTATTGTCAAAACCAAATAATGAATCCTTAACTGAAACAAATCCTAAAGTGTCAACAATTACGATGTCTTTATAAGTTTTAACGCCTCCGTATCTTTTAGTCATTTCTTTATCCAGAACACTAGAATCTCTTCTTTGAGTTATTGTAAAAGAGTCAACTTCAACGAACTTCACAAGACTGTCCCAGTTATTTTGAAATATTCCCTTAACATTTCTGTGAGCTAACTGAGAATCTCTTATATCTTTTAGATTTTTTATTACTAACTGATATCTGTCGTTTTTAATCTGATCAAATTTAATTTCACTATTAATTGATGAAAATAACAAATAACTAAAAATCAATATAAAAAACCATAATACTCCCAACACATAGGGTTTGTGTTTATCTTGCATATATGTTCTAATATAAATAACAATTCCTATTGCTATTGGAATAGAAAGAAAAAGGAGAATTTTCATCATCATGGAGATTTTAATTATAAGATAAGCAAAACTACAATTTTTTTTTATTTGTAAAAATCTATGAGAACAAAAACATTTATATATTTGATATTCAATTATTTTAGGTTAAATGGAGGAATCTCTAAGCTCAATCATTATTAATACTCCCTCCAATACTTTAAACAGTAATCAAGAAACAGCTGTAAAGGAAATATGTTTGTTTATTTCTAATAAAAAAAATGAATCAATTTTTGTTTTAAGAGGTTATGCTGGAACGGGAAAAACATTTATAATATCGAATGTTGTAAAAAACTTATGGAAAATTAAAAAATCTGTAATATTACTTGCCCCAACAGGTAGATCTGCAAAAGTTCTTTCTGGATATTGTGAAAAGGAAGCATTTACAATTCACAAAGAAATATTTTACACGAAAAGTAATTTTTCCGGCAACCTTGACTTTTCATTAAAGGTTAATAAACATAAAAACACTTTATTTATTGTTGACGAAGCCTCCATGATTGGAACTAATAGATCTGAGGGGATTGGTCTTTTTTCCCAGTCTCTTTTAGATAATATTATTCAATATGTTTATTCCGGATTTAAGTGTAAGCTTTTGATTGTTGGAGATTCCGCACAATTACCCCCAATAAAATCTAACATTTCATACTCCCTAAATGATGAATACCTTGAAAAAGAGTATGATAAAAAGATAGAATCTGTGGAGCTTACAGATGTAGTAAGACAAGATTTAAATTCCGGGATTCTTTCTTACGCTACATCAATTAGAAATAAAATTGAATCAAATCTATTTGATAATATAAATTTTAAAATCTCAGGATTTAAAGATCTTATTAGAGTAGAGGATGGAGAAGATCTAATGAATTTACTTAATGACTCATATAATTCATTTGGAATAGATGAGACAGCAGTTATAGTAAGATCAAATAAAAGAGCTAATGTCTACAATAAAAACATCAGGGAAAGAATTCTAATGAACGAAAATATAATTACCGTTGGAGATCTATTAATGGTAGTAAAAAACAATTATCATTGGTTAAATAATAAAAGGGATTTAGGTTTTATTGCAAATGGAGATATCATTAAAATTGAAGAAATTTACAGTATCAAGAAATTGTATGGATATCGTTTTGCGGAGGTTAAAATAACAATGGTTGACTATCCAAAAATAAAGTCGTTTGAAACAGTATTAATTCTAGATACATTAGATATCAACACCTCTTCTTTAGAATATTCAGAAACCACCAACTTATATCAAGAAATACTCAAAGATTATATGGATATAAAAACAAAATATAAAAGACATTTAAGTGTTAAAAAAAATAAGTACTTTAATGCTTTACAGGTTAAATTTGCATATTCGTTTACATGTCATAAGTCCCAAGGTGGTCAATGGGATTCAATTTTTTTAGAATTTCCTTATTTGCCAAATGGAATGGATGAGGATTTTTTCAGATGGTTATATACAGCAATGACTAGGGCAAAAAATAAATTACATTTAATAGGATTTAATAAAGAATTTTTTGATTTATAAAAATTAACCCCCTACATTTAATTTATG
>TARA_B110000003_G_scaffold185607_1_pt1 | contig 21689 bp, 10 predicted proteins | sample TARA_B110000003 | Tara Oceans TARA_B110000003 (sample SAMEA4396424) | marine metagenome | biome: Westerlies Biome; feature: [SRF] surface water layer (ENVO:00010504); material: water (ENVO:00002006), including particulate matter (ENVO:01000060) such as... | depth 5 m
GGCGCCTCTTGTTGAGTCGAATTCAAACGCGACAGCTCGCCGCTCGCGCTCATCCGCACTCGTCGTCGCGATGGACTCTCCCGCGCGCTCGCCGCGCGGGAAATCGAAGACGACGAACACGACGCGCGTCAATCCGACCCTCGACGCGCTGGCGATCGATTCCGACGACGATTTAGACGACGAAGACTACCGACCCGGTCCCGCGCTCGGGAGTTTGGATTGGGAATTCAACGACGAGAGCGCGAGCGAGGACGGGTCTTTAGGCGACGAGAGCGACGAGAGCGACGGAGACGATGACGACGACGACGCGCGCGCGCTGGCGCGACCGGTGCGCGAGTATTTAGAGGACACGGAGAGCGATAGTGATGTGTCGCTGGAGGACGAAGACTTCGACGCCGTGGTGGAAGCGGCGAGCGAGGTTGACGCGGGATCGCCGCGCAGGGGGATGGGCACGATGCAGATGATGCGTTTCAGTGGCACAGATGCCGCGCGCGCGGCGCAGTGGGCGCCTGGTGGTGGTAGACGGCGACGGGGAGGGGCGGCGAACGCGGCGTTTGCGTCGGTTTTCGACGACGATTCCAGGGGCGCGGCGTCGTTGGGGAACTCGCCGGCGAAGCGCGCGGCGGGGGCGGCAGTAGATTTAGGGTTCGATGGATTCTTCGACGACGACGACGACGAGGAGATGTTGTTGAACGCCATCGCGCGGCGTACGCGGGCGAAGACGGGGACGATAGAGGAGCGCGAGTTGGCTGAGCTCGAGCTCGCGTTGCCAGACGCCGAGCCAGAGTACGATTGGCTCGATGATGGGGCCGAGTACGATCGTTTTCTGGCGACACTGAATGATGCGAGTGTTGAATTTGGCGATTTACACCAGCAATCAGCCTCGGGGCGCGGGACGAACGCGAACGAAGACGAGGACGAAGACGATGAGAACGACGACGATTACGCCGACGAAAATCCCAGAGCTGCAGAATACGAGTACATTCTGCGTAGAGAACGCTTAGATGCGATCAGACGAGGCGATGCGAGCGCACCACCGTCAATCGTGCGACGATCTGACCGAATCAGCGAACCAAGCGATCGCACGGGCGATGGTAAAACGCTGCGAGAGAAGCGAAAAAGGAGCCGACAGTTGCTTCAAAAAAATCACAAGGTGATCGAAAAATCGTCGTCGATGACATCAGCGCAGTTTAAGACGCTCGCGAAACAGATACACCAACACACGCAACTATTGTTCCAAACGTATAGCGTGTGTGCCACGAGAGAAGATCTCGTGGAAGTGACTAGCGCGACACTCGTGAACATCACAATTTTGCAACGCGCGGGAGTGTTGCAAGATAGGCGCCTGCGCGACGTGAAAAGAAAGAGGCACGCTAAATCGCTATACGGCGGCGATGACGCGCCTTGGCACGTGTGCACGGAAAAGCGAGGCGTGCAAACTGTTCTTGATTGCGCACCTCTTCGATGTGCGTTCAATTTCGTGCACGCAATGAGCAGACTCGCTTTCGCGCCGCCGCCGAGGTTGTGGAGAAATCCGGTGCAAATGTTTGAGATGACCCACGACGCGACATCAAACGCAGCTTTCGCACCGAATTCAGAGCAACACGTACGAGTGGATGATTTGTTTAGACCGCACGCGAAGACGTGGACTGAAGTGATGGACATGTACGACAAACTTGAAGCGGACAAGCACATTAAAGATCCTGTGACGAAACGCATTATACCAGTGAGGCTTGGGCGAAATCGAGCTGAACTCGAACGTGATCTTTACGTGTGGCAACCGGTGCCACGCGAAGTCTTCGAGTTGACGAAGCGGTTCTTACCGGAAATATCTCCTGATCCGAGCCTTCTCATCGGGGCTGCGCCGCTGTCGCCGCTGGTTCGGCACAAGTTGAAGGCGAGATCGAAACACGACATCTTCACTCCTGCCGAGGAGTGGTTGATAGTATTGGGCATCCGCCGCTACAGTTCTGACTGGCGCACGATCGCGACGCAGCTCCTCGTGAACGCCAAGCCAACCAACATACGCGAGCGAGCGCTGCAACTGCGAAAGGCGCAAATGTACGCGAACACGGAAATTGGAATCGCTGTGCGGAGAGAGTACGACCACGCCACGCGAGCGCTGGATGAAAACGAGATCAATATCATCGAGCGAGCGTTGAACGAAGTCGAATGGAAGAGCGCAAACGCGAGAGATCTGGGCAAGTATGACAAAAAATTGTGGGATTTTGTGTGTTCGCGCTTGAAAGACCGCGTTCCGTTTGCTGTGCACAAGCGTTGGCGAGATCACGAGAACGCAAGCTCCGGTCGAACGTCTCAGACCGTAAATCGCGGGCCTAAATCAGCCGCGACTGCGCGCGGCAAACGTAAAAATACCGTCGTGCGAGAAGAAATCGCGGACTCCGCATCGGATTCCGACGCCGACGACGTCCCGTTGCGGCGGCGATTCGGCATGGAACGCGACGACCTATCCGATTCGGAATGCGAGGACGATCCGGTCGTTCGCAACCCTTTCACCCAAGTTCAGGATAACGCCCTCATTGCCTGCGCTGCTTTCAACGAACCGTTCGAAAGTCTCCTCAAGCCCGGCGCCGCATGCGAGGGACGCTCGCTCGACGCCATTCTCATCCGTTACAACCAGCTCAAAGCTATGCGTGCGTGAGGTCGTGCGCGCGTAATCGCGCACATTTATCACACGCCCATCCCCGCCCTCCCCGTTAGCATTCGTGGCGATCTTAGCTCACATCGTGTCGTCGTCGCTTAGACTAGTATAGTCGCGTGATTCAAAAAACCCCAACGGTGCCGCCGCGCCGCACTTCCTCGCGCGTTCCACGTCGCTGAGTCGTCCTCGCGCGCACGCACGCGAACGACGCCAACCGATCGAAACGCGCTCGAGTCGTCCCGCGCGCTCGCTTCGTCCCGCGCGCCGCGCAGTCGTCGTCGTCGTCGTCGTCGAGTTCGAATTTGAAATTCGCCGCCGTGCGACTTGAACGCACTCGCTTCAGCGCAAGATGTACGCCGTCGCGCCTCGAACGACGCTGACGAATGCGCGATGGACGTCTTCGTCGTCGACAACGTCCGGGAAGACGCGACGAAACCGAGCGGCGCGGATGACGCGAAGCGCCAAGCCGGCGCCGTTCGAGGACGAAGGCGTGGAGACGCTGGACGCGGAACTGTACTCGATTCTGTTGAAGGAAAAGAAGCGACAAAGACTTGGATTGGAGCTCATCGCGAGCGAAAACTTTACGTCCAAGGCGGTGATGGAGGTCAATGGGTCGTGCTTGACGAACAAATACTCGGAAGGCTTGCCGGGACAGCGGTATTACGGTGGGAACGAGTTCATCGACGAGACGGAGCGCTTGTGCCAAAACCGTGCGTTGAGCGCGTATCGATTGAACCCGGCGGAATGGGGTGTGAATGTGCAAGTGCTTTCTGGTTCTCCGGCGAACTTTTGCGTGTACACGGCGATGTTGCAACCGCATGAACGCATCATGGGTTTGGACTTGCCGCACGGCGGTCACCTCACGCACGGGTTTTACACGCCGAAGAAGAAGATCTCCGCCACGTCCGTGTACTTTGAATCCATGCCGTACCGTTTGAACGAAGCCACTGGATTGGTCGATTACGACAAGCTCGAGGAGAATGCGATGTTGTTCCGACCGAAGATGATCATCGCCGGCGCCTCGGCGTACGCTCGTAATTTTGATTACAAGCGCATGCGCGAGATTTGCGACAATGTCGGCGCGTACCTGATGGCTGACATGGCGCACATCTCTGGTCTGGTCGCCGCGAAACTCGCGGACGATCCGTTCGAGTACGCTGACATCGTCACCACGACCACGCACAAGTCTCTTCGAGGTCCGCGTGGGGGTATGATCTTTTACAAGAAAGAGTACGAGCAAGCCATCAACTCGGCGGTTTTCCCTGGTCTCCAAGGTGGTCCGCACAACCACACTATCGGCGCGTTGGCCGTGGCGTTGAAGCAAGCTCAAACTCCGGGCTTCGTGAAGTATCAAGAGCAAGTCATCAAGAACTGCGCCGCCATGGCCAACCGCTTGATGGAACTCGGCTACACGCTCGTCTCCGGCGGCACGGACAACCACTTGATCTTGTGCGACTTGCGCCCGAAGGGCGTGGATGGTGCGCGCGTGGAGAAGATCCTTGACTTGTCTCACATCACCCTCAATAAGAACTCAGTTCCGGGCGACACCTCGGCGCTGATTCCTGGTGGCATTCGTATTGGAAGCCCTGCGATGACGACGCGCGGCATGACGGAGGCTGACTTCGTTCGCGTCGCCAATCTTATCGACCAAGGCGTCCAAATCGCGATCGATATCAAGAAGAAGACGGAGGGTGGTAAGTTGAAGGACTTCAAGGCGTACTTGGACGAAAACGACGTCCCGGCCATCGCCGCGCTCAGAGCAGAGGTTGAAGCCTTCGCCGATGAGTTCCACATGCCGGGAGGCCCGGTCATTTAAGGCGTTACCGATACGTCGTACTACTGTTTTACACTACTATTAACAACACGGTTTTACAATACACACATCTGAACTAGAGAACATCGTTTGCGTCATCACTCTTCGCTAAAGTCGAAATCTAACGGAAGCGTCTTGAAGTCTCCCGGCTCCGAGACTCCAGCTCTCTCGAGCGTCAGCGACCCGAACGATTCTCGATGCAGCCCTATCACCGTGCACCCGAAAAACGCAAACATTCTCTTCACCTGATGAAACTTGCCCTCAGTCAACCGTAAGCGCGCTTCTGTTTCGTCGTCCATTAATTCACAGACTGCGGGCTTGCACGCCCTCGTCTCGCCGTCGAGCGTCAACTCGCCGCTCGCGAACACCTCGACGGCGTCTCGCGGTATCGGTCTGTCAGTTTTCACCCTGTACCACTTGCCAATCTCCTTCTTCGGCGTCGTGAGCGCGTGTACGAGCGCGCCGTCGTCGGTGAGCAACAACAACCCGCTCGTATCTTTGTCCAACCGTCCGACGCTCTCGATCGCCGGCTTCCGGCGGCGCCAGCGCTCCGGCAGCGCATCGTACACGCTCGTCCCTTCTCTGACATCGTGCGAGCACACCACCCCTCGCGCCTTGTGCATCACGATTAGCAATCCGTCGACGTCTTCGAGCGTCTCGCCGTCGACGCGCACGTCCGCCGCCCGCGCCTTGAGTTTCCCGCTCGTCGCGCGTTCCGTCGCCCGCGCGCCGTCCGTCGTGACGACGCGTTCGGCGATGAATCTCGCCGCGTCGGCGCGCGACGTCAGCCCGAGTCGCGACAGCAGCGCGTCCAGGCGCTCAACCTTGGCCGTCGCCGCACCGGAGGTTTTCGCCGCCGCGCGCGCGCGCGACGGCCGCCTCGTCGTCGCCGTCGTCGTCGTCCGCGCGCGCGCGCTCGCGCGGTGCGCGCGGACGCGCGCGACGTCCGCGCGCGCGCGCATCGCGCGCGCCGCGCGACGTTTTGTCGGGCCGAGGCGTTCGTCGGGCCGAGACCGAGGCGGGCCGTCACACTCGCGCGCGCCGCGTCACCGCGCCGCGCGCCGTCGGAGGCTCTCGAATCGCATGCGAACGCGACGCGCGTGAAGGGTCGGCGCGTCGACGCGCGACGACGCGGACGCGCGCGCGCGCTCGAACGTTTGCGAAGAATCATGGGCATCACTGGGTATAACAAATACCTCCAACGCGAATTCAACGGCGCGTTCCTGCGCGGAGGACGACACAAACGGCGGCCGAAGCGGTACGATCACGTGTACGTGGACGTGAACAATCTTCTGCACGTCGCGGCGCACAACACGAACAGCGAGCGGTCGTTTTTTAAAAAGTTGTTCACGCTGCTGGATAACAGGTTGACGAAGACGAACCCGAGGCACAGCGTGACGTTGGCGCTGGATGGACCGGCACCGATGGCGAAGACGATCACGCAGAGACGACGGAGGATTCGACTGAGTGCGGGGGCGGCGACGCCGCTGAGCGATGATATGAGCAAGCTGTTGAAGATTGGAATCACGCCGGGGAGCGTGTTGGCGCTGAAAATTGACAGGGCGTTGGAGTATTACGTGGCGCGGAGGATGTTGCGACGCGATCACGCGGGTTCGCCGGCTGATAACGTGCTGTACGAGATATCGAGTATGCGCGTGGCGGGAGAGGGGGAGATTAAACTCGTCAAGTCGATTCAACAGCGATTGCAGAACCCACGGTTTCAAGGGCACTCGCACTGCATCGTGACGGAGGACAGCGACGCGTTGTTGCTCGCGATGACGCTCTTCGGGCAAGGTCAAAAGACGCGATACGCGTCAAACGAGGAGTTTCAGGTGTACGTTTTGAGTGGAAACGTAGTTTTCAGCGCGCGGCTGTTTGATCAGTTGCTGCTGCAATCGTTACCGAAGGGTGCGTCGCTCGACAGCGCCAGACGCGACTTCATCGGGTTGTCGGCGATGATGGGGAACGATTACATCACCGGCAGCAAGCTCGGGGCGAAGACGAGCTGGAAAGCATACTTGGAAATGCGAGGTACTTATCTCTATCGCGATGATCCGCTCTTTCCGATGCCTGCAAATCAAGAGCTAAGCGCACAAGCAAAGCCGGATGGCGCCGGATATAAAAAGAAGCAAAAGAGCGCGACGGGAATTCAAACTTCGGTGAATTGGGCGTTCTTAAAGCAACTGTCCTTGAAACTTGCCGATACATCGTATGCGGCAAAATCGGCAAGTAATGCGCTGGCAAGTTCTTCTAACCCCGCTCAGAATGACGTCAAGAAGAAGCGCGTGTACGACTACTTGTACGGCATCGAGTGGATGCTCAACATGTACTACCAAGGAGAATGTACCGACTTTAGCTTTTACACGTATACGCAAGGACCGGATATGATGGATTTTGCGTCAATTGGTGACGAGTATGACGTCTCATGCGACCCGCTCCGCGATCTCAAGCGCGCGGAGGCGAGTTTTTACAATTTGCGACCGATCACGCCCTTGGCGTACTCGCTCGCCGTGATTCCCCGAGGCGGTAGGGCGCAGATATCGAAAAATGTTCGCCAGCTCGTCGACCCTGGATCGCCCATACGGGAACTGTTTGCGCTGGACTACTGTCCGCAGTGCATCAATCATCGCATTCACGTCTCCCCGATGGAGAACGCGTTGCAAAACTCGCTCACGGCTGCGGATCCCGGCTTCGCCGAGGTAGTGCCATCCAACGCACAATTTTCAAAGTACTCTAGATACACTGACGACGAAGGATACATCATTCACCCCGACACTGGAGAGTATATGTCCATGGATGAAATGCGTCAAGAGGTGAAGGAGCTCAATCGCATGCATTTGCATCACTTGCACACCGCCAAGCAACACGTGCACACGGATCCCATTTGCTTGCCCACGCTCGAAGCGGCGGTGGCGCGAGCGAGCGCGGACAATCTGCTCACCGAAGACGAAGAGATGCTGCGGACGTTGGCTTCCCCTGTATTGTTTTGGCGTCACGCCGTGTACGACCCTAAGGATTTGGACACGCGCGACTTCGCGAGTGAAGAAGAGCTCACCGAGTGGCGCTCGAAAACCATCCCTGACTCTCAATTCGAGATTCTCGACAAGCGCAGCGTTTACGAGCTCAGAAAGTTTGATGGTGACGTCGGTGATGTTATGCGGCGCTGGGGTTGCGATAACGACGCGTTCGCGCGATTCGACAGCGAGATCGCCGAAGGACGAACTCACTCGCGACAGCACACCGTCGGCAAGACTCGAAGCGCGTTGGACGAGCGACTGCAAAAGTGGCGTAGCGAGCGTCGTGGCGTTGGTCGTGTAGATGACGCGAAATCTACGAGCGATATCAGCATCAAAACGAACGATGCCAACGGCGCGGCGTCGTCTTTGGCACCGAACCGCGCTCCTAAACCGCGCCCAGGCGGCGCAGGCAGCAAGCGTCGAAATTTCAGCAAATCTCCTCGCGCGCCCTCAGCTTTCGCTCGCGTCGCCACGGCGCACTCGCGTGTATTCTAAGTAGCATTCATTTTTTTAAACCATCGTGATATCAAAAACAGCACTGAAACATTTCGTTTGCCGATGCCGTAGCCTGCGCCGCGCCCGAGCCGCCGCCGCCGCAGAATCCGACGCGCGTCCTCGACCGTGGATCCGTTTCGCGCCGCTTTAATCGGCACACCCACGATGTCGAACAAGCGTTCCCGGGACCACGGCGGAGACGAAGCCGCAGAAGAGGACGAGCGCGCTTCGCGGCGTCCAATCCTCGACGAGTCATTCTTCGACCGTCCGAGTGAACCGACGTCGCGCACTGCCGAGGACTTGCTCGCGCAGGCCGAAACGCGCGCCGGAGTGACGAACGACGACGTCACTAACGATGGTGACGGCTCCGCGGGCGCGATCGACGCGAAACACGTGCGAAGGTTGGTGTTGGCGTTTGAGCGCGCGTACGCGGAGAACGTCAAGGCGCGGGCGAAATACGGAAACGAACCTCGAAAATTCGCAGAGAGCGAGATCGAGCTGGATTGCGAAGTGAAACGGTTGGGGACACTCGCGAGCGCGCCCGAGTTGTACGAAGAGTTGGTGAAGTTGAACGCAGTGCCTAGCATGGTGGCGGTGTTGGGACACGAAAATGAGGACGTCGTCGCCGACGCGTTGGAGGTTTTGAGAGAACTCACGGATTCGGACGCAGTAGAGAGCGATGAAAACGGAGGAAAGGCGCTGGCGACTGCACTGCGTGAGAGCGGTGGGTATCAAGCGCTGTACGCGGCGTTGACACGGTTTGAGGACGCGAGTGGTAAACTAAAGGCGACGTCGAGCGAGACGTCGAACGCGGTGTCGTCGGTGTTGGGCATCGTGGAGAACTTAGGCGAAATCATGGGCACTCAAGTCGATGATGCGAGCGGAGAGTCTAGTAATAAGGCGCTAGAAGGGTTTTGCGAGGAAACCGACCTGTTGAAATGGCTTTTGAAACGCGTTGAGAAGAAGCGTGACGTCGATCAAAACAAGCTGTACGCTTCGGAAATTTTAGCCATCATTTTACAAAGCAGCGCGAAATGTCGCAAGCAGTGCGTGGATATGAATGGTTTAGAGAGCCTATTACAAGCGGCATCGGCGTATAAGAAGCGTGAGCCCGAGGACGACGGCGAAAAGGAGCTCGTTGAAAATTTATTTGATGCTATATGCGCCGTCGCCATGGTTCCCGAGAACAAGGCGCAATTTGTCGAGTTTGAGGGCGTTGAACTCATGTTAATATTGCTTAATGGAACGCGCGGGGACGCAAAAAAGACGAGCTTTGCGTCACTTCCTGCGCTGAAGTGTTTGGATTACGTGTTGAGCGGGAACAAAGACGCGTGTAATCGCTTCATAGACGGTCTCGGGTTGAAGAGTTTGTTCTCCATCTTTATGGGACGCAACGCGAAAGCGGTTCGCAAGACGTTCGGTAACGAAGCCGCGCTCGAGCAACAAACACGTTCGAGCAGCGTCATCTGCTCGCTGTTCAAGCACGTCGACAACACCGATCGCCGCGACAGGCTTTGCGCGAAATTCGTCGAACAAGACTACGCCAAGTGTGACCGACTCGTAGAGCTTTGGGTGGAATTCGCCAAACGCGTGAGCGCGGAGCAAGCGCGTCTGGAAAACGTCGACGAAGATCTCGGCATCGATCTCACCGAAGAGGAAGAGTATCTTCAAAAGCTTGACGCCGGTTTGGCCACCCTCGAGCACCTCACGTTGGTCTTCGCCCACCTCTGGGCAACCGACCACGCGCCGATCATGCGCCGGCTCTACCTCGACGCCTCGCAAAACGCCATCGCGTTATCTGATTTGCGCGACATCCTCCGCCAACACGCGCATCACGTCGGCGATTCCGCCGGCGATTCTGCGCGTGAAGGCACCGTGCGCGCCATTCTCAGCGTCTTACCGTACGCCCCCGGCGAACGCGAGCAAAGTTAATATCTACGCGCTCGAGCCCGATGGCTCAAACCACGTTGTCCCTGGAGCCGCACTGCACTCTCCCACCCTCGTCATCGCTATGTTCGCCCTGTCGTCCAAGATCACCGCCCCCCGCGCGCTCACGGCGACTAAGCCCGCCAAGTCGCAGCGCCGCGGTCTCGTCGTCAAGGTGCGCGGCGCGCGTCGTCTGGTCTCTCGCGCGCTCTTTATCCACTCGACGCGTCGAGCGGAATTCGTGCGACGCGCGCGCGCGATCGCGGTGTCAGCGTCGCTCACGCGCGCGCGCACGGCGCGAAGGTTTCGTGCCGCCTCGCGTATTTGCACGAGACCGCCGCGAAGGGCTCGCGCGGCGACGCGGGCGCCCTGGATATGGTCAAGATCAGTCCCGCGCGGGACACCCTGGGGAAGATCTTTTCGAGCGCGAGCCGAGGACTGACTGACGCGAACGATTCGCGAGATAACCACAGGCTGGTAAGACCATCGACACGTCCAACCGCCGTGAGATGATGAAGAAGAACCAAGAAGCCGCGCGCAAGAAGGCCGAGGACGCGAAGGCCAAGTCCAAGGCGCTCGCGGAGAAGAGCAAGGCGGCGGCGGCGAAGGCGGCTGAAGCGAAGAAGGCGGCGGCGGTGAAGGCCGAGGCGAAGCGCAAGGAGATGGCGAAGAAGACCGCGGCGTTGAACAAGACGGTGGGCGGCACGAGCCGCTTCGCGAAGTCTATGTCCAAGGGCCCTGTTAAGATGAAGGATCCGCTCGAGGGCAAGAAATTCAACCCGTTCTCCTTGTTCGGGAAGAAGGATTAAAAATCGCTCGCGCGCCGAGTCGATTCATTACTTTACCGACCGTGATTTAATGGTCATCACTTAATTCAAATCCCAACTATGAGCTAATTTCTACTGCTGCGCGTCGATTGCCTCGAGAACGCGCGCGACGACGGACTCAGGCGCTTCCAAATGCGCCGCGTGTCCGCATCGAGGAACGATAAATACTTTGCACGGCGCCGCGTCTACCACCCCTTCACTCATGGCGTCTTGCATCTTGCGCGATATCGATTTGAACTTTTCATCCTTGTCGCCCACGATCATCGTGAGCTTACCGCGAAGACGACAAAGCGTCGACCAACCCTCGATTTGACGTCCGGGTGAGGCGGCGGCGAGGCACGCAGCGAGCGCCTCTGCGTTCGTCCCAATGACTGATCCGCGACGTTCGGCGAGCCCATTGACGCCACCGAATCGTGGATGAGCGACGAGAGTAGAGAACAAACCTCGTCGATACCAAACTTTGGCGAACTCACGCGCATCATCACCCTTGAGTAAAGCGGCGGCTAAGTCGTCGTCCTGAGCGACCCGCGCGACTCGCGCGTCTTCCCCGCACAATCCCGGAGAACCGCCGATGGAGACGATAGACTTCAGACTTGATTCGTCGAGAGTAAGTGCAATGCGTGCACCCATGCTATAAGCGACAACGTGCGTACATTCGTTGGGACATCCGAGCTTGGTCATCGCTGCGGCGACTACATCTCGCATGGCTTCCACGCGCAGGCAATCGCGCATGGATTTCCCTCGATGCGGCGTACACGTCGTTCGTCCGTGAGCGGGCAAATCGATTGCGATCACTCGAGCGTTATTACGAACGGTCAGACCGCGGGCAACGATATCCCAATCTTCGCTCGATCCCATGAATCCATGCAATAGTACGATCGTTTCGCCGCTCGAGTTGCCTCCGCTTGGAGTGCGCTCGACGCACTGTACCTCGTAAATTCCATTCGATGTTTCAACCGTGATTGTGGAATCTTCACCCCAACGCTTCGAAACATCCTGGAACATGGATACCACTGATGTCTGACGTTTAGTCTTGTCGGTATCTTCGAGTAAGTGTATGGACATCCCGTCGCTTCCTTTCCGGACGGGGACGACTTCGGGGAACATCACGTCGCCGTCAAACCAGGACGCCGTTCCTAGGCCGTGCGATGTTGGTTGCGCGTCTAAAGCCAAAATCAAAGGTTTTATATCCAGCGTGTTCGGACGCTCGGTGTCGTCGCCCGTCACCAAAGAGTCTCTGGCTGCTTGAATCTCACGAGCCAAAACATCGTCGAGCGTCGCCGCGAGGTGAGCGCTGACGTTTAATCCAATGCCACTTTCGAACGCGCTAGAAATCACGGGCCGGACACCTCGAGACATTGCGATGCGCGCAATTAAAGACGTCGCTTCTAAACCTCCAATGACGGATGGTTTGAGCACCACAGCTACGATACCTGTGGACTGATCCGCAACGCGTGAAATCGCTGCGCTTGCCTCGGCCAAGCTTGAAGACTCGCAAAGAATGTCGTCGATGGTCTCGTCCAAAGCCACGGCTATGCCGGTGGTGAAATGGAACGCCGCGACTTCATGTGCCGCACGAGTGGGTTCTTCGACGTACTGCAAACCCACGTTGAGTTCTTGCGCTCGCGCGCCGAAATCGAGCGCTTCCGTCAAATCCCAACGCCTGTTCGCATCAGCACGGAGCGCGACGCTGGGACCGACTTCGTCTCGAATCTGAGCGAGTCGTTCCGCGTCTGCTCGAGCGCCATCACTACCAAGACCCCGAGCCACTTTGACTTTTAAACAGGTATAACCGGCGTCCACGAGCGCGCGCGCTTCGCGGCGCGCAGCGGCGACATCAGTCGTCGCGTCAACGAGTCCATTCACAGAGACGGAGTTCATCACCTCGTCGCCAGTCATGACGCGAGAAAGCGTCTTGCCTTCGCTTGCGGCGAGCGCGTTCGCAATTGCTGACTCCAACGCAAATCGAACAGTGGGAAACAACTCGCTCGTCGAGCGCACGCCGACGCAATCTTCAATCCAGGCTGCAAAGGCGCCGTTGAGCAGAGCAACATTCGTAGGAACTTCCATGCTGTTCATGAGCGAAGCGACGACGGAAAGTTGCGCGCCGCTCTCTTCGTACGATTCGCGATGAAGTCCATCCAGAGGAGAACACTCACCGTAACCGACGACACCATCGCTCAGGGTGACCTTCAGAAGCCATCCGTCCCGTGTCGTCGATGACGCATTCGCTGTAGTGGGTTTCTTCAGAGGAAGTGAGAACGAAGCCACTTCAATACTCTGAATCGTCTTTGACGTCGACGTAGTCGTTAGCTCAAGGGCTTGTCGTGCGGCTCGTGCACATCGCCGCTGCACTAACTTGTGCTGAATCAAATTTCGAGCGCGGGACGTGGTCACTTCGATGACGCTGTGACGATTTTCGTTCCACGCAGCGCTGAGCGCCTCACCGAACTCACTAACCGACGTTGGATGCGCATAGGCGACGCGATGAGCCTCGCACAGTCCTCTTCTGGACACATCCGGCGGTGTGGCAAACAAACGATTGAACGACTTATCGTCAACCTGCGAGGCGACGGGTAAAAAATTGAAAATTCCACCGCCGCCATTATTGACGACGACGACCGTCACCGGTGGTTGACCGGGACGCTCGCGAAGGAACAGTAGTCCATTGGAATCATGCTGAAACGACACATCGCCGATGATGAGTGTAACCGGATGTCCAAGGCCTGCAGCATATCCCGCGGCTGAAGATATCACACCGTCAATACCACTCGCGCCTCGATTCGCCGTGACGGGAATTCCGTACGCCGACGTCGCGCAGTCTTCACGATCAAAATTTAAACCTTCGGAGAATTCTTTGATTCCACTGAATGCGTCGACATCGCGGATGGGCATGGAGTTACCCAAGAAGAAACCCATAGAATCAGGTAGACCCTCGCTGATGGCGATCGCGACAGCCATCTCGGACATACCTTCGTTGGCGGTGATGTCGTTGAGGGCCATCGCGGCTTCGCGTGCGACTGCGGCGCCGACAGCGACGGCGCGCTCGGCAAAGGCGATGCATGATGTTTTTGAGTCACTCGTGTCGTAACCGCTCTCGTGACTTAGCGCGCTCTCCAAAACTTCCAAAGCGTATCCGATGGACGATTCAACTCGAACACTCACACAATGCGCCGGATCCACTCGGTTCGGAGTCGGCTCAACGACGATCCACTCAGCATTATTCTCAATCGCGCTCGCTTCAAGGAACTGGCATAGCCTCTTGGACGTCAAACGGGCACCAATTTGCAGGATAACATCCGGTCTCAACGCATCATGCGCACTCGGTTCCACCAATACGTAATCGATCATAGGAATCTTACGCACGGATTCATCCTCACCCGCGCCCACGCGAATACCGCTCGTGGCGTCGGCGGCGACAGCCCAGCCCAGCGTTTTAGCGATCGCAGTCGCCGCGATTGAGTCCGCTGCAGACGAGCCACTTCCAACTACTAGCAATCCGCGCTTAGCGTTTGCGATTTGAGATAGCGCTGCTTGCCAGGCGCCGCCGTCGTGCATCGTTCCTGCGGTGGCATTGCCAATGGTGAACTGCGTCGACGACTCTTCCCATTTCTCCAACCCCTTAAGCGCAGCCGCTGAGTCCCAGTCCACACGTTGCGGACCGAGCGGTTCGCGAAAAGCACAGTTTAGGTGCACCGGTCCAGGGTTCGTTCCTCTCAAATATCGAAGCGCCGTCGCAGCCATGGTGGCGCAGGCGCGCGCAGGCGCGCCGTCTCCGGGTGGAGCCAAGTCGGCGTTGAATCGAGCGTACGAACCAAAAATTTTCACCTGGTCAATCGTTTGATTCGCACCAGTGTGGCGCAACTCATACGGTCGATCTGCGGTGAGTAATAATAACGGGGTTGAGCTTTCTGACGCTTCGACGACGGATGGCAGTAAATTAGCCACAGCCGTGCCGCTGCTGCAAATCACCGCAGCGGGCTGGGCCGCGCCTTTTGCGTATCCCAATGCATAAAACCCAAGAGAACGTTCGTCAATACACACGACCACGTTTGCTTCGACGTGTTTCTCAGCCGCAAGTGCGAGAGGCGTCGAACGACTTCCAGGAGCGATACAGAATGTCGTCACGCCGCCGCGTACGAGCTCACCGATCAATATCGTTGCCCACGCTGCGTTGGGATTTGGCAAGCTCGCGAGCGGTGTCACCGGCGCAAGAAGTGACTCGAGGGGTTTTGTCTTCAAGTTCAATTCGTGCCATTCGGATTGCGCGTTGGCGGAACCGACGACACCGACGCCCGCGTACAAAGACACCTCATCACCGTCGGGGTGCACCAGCGCTGAACGAATGGCGACGGCGAATTCAGCGCCATCCGCGCTTATCCACCCGAGCGGTCCCGAGTAAAGTCCGCGATCGAACGACTCCACCGCACGAAGCGTGTCTAGCGCAGCTTTGCGCGGGTATCCACACACCGCGGGCGTGGGATGCAGCGCATCGAGTAAATCAGCCTCTGTCTTGCCGCTGGCCAAGGGCGCAGAGAGACGCGAGTATAAATGTTGCACGGTAACGTTGCGCAAGATACCTTTTTCAAGCTCAACTTCCACGCCATCATTTCCACCGTCGGCGACATCGCCCAGTGCACGACGAACTTCTTCACGCACGATTGCAAACTCTTCGTGCTCCTTGGGCGACAGAAGCATGTCATACGCCAAAGCCGCGTCTTCACCGTCGTCGGCGCCTCTGGCGCGCGTGCCAGCCACGGCTTCACTCACCGCGCGACCCCCTTGACATAAGAACAAGCGCTCAGGCGTCGAACCTAGGAAGGTCTCACCGTTGGGGTGTCTTAAAACGAATTGATACGCATCTGGATCTCGAGATTGCAGCCTCGAGACCAAGGCAAAAGTATCCACAGGCGTGTTCAGGTTGAGCTTGCTTCTCCGCGCCAAGACGACTTTTCGTAACGGATCGACGGTTTCACCGCCGAGAAGCAAAGCGTCGACCATGCCCTCCATTGTTGAGTCATCTTTGTACAGTCCGCCATCCATGGCCATCGTCATCGCTTCGAATTGATCGAGAACCGCGCTCGGGGCTTCGACTCCAGCCGCGCGACCAAGCGATTCTAACGCCGTTCGCACATCTGGCGAATCTGATTCGTCAAAGCTGCTCCCTAAGTCGATCCAGGCATCCTCTTTGTCCCGCACGCTAGCGCTCACGGATGCTCGCGATACTCTAATGCGGCTGATGACGGAGGACACGTCTTTGGACCATCCGTCTTGATCGGGCACCAGCGCACGGTCGACGACGTGCGCCGCGCCCGGGGGTAACGCCTTGTTTGAACTCTTTTCGACACCCATTGAGCGCTTGAGCGTCTCGCACGCATCATCAAGCGCTTGGACGAGTGACTTGGCCGATGGACCGCAGTTTTCTTCACCGCGCGCGTCCCACGCCACGGAAACCGTCAACGTGGCGCTCTTGACGCCCTCCACGACTTCGAGCGTGGGCAAAAAGAAATAATGCGTCCCGAACGACGCCCACTCCTCCTCGGGCGCGCGACCAGGATCGAACCTTCCGGCGCCATACACTCGAGACCCCGCACGAGCGTCTTTATGCTCGCTTAGAAACCTCCGCATCGAAGCGATGCGCCGCCGAAATGACGTCTCGTCCTCGTTCCCTGCGTCCGTCCACGTCGCGCACGACCCAAAACCCGCGCGCGACCCGCGTGCGGCGTCAAAATCCAACTTATCACTCCTCGTCGTTTCCATCGCCGTCTCCTTCGACGCTGATCCGCCCTTGCCCACCGCGCTTCCGCTCGCCGTCTTCGCTCGTGGCGACCAATAAAACGCCGGCGTTCCACTCCTCACCTTCCCGCTCACCTCGCTCACCCATCGCAGCGCCCGCGCGTCTCGCGGCACATCGATCACGAACCGCAAGCACCCGCTGTCAAACTTGCACGCCGGCATTCGATCGGCGTCTCGCCGCGCGTCTCGCACTCGTCTCGCCAGAGCGTCCCATCCAGCAGCCAACGACGCGCGCGCGCCTAAATCTATCGTCTCTCGAGCCCCTGCGCTCGCGACAAACGACGCGATCGTTGACTCGTCATCGTTCGACGTGCTCGTCTCGCCGCGAGCGCGCCTGAGCGCGTCGTTCGAGGCGATTTCTTCGCGGTCTGCGCTATCCAAGTTGGGCTCGCGCACGGAACGAATTCGCGACGACGATGGCGCAGCTGTGCGCGCCGGCGCTCGACGCGCGCGGTGTGGACGCGCGCGCACGATGTGCTCTCGCGCTGTCGCGTGCGACGCGGCTTCGGCGCGCATGACGGACCGACGCGTCCGATTGTGGGGACGGCGCCGGGGCGAGGTCGAAGCGGCCGAAGAGCGACGCCGTTTCTCGAGCGGAACGAATACACTACGATTTCAATACACGAATATAATAATGCGGAATGAATGGGACGCGAAGACGATCACCACTTTTTGTTGCCGCGCGAGAATCTGCCGCCGCCTCCTCGACCGCCGCCTCGGCCTCGGCCGCCGCCTCGGCCTCGGCCGCCCGACCAACCGCGGCCGCCTCCGCCGCCGCCGCCCTTGCGCTGCATCGCTTGGAGCGCCAAAGGTACGGTTTGTCCGGCTCCTTGGAGGATATCGATGAGCTCGTTTGCGGCGCCACGGTTATCTTTAGTGAAGAAGGTGAACGCCTTGCCCTCCTTCCCGGCGCGTCCGGTGCGACCGATTCTGTGCACGTAATCCTCCACTTGGAGCGGAAAATCGTACACGAGAACCGCTGCGACGCCAGGAATGTCTAAACCACGCGCAGCGACGTCAGTGGCGACGAGAATATTGCCACGACCGCGACGAAAGTTGTCGAGGACCATCTCGCGCTCGTATTGGTCCTTGTCGCCGTGAATAGCGCCGGCGGAGGAAAACCCAGACTGCTTCAATCTGCGGTCCAAAAAATCGCATCGACGCTTTGTGCCGGCAAACATAATGCACGTGTCGTCCTTACCGAGCTCCTTCTTCAGGATGGCGACGCAACGGTCAAACTTTTCCTCCTCCTCGAGTACTTCGACGGTTTGCGTAATCGACTTATTCGCCGTGAGTTTATCGCCGCCGCTACCGATTTGAATGTGAATCGGCTTCGTCGTGAAAGAGTCTGCAATCTTTTGCACCGCTTTCGGCCACGTCGCGGTGAACATCACCGTCTGACGCGCCGACGGGCAGAGCTTGAAAATCTTTTTAATCTGCGGCTCAAATCCCATGTCCAACATTCGATCCGCCTCGTCGAGGACGACGTACGACGCCTTCACCGCGCTCACGGGCGCGGTGAATCCCGGGGGTGGTTCAAGAAAATCGTTCAATCGCCCGGGCGTGGCGACGACGACGTCGGCGCCCGAACGCAACGCGCGCAACTGATCGCCCTTGGCGGCGCCGCCGTAGAGCACCGCCGAGCGGCACCCCGCGGCGGGGCAAAACTTCGCGCACTCGTCGTGGATTTGAATCGCCAACTCCCGCGTTGGCGCTAACACGATGACCGTCGGCGTCACCGCCCCCGGACGCCATCGTCCATCGAGCAACTGCATCTCCGGCGCCTTTTGCGATCCTCTCGCCACGATGCTCGCCAGCGCCGGCAACAAAAACCCACACGTCTTCCCCGACCCCGTCTTCGCGATCGCCACCACATCCTTCCCCTTCAGCAATATCGGCCACGCTTCCGCCTGAATCGGCGTCGGCGCGTCGTATCCCTGCGCTTTCAGCGCCGCTCGCAGCGGTTTCGGAAACGCCGCCTCGTCGAACGTCGTAAACGGTTCCAAATCCCGCGTCCTCTCGCACGCGTTCCGAATCTCGATCGCGTGTTCCCTTCGAAAGTCTTCCTTGGACGCGATTCGTTTCAGCGTCGGCGTCTTCGGCGCCTCGATCGACGCGCTCTCCGACCCCGCCGTCGCCCTCGCGTCGGTCGCCGCCGACGTCGCCTTCTTCGCCTTCTTCGCCTTCTTCGCCGCGCGACGTCGCGCGCGCGCCTCGTCCGTCTCCGTCTCCCGCGCCGCGTCGCGCTTCCGCGCCTTTCCCTCCCTCGCGCGCGTCGTCGTCGTCGTCGTCGACATCGCGATCGGGATTCGCGCGCGCGCACTGTCGCCGCGCGCGCGCCGCCGCCGCCGTCGGTCGACGCCGGCGTCGATCGACGCCCACGCCGTCGATCGCGCGAACCTCACCGCGTCGATCGACGGCCGCGACGCGAACCTCGATCGAGGTTCGCGTCGACGTCGCGCGCGATCGATCGAACATCGCGATCGAACATCGCGTCGCGGCAAGGGGCCTTGCGCGCGACGGTCGACGCGCGAAAACGCGTCGCGCGGTCGTCATGGCGCGCGTCCCGCTGTCGGACGCGGAGAATCTCGCCGTGGGCGCGTTCGGGGGGATCGTGGAGACGTGCGTGCAGAGTGCGTGCGACGATCGAGGCGAGGCGACGGCGCGAGACGCGCGATGATGGTCGAGTGACGCGATGTGATTAATGTAATGGATAACGGCGGTCGCGCGATGTGACGGATGACGACGACGGCGCGGAGACTGACGGGACCGCGATCGAATCGCGCGCAGTGCCGCTGATCACGTTTAAGATCTGCGTGCAGGACTCGAGAGCGCTGCCGCGGTCGATCGCGGGATGGTACCGCGGCGTCTTCGCGAACGCGGCGTCGCTGGCGCCCATCACCGCGGCGCAGGTGGCGGTGAATGGGGCGATCGAGCGCGTCATCACGAACGGTGAGCGAGGAATGAGCGACGCGGAGCAAATTGGATGCGCCATGGCGGCGGGGGCGGTGTCGAGCGCGCTGTACTCGCCGGTGGATTTGACGGTGATTCAACAGCAAAAGATGGGCCTCGGTCCGGGGGGGACGGTGGCCGCCGTCGTGAAACAAGGAGGTCTCGCGAAGATGTGGCGAGGGACGGTGTCGTGCGCGGCGCGCGAGAGCATCTACACCGCGGGATACCTCGGTCTCGGACCGGTGCTGACGAACAAGATCAAGGAAGCGCAACCGAATTTGGGCGATTTCGCCTCGAGCGTCCTGGGCGCGTCGCTCGCGGGCACCTTCGCCGCGGGCCTCACGCACCCGATCGACACGTCGAAGACGCTCATGCAGAGCGATTTGAGCGGCTCCAAATTCACCTCCGCCACGCACGCTCTGTCTGAAACGTACAAAACGGGCGGTATTCGCGCGTTATACAAGGGTGGTTTCGCGCGCACCGTGCGCATCTGCGGCGCGTTTTTCATCGTCGGCAACATTCGCGAATACGCCGTCAACTACAAGAACGCCAACTTGACCGCGGACGAGACGTAAATAACGAAGGTCAACCGCGCGCGGTCGATCTGGACGACGCACCGCGACGACGCCCGCATCGCTCGTCGCGAGCGTAGCGCAATTCTTTTGTAAAATATGAGTCTGAGTCGCCCTTGCTCGCCACTCGCGTGGACGCGTCACGCCTCGACGCGCCCGCGACGTCACCGCGGCGCGTCGACGGGGTCGACTCGACATGACGGACGACGCGCGCGCGCTCGACGCCCTCGTCCAGCGCGCGCGCGCGTCGACGCCGGACGGCGCCGACGCCGTGCGCCAACTCCGAAACCTGTGCGTCGACGCCGAAGGTCCCGCCGCGCCGTTCACGAAGACGCCGCGCGGCGCCATGCTCGTCGCGCTCATCTCCGTCGTCGTCCGAAACGTCGGGTTGCAAGACAAGGTCGGCGCGCTTCGAGCGCTGTCGCTGCTGAAGGCGAACGACGACGCGCTGCGGCGCGCGGCGCGCGCGGGCGCCGTCCCGGCGCTGGCGCAAAGGCTGCGGGACGAAGACGGCGCGGGACGGACGAGCGCGGACGCGGCGAGAGCGCTGGGCGCGATGGCGAGCTCGTCGGACGTGTGCCAGATGATGATAAGGTCCGGAGTGTTGGGAAATTTGAGCGAGGCGTGCGCGCGAGCGGCGAGCGAGGAGACGGGAGAGGCGAGCGAGACGGCGCGATTCGCGGCGGACGCGCTGCGGCGGTTGAGCGGACGAAGCGACGCGTACGATTCGAGGGCGCTGTTTCCGATCTCGAGCGATCCGAGCGCGCTAGATTTGACGACGGAGTCCGCGGTGCGAAGCGTGGTGGAGGTGCTGATGAGCGAGGCGACGGTGGCGCACGGGGAGGCGAGCGCGGCGCTCGGAAGAATCGCGAGCTCGGGCGCGACGGGCCGAAGGGCGGTGGCGCGATGCGGCGCGGTGTTACCGCTCGTCACCGCCGCGCTGGGCGGGGAGCGACAGCGCAACGCGTCGCTCGCCGCGCTGCGAAGCGTCGCGGGCGTCGACGCCGGCGCGTCGGCGATGAACGGAACGACGCAGAACGACGGGTGGTACTCGGACTCGGACTCGGCCTCGGCGCGCCGCGATCGCGAAGAGTTGACGATGGCGGAAAAGCTCGCGAACGCGAACGGCACCGCGTCCTCGCTCGGTGGGCTGAATTTTTTTCACGATATGATTGATCTTTTGAGCTCGCTCCTGGAGCTTCGGCACAGTCTCGAGCCCGCCGCGGCGGACGCGGCGCTCGCGCTGTGGGCGCTCGCGTGGCAACCGAGCAACCGCGAGCACATGACGAATCGAGTCACCGCGCGACTGATGGCGCTCGCGCGCGAAGGGTGCGCCACGTCGCGCGACGACGCGCTCAGTGTGCTGAGTGTGCTCGCGCTCGACGAAGGCGGCCGCGAAGCGATTCACGCGCAAACCGGCGGCGCAAAGCTGCTCGATTACCTCCAAGGCTCGGAAGGAAATTCGCCGCGCGCGTTCGACGGCGAAACCGTGGAGATGAGTTTCGACGAACTCATCGAGCGACGCAGTCCGTTGGGCGACCTAGAGAAATCGAGCACGGGGTTATCCGCCGCGGTGTCGCGAATGCACTGCGCGTGACGAAGGCGTCGTCGACGAATTCGATTGAGACG
>TARA_B110000003_G_scaffold43526_1_pt1 | contig 21673 bp, 19 predicted proteins | sample TARA_B110000003 | Tara Oceans TARA_B110000003 (sample SAMEA4396424) | marine metagenome | biome: Westerlies Biome; feature: [SRF] surface water layer (ENVO:00010504); material: water (ENVO:00002006), including particulate matter (ENVO:01000060) such as... | depth 5 m
GCCTTTTTTGTTTGTACTATGAAATTAATGAATAAAAATTTGATGCCCACTTACAATAGGTTTCCTATTTCTTTTGAGAAAGGGAAAGGGGTATGGGTGTTTGATAAGAATAATACTAAATATTTAGATGGCTTATCTGGGATTGCGGTAAATACTTTGGGCCATAATCATTCAGACTTAGTTAGGGCTATATCTAAGCAAGCTGCAAAATTGATACATATTTCAAATTATTATCATATTGAAGAGCAATCAGTGCTTGCTGATAGATTAGTAAGCCTTTCAAAACTTTCTTCAGTATTTTTCTGTAACTCAGGTTGTGAAGCGAATGAAGCAGCGATCAAATTAGCAAGGCTTCATGGGCACAAATTAGGTATTGATTCTCCAAATATTATAGTTATGGAGGGTGGGTTTCATGGAAGGACAATGGGAACATTATCTGCGTCTGGTGGAAGAAAATATCAAGCAGGTTTTGAGCCGTTAATGTCTGGATATATAAGAGTCCCTTTTGATGACATCGATGCTGTTGAGAAGATTTCAGCTAAAAATAATAAAGTGTCTGCAATTTTTATTGAGCCAATTCAAGGTGAAGGTGGAATAAATATTCCTAAAAATTTAAAGCAATATTTGAAAAAATTGAGACAGATTTGTGACCAAAATAGATGGTTATTAATTTTTGATGAAGTTCAGTGTGGAGTTGGAAGAACTGGTAAATGGTTTGCCCATCAACATTCATCAGTAAAACCCGATGTTATGACTTTAGCGAAAGGATTGGGTTCAGGAATGCCTATTGGAGCATGCATTGCTAATAAAACTGCTACTAAACTTATGGAACCAGGTAAGCACGGCTCAACCTTTGGAGGCAACCCATTGGCATGCTCTGCAGGTATAGCAACTCTTAACGCTATTGAAAAAGAACATTTAATTAAAAATGCCATTGAACAAGGATTATTAATAACAAATATTTTAAAAGAAAACTTTAAAAATAATAAAAATATTATCTCAATTAGATCTTTGGGGCTTATGATAGGTATTGAGTTAAGCGTACCTTGTGGTGATTGTGTAAATATTGCATTAGATAAAAAACTTTTAATTAATGTAACTGCAGGGAATGTTATAAGACTGCTTCCTCCATTAATTATAAATAAAAGAGAGGCTAAAATATTATCCGATAGATTGATTTTTACGATTGAGAGCTTTATAAATAACTTATGAATAAAATAAAACATTTTTTACAATTTAATGATTTCGGTAAAGACGAAATGGAGCTTTTATTTGAAAGAACAAAGTGGATAAAAGACCAATACAAATCATATAAAAAATATTGGCCATTGGAAGATAGAACTCTTGTGATGATTTTTGAGAAGGCGAGTACAAGAACTAGATTATCTTTTGAAGCAGGTATGCACCAACTAGGAGGCGCTGGTATATATTTAAATACTAGAGACTCTCAATTGGGTAGAGGTGAGCCTGTAGAAGATGCTGCGCAAGTGATATCAAGAATGTGTGATGCAGTAATGATTAGAACTTTCGAGCAAGATATAATTGATAGGTTTGCAAAAAACTCAAGGGTACCAGTTATAAATGGACTCACCAATGAGTACCATCCTTGTCAAATTCTTGCAGATATCTATACTTTTATTGAGAAAAGGGGGTCTATTCAAGGTAAGACGGTTGCTTGGATTGGAGACTCTAATAATGTATGTAATACATGGCTTCAAGCTGCAGAATTATTAGATTTTAATGTACATGTATCAACACCAAAAGGATATGAGGTTGAGCGAGACGGTTTATATAATGACAAATACTATCAAGAATTTAAAGACCCTATGGATGCTGCTAGAGATGCAGATATTGTTACAACTGATGTATGGACAAGCATGGGTTTTGAGTCAGAAAAAAATGAGAGAATAAAAGATTTTACTGATTGGCAAGTCGATAGAGATATGATGGAAATTGCAGGGAAAGATGCATTATTTATGCATTGTCTTCCAGCACACAGAGGTGAAGAAGTGGCTGCGGATGTTATAGATGGACCTAAGAGCGTTGTTTGGGAAGAAGCAGAGAATAGACTTCATGTTCAAAAAGCACTTTTAGAATACTTAATATTAGGGAAAATTTAAATGATAAAAGACGTAAAAAAAATTGTACTTGCCTACTCTGGAGGTTTAGATACGTCAGTAATCTTGAAGTGGTTACAGCAGGAGTATAAATGCGAGGTCGTTACTTTTACAGCTGATTTGGGTCAAGGTGAAGAGATAGAACCAGCAAGAGAAAAAGCCAAAGCTGCCGGTGTTAAAGAAATCTTTATTGAAGACTTAAGGGAAGAATTTGTCAGAGATTTTGTTTTTCCAATGTTTAGAGCTAATACGGTTTATGAGGGTGAATATCTCCTTGGAACATCAATAGCAAGACCTTTAATTTCAAAAAGATTAATTGAGATTGCAAAAGAAACAAATAGTAATGCTATTGCTCATGGCTCAACAGGAAAAGGCAACGATCAAGTTAGGTTTGAATTAGGAGCCTATGCTTTAAATCCAGATATTAAGATTATTGCACCATGGAGGGAGTGGGACCTTTTAAGTAGAGAAAAATTAATTAAATTTGCTGAAGATAATAATATTTCTCTAGATATGAAGCACAAGGATGGAGGAAGTCCTTACAGTATGGATGCTAATCTTCTTCATATTTCTTATGAAGGTAGAGACCTAGAAGACCCATCTGTTCCACCTGAAGAAACTTTGTGGAGATGGACAACAAGCTTAAAAAGTGCACCAGATAACCCGGAGGAAATAACTATTAAATTTATAAATGGTGATCCTGTAGGATTGAATGGTAAGGCTTTAAAATCGCACGAGCTTCTTCATCAATTAAATAAAATTGGTGGGCGACATGGGATAGGTAGGTTAGATTTAGTTGAAAACAGATATGTTGGGATGAAATCGAGAGGTTGTTATGAAACACCTGGAGGTGCTATTTTATTGAAAGCACATAGAGCAATGGAGTCATTAACTTTGGATAGGGAAGAAGCACATTTAAAAGATGAGCTAATGCCTAAATATGCTTCCTTGATATATAACGGATACTGGTGGGCTCCAGAAAGACTAGCTCTTCAAGCTTTAATTGATACAACTCAAGTTAAAGTTAATGGATGGGTAAAAATTAGTTTATACAAAGGAAATATTACGATTCTAGCAAGAGATAGTGATAACTCCTTATTTGACGCAAATATAGCAACTTTTGAAGATGATAGAGGTGCTTATGATCAGAAAGATGCAGAAGGATTTATTAAAATAAATGCATTAAGAATGAGGATAGCAGCTAAACAAATAAAGAAATAAAGATAAGGGAGATTAAATATGCCTTCATTTGACATAACATCAGAAGCAAATATAGTAAATATTAAAAATGCCGTTGACGTATCGATGAGAATGATTGATAACCGTTATGACTTTAAGGGGACTAGTGCTAGGGTTGATTTGGTGGAGAAGGACATGATTATTAACATATTTGGAGAATCAGAATTTCAACTAAATCAGATTAAAGATATTTTATTCCCTACTATGGAAAAAAAAGAACCTGATAGCTCTAAAAGAATTATTTCTAATACTATTGAATCAATATCTGGAAATAAATCTAAGCAAGTATTGGAGATTAAGAGTGGAATCGATATGGATTTGGCAAAAAAAATTGTTAAAACTATTAAAGATTCAAAAAGTAAAACTCAAGCAAATATTCAAGGAGATGCAGTCAGAGTTTCAGGCGGTAAGCGAGATATGCTTCAAGAATGTATTAGTTTAGTAAAATCAAAGCACGATGATTTTCCTTTAAATTTTGGTAATTTTCGGGATTGAAGTAGTGGGGATTTCTCTATATGAAAAAGTATTTAATCGTCATGTGGTTCAAAAGGATAATGATACCTATTTACTTTACATAGATAGACATCTAGTTCATGAAGTTACAAGCCCACAGGCCTTTGAAGGACTTCGTTTATCAAATAGAGAAATATGGAGGAAAAATTCTATTCTTGCTGTACCAGATCATAATGTTCCTACAACCGACAGAAGTTTAGAAATTGCGGATCCTGTCTCTAAAATTCAAGTTGAAACTCTTGATGAAAATTGTGAAGAATATAATTTACTTCAATTTAAAATGAATGATCATCGTCAAGGTATTGTTCACGTTGTAGGTCCAGAACAAGGTTCAACATTGCCAGGAATGACAATTGTTTGTGGTGATTCTCATACAAGTACACACGGAGCATTTGGTGCAATAGCTATGGGAATTGGTACATCAGAAGTAGAACATGTTCTAGCAACTCAGTGTTTAATAGTAAACAAATTCAAAACAATGAGAATTAGTGTGAATGGTAAATTACAATTAGGAGTAACAGCTAAAGACATCGCTTTGGCAGCTATAGGTAAGATTGGTACAGCAGGTGGAACAGGACATGCAATTGAATTTGCCGGAACTTCAATAGAATCTTTATCTATGGAAGGTAGAATGACTTTATGCAATATGGCGATTGAGGCAGGGTCTAGGGTGGGGTTAGTAGGGGTCGATAAAAAAACTATTGAATATATAAAAGATAAACCATTTGCTCCAAAGGGACACTTATGGGAAATGGCTAAAAAAGATTGGTTAAATCTAGTAAGCGATAAAGATGTAATATTTGATTCTGAAGTTGAGATTGATGGAAGTTTGATTGAGCCTCAAGTTACTTGGGGTACTTCTCCTGAAATGGTTGCAAGTATAACAAGTAAGATTCCAAATCCATGTAGCTATAAAGATAAAACTTTGAGTTCTAGTTATAAAATAGCTTTAAAATATATGAATTTAGAACCAGAGACCCCAATTAATGAAATATCTATCGATAAAGTTTTTATTGGATCTTGTACTAATTCTAGAATTGAAGATTTAAGGGCAGCTGCAAGCATTGTGGGAACAAAAAAAATTGCAAAAAATATTAAACTAGCATTAGTAGTTCCAGGATCAGGCTTAGTAAAGCGCCAGGCCGAATCAGAAGGTCTAGACAAAGTATTTAAAAATGCCGGATTTGAATGGCGAGAGCCAGGATGTTCAATGTGCTTAGCAATGAATGCAGATAAACTTGGACCTGGGGAAAGATGTGCGTCTACATCGAATAGAAATTTTGAAGGTAGACAAGGGCAAGGAGGCAGAACTCATCTTGTGAGTCCACAAATGGCTGCTGCAGCTGCTATCTATGGAAAGTTTGTTGATATCAGAGAGCTTAATTAATGGACCCTTTAAATATTCACAAAGGGATTGTTATTCCCTTAGATAGGGCGAACGTTGACACAGATGCAATTATTCCTAAGCAGTTCCTAAAATCTATTAAAAAGACAGGTTTTGGAGTTAACCTATTTGATGAATGGCGCTATCTTGATCACGGAGAGCCAGGACAAGATAATTCCAAGAGAGTTATTAATCCAGATTTTGTCTTAAATCTACCTAGATATAAAAATGGCTCAATATTGGTTGCAAGAGAGAATTTTGGCTGTGGCTCAAGCAGAGAGCATGCTCCTTGGGCACTTCTCGATTTTGGAATTAAAGTTATCATCGCTCCGAGCTTTGCTGATATATTTTATGGAAATTGTTTTAAAAACGGTATTCTTCCAATTATTTTGAATATAAAGATTATAGATCAAATCTTTACCAAGGTAGAGAATAAGGTCGGGTATCAAATTACAGTAAATTTGGAAAAACAAAAAATTTATTATGATTCAGAAATAGTATCTTTTGAGGTAGATAGTTTTAAAAAATCCTGCTTAATAGACGGTTTAGATGATATTGGATTAACTTTAAAAAATAAAAATAGTATTAAGAATTTTGAAAATGAATACCATGAAAGTTTTCCATGGTTAAATAGTGGGGAAGGTTAAAATGAAAATTGCAGTTTTACCTGGTGATGGCATTGGCCCTGAAATTATTGAACAAGCTGTAAAAGTATTAAAGGCTTTCGACCTTCAAGAAAACTTGGAATACGCACCTATAGGTGGTGCTGGTTATGATGAATTTAAAGATCCTCTTCCTAAATCAACCCTTGAGCTAGCAAGTGCTGCAGATGCTGTTTTACTTGGTGCAGTTGGAGATTGGAAGTACGACAAGCTTCCAAGAGATATGCGTCCTGAAAGAGGACTACTAAGGATTAGACAATCCTTAAACTTATTTGCAAACTTAAGACCTGCTATCATGTTCTCAGAATTAATTCATGCTTCAAGTTTAAAGGCTGAAGTAGTTTCTAACCTAGATATAATAATTATAAGAGAGTTAACAGGAGATATTTATTTTGGTGAACCAAGGGGTATTGCAAGAAATCAACAAAATGAGCGTGAGGGATTTAATACAATGCGATATTCTGAAACTGAAATCAAAAGAATTGCACATGTTGCCTTTAAAACTGCGATAAAAAGATCAAAGAAATTATGTTCTGTAGATAAAGCTAATGTTTTAGAAGCAACCGAGTTATGGAGAGAAATTATTATTCAGACTAGTGCAGAGTATCCCGAAGTAGAGTTATCACATATGTATGTTGATAATGCTGCTATGCAATTAGTAAAAAACCCAAAACAGTTTGATGTTATTGTTACAGGTAATATATTTGGAGATATTTTATCTGACCAGGCTTCAATGTTAACTGGTTCAATCGGCATGCTCCCCTCTGCATCATTAGATGCAAACAACAAAGGTATGTATGAGCCAAGCCATGGCTCAGCGCCTGATATTGCAGGCAAAGATAAAGCTAATCCATTAGCCACTATTTTATCACTAGCGATGATGTTTAAATATACATTTAATGACCAAGAGAAATTTGATCTAATAGAAAATGCTGTTAGATGTGTCTTAAAAGATGGCTTTCGAACAGAAGATATATATTCGGATGGAACTAACTTAATTGGATGTGAGGAAATGGGTGATAAAGTTATTGAAAGGTTGCAAAATTAATATGAAAAAAGTTGGATTTATCGGATGGCGTGGAATGGTCGGTTCTGTTTTAATTAAACGTATGATTGAAGAATCAGATTTTAAAAATTTTGAATCATACTTTTTTTCTACCTCTCAAGCTGGTCAAAAAAATCCCGAATGGGATATAAATTATAAAAATGACTTTTTAATCGATGCATTTGATATCCAAGAATTATCCAAAATGGATATTGTAATGACTTGCCAAGGTGGGGATTATACAAATAAAGTTTTTTCCATACTAAGAGCATCAGGATGGATTGGTCATTGGGTTGATGCAGCATCAACTTTGAGAATGACCAAAGATTCAATAATTGTTCTTGACCCACTAAACCAACTATTAATTAATAAAGCATATGATGAGGGAATTAAAAATTGGGTGGGAGGAAATTGTACGGTATCTCTGATGCTACTAGCAATTCATGGTCTATTAAAAGAAAACTTAGTAGAATGGGTTTCATCCATGACCTATCAAGCAGCAAGTGGAGCAGGTGCAAAAAGTATGAGAGAGTTACTTATCCAGATGGGCCAAATATATTCCTCTGTTTCTGATGATCTTGATCACAATAATTCAAATATTCTTGATATTGACAATAAAGCATTAGCTTTAATGAACTCTGAAAAATTTCAAAAGGATAACTTTAAGGTTCCTTTAGCTGGAAATTTAATACCATGGATTGATGAGGATTTGAAGAATGGTATGAGTCGTGAAGAATGGAAAGGACAATTCGAAACAAATAAAATTTTAAATTTTAACTTTAATACTATTAAGGTTGATGGCTTATGCGTTAGAATTGGTGCAATGAGATCTCACTCGCAGGCACTTACAATTAAACTTAAAAAGAATCTTTCTGTTGAAAAAATAAATAAAATAATCTCTAATGGAAATCAATGGATAAAATTTATTCCAAATGATAAAGAATCTTCAATGACTTTGTTAAGCCCAGCAGAGGTTTCAGGTAAACTTAATATTTCAGTAGGCAGAATAAGAAAATTGGATATCGAAGAAAACTGCATCTCTCTTTTTACAGTTGGAGATCAGTTATTATGGGGTGCTGCAGAACCAATTAGGCGAATGTTACAAATACTTATAAAAAAAGGAAAGAATTAATTAATGAAAATAAATTTTAAACTTTCGATAGTATTTATTTTATTAATTTCTATTTCTAATAGTCTTTTAGCTCTTACATTAAGTAAAATGCAAGTAAATTCTAAGCAAGATGAGCCTTTAAATGCCATTATTGATGTTGTTTATTCTAAAGGAGATAAAGCATCAAATTTAAAGCCTGCTATTGCTTCAAAAGAAAACTATGAAGCTAATGGCTTATCACGATTGCCTATTCATTCAGATATTCAGATTAGATTAGAAGATGGAGCTAATGGAGCTAATAACGGTAAAATATACCTCATAAGTAAAGAGATAGTAAAAGATCCTTTTTTGGATTTATTAATTCAAATTGATTCAGAAAAGGGAAGAGTTTATAAAGAATATACTGTTCTCTTGGAGCCACCTTCTCCGAAAACATCTGTTAAAAAAGTTGAAGAAACTAAAAGTAATGAAATAAAGAGTGAGGAAGTAAAAGATGAAGTGAAAGAAGTTAAAACTCAACCAGTAAAAAAAACTCAACCAGATAAAAATACAACAAAAAAAGTTAAAGAGGTAAAAAAACCGACCCAAGAAAAAGAACTTAAATACAAGATAGTTAAGTCAAATAAAGGTAAGACTCTTTATCAGATTGCGAGAGAAAATAAAGCATCAGGAGTTACAACTGAGCAAATGGTATTTGCTATTTATAAGAATAATCCTGAAGCATTCTCTGAAAAAAATGTTAATACTTTAATAAAAAATAAAAAATTAAAAATTCCACCTGTAAGTTATTTTAAAAATCATTCGCATCTTGAAGCACGAAAAATTTTAAGGACTCAAAATACTCAATGGAAAAATAAATTCCAAAAAATAAATAAACCAATAAAAGAATTAATAAAAAAAGAAAAATCTGTAAATGAAGATACTTTAAAGATTAGTCAATTAGAAAAAGAGCTGGTCGAGGCTAAAAAGAAATTAGAAGATATAGAAAAATTAAATTTAGAATCTAAAAATACTTTAGTTAAAGAATTGAATGAGCCATTAAAGAAAGAAAATTCTGCGATCTTAAATAAAGAAAAACCTCCAAAAGAAAAAGATAGCGAAGATTTAATTAAAGAAAATAATGATGGAGTTTTTGTTTCATCAATATCTGATATTGATGAAAATAAAATTATTGAATCTGAAATTGATATAGATGATAAAAAAGAATTTGAAACGATCCACATTTTATTGCTTCTATTGTTTTTAGTTCTTTTATTTGGTTTATTTGTTGTTATATCAAGGAGAAAAGCAAACGAAAGAAACCAGACATTAAGTAGTTTTGTCGATGACAAACAACATTCATCACAAGCATCGTTTAATCCCCAGGAAGAAATAAATATGAATGATTTAGATAATAAGTCTAATAAGACTCCAATTTCTAAAAGTGATACATCTGAAAATAAAAAAAATTATCTACCAATAGCGGATGATGATTAAATTATAGATTTATTATGCTTCATTCAATAATATTTTTTTTCGGGATGTTGCTGTTAATTATTCTATCTAATATTGATCTAATCCTTAATTCGATTATTTTTATTCTACTTATAATAATTTCTTTACCTCTAAATTTATCATTCTTTTCTGTGATTATTAAAATAAAGTATTTTATTATTGCTTTATTAACTATTTATTCATTATCAACTCCTGGTGAAATAATATTTTACTATTCATTTATTTCAGTATCAAAAGAAGGAATTTTTTTAGGATTAAATAATTCACTAAGAATTATAAATACATTTTTAATAATCATGCTTTTAATGAAATTTATACCTAAGAAATTTTTCATTAATTTTATTATAAAGATATGCTACCCATTAAAATATTTTGGTTTAAATCTTGATCACTTAACCTCTAGAATTTTCTTAACTTTTGATTACCTTGATTATTATAAAAATTATTCTTTTAAATTTTCAAATTTTACTGAAGTAATTGATAGTCATATTAAAAATAAATCATTGATTTCTAAATCCAAAAATATTCAAAAGGTTAGTCCTTCTATAATAGATTGTTACTTACTTATTACTTTCTTCTTAAGCTTATTTTTGATTCAATTCTTTTGAATATGAGATATGTTGCTTCAGTAGAATATGATGGGACAAATTTTTGTGGCTGGCAACGTCAGTCATTGGTAAATAGTATTCAGGGGGAAATTGAAAATTCGATTTCAAAAATTACTCAAACAGATATAAAAATTCAGGGGGCTGGAAGAACAGATACTGGCGTTCACGCATTAGGGCAGGTGTTTCACTTTGATACAGATATTATTAGGACCTTAAAGTCACTTACCAAAGGTGTAAATTCTTTTCTTCCTGATTCAATAAGAATAAAATGGGTGAGAAAAGTTTCTGATAATTTTCATGCTCGGTTTTCTGCAACTGGAAGAGAATATCAATATTTATTAAATAATGCCTCTGTTAATTCTTCAATTTGGTCAAATCATTGTGGATGGACTTTTTATGAATTAGATTTTAATCTTCTACAAAACGCATCAAAAAAATTCGTGGGACGTCATGATTTTAGTGCTTTTCGTTCTGCTGAGTGTCAAGCAAAATCTCCTGTAAGAACAATTGAAAGTTTCACATTACAAAATTTCAATAACTTTTATTTATTTACTATAAATGGCGACGGTTTTTTACATCATCAAATTAGAAATATGATTGCAACAATTATTAGTGTGTCAAAAAAAGAAATACCTATTTCTTATATTGATACCTTATTTCAAAAAAAAGATCGTAGTCTTACACCAGCCACTTTTTCTCCTAATGGTTTATATCTCACAAATATCAAGTATGATAAAATTTGGGGTTTTCCAAGTAGCATGAATACGGTGAATATTTTTAAGACATAAAATTAATTAAATTGAGAACAAAAATAAAAATTTGTGGAATTACAAACCTTAAAAATGCTCTTGAAGCAGTTGCTTTGGGTGTAGATGCACTTGGCTTTGTTTTTTTTAAGGATAGTCCTCGATATATTGAGCCAAAAAAAGCACGTGAGATTATTAATTATTTACCTTCATTTATGTTGAGAGTTGGTTTATTTGTAAATGCCTCAAAAGAAGAAGTGTTATCAGCTATAAGTGACTCAAAAATAAATATGCTTCAATTTCATGGCGATGAAGATGAGAAATTTTGTAACCAATTTGATTTGCCATATATAAAGGCTATTCCATTTAAGAATGGAATTAATTTGCTAGAATGTTGTCAATTATTTAATTCCTGCTCTGCACTTTTAATAGATACTTATTCAGAAAAAATGAGAGGAGGCACAGGAAAAAGTTTTAATTGGAACTTGATACCGAAAAAGTTACCTTTGCCTTTAATTATTGCAGGCGGATTAAATGTTGATAACATTTCTTTATTAATTAATTCTGTAAATCCATATGCAGTTGATATTAGTGGAGGAGTTGAATTAGATAAAGGAAAAAAAGATTATAATTTGATGAAAAATTTCGTTTTAGGAGTAAATGATGCAGCCATATGATTTACCAGATAATTTTGGTCACTTCGGACAATTCGGTGGCACTTTCGTAGCAGAAACTTTAATTGAGGCTCTTGATGAATTGAGAGATATGTATACGAAATATAAAGATGACCCTGAGTTTCTTGCTGAATTTCATCATGATCTAAAACATTTTGTTGGTAGACCAAGCCCTATTTATTTCGCAGAAAGACTTACTAAGAAGATTGGTGGTGCAAAAATTTATTTAAAAAGAGAGGATTTAAATCATACAGGTGCTCATAAAGTAAATAATACCGTAGGACAAGCGTTGTTAGCAAAGAAAATGGGTAAACCTCGAGTTATCGCTGAAACAGGTGCAGGCCAACATGGCGTAGCAACAGCCACAATAGCTGCAAGGTTAGGTTTAGAGTGTGTCGTATATATGGGTTCAGAAGATGTAAAAAGGCAATCACCAAATGTCTACAGAATGAAATTGTTGGGAGCTACTGTTATTCCAGTTGAAAGTGGCTCTAAAACTCTAAAAGATGCATTAAATGAAGCTTTAAGAGATTGGGTTACTAATGTATCAGATACATTTTATATTATAGGTACCGTTGCTGGTCCTCATCCATACCCAATGATGGTTCGGGATTTTAATTCTGTTGTTGGTAAGGAGTGTAAGGTTCAAATGCCAGATCTTGAAAACAAGCAGCCTGATGTAATAGTTGCTTGTGTTGGTGGTGGATCAAATGCAATGGGTATTTTTTATCCATATATAGATGACAAAAAAGTAAAGCTTATTGGTGTTGAGGCAGCTGGGGATGGAATTGAAACTGGAAAGCATGCGGCCCCTTTAACTTCAAATAGTGCAATCGGTGTTTTACATGGAAATAGAACTTACTTAATGCAAAATAATGAAGGACAGATTATTGAAACTCATTCAGTATCTGCAGGATTAGATTATCCAGGAGTTGGCCCTGAGCATTCTTGGCTTAAAGATTCAGGGAGGGCAAGTTATGTTGCTGTTACAGATAAAGAAGCTTTAGCTGCTTTCCATAATTTATGTTTAACGGAAGGTATTATCCCTGCGCTTGAAACTAGTCATGCTCTTGCACATGCAGAAAGTATTGCCGCAAAAATGTCTCCAGAAGAGATTATTTTAGTAAACCTATCTGGAAGGGGAGATAAAGATATAAATACTGTTGCAGATATTTCAGGAATTTCTTTATAAAAAATGTCTAAAATTCAAAATACCTTTAAGGCATTAAAAAATAAAAAAGAAAAAGCTTTGATACCTTTTTTTACAGCTGGTGACCCTCATCCAGATATGACTGTGGAAATAATGCATGCCCTTGTGGAGTCTGGGGCTGATATGATCGAACTTGGAATTCCTTTTTCTGATCCAATGGCAGATGGTCCAGTTATTCAAAGAGCAAGTGAAAGAGCATTAAAAAATAATGTTGGAATTACAGCAACTATTAAATTAGCTGCTGAATTTAGAGAAAATAATAAGACGACGCCACTAATTCTTATGGGTTATGCGAATCCAATTGAGGCTATTGGGATTGATAAATTTATATCCTTAATTAAAGAGGCTGAAATAGATGGAGTTATAACAGTTGACTATCCTCCGGAAGAATCGGAACTATTTAATAAGAAATTAAAAGAAAATAGTATTGATAGTATTTTTCTTTTGTCACCAACAACAGAAGATAAGCGTATTGAATTAATAATTAATCAAGCTACTGGGTTTTTATATTATGTATCCTTAAAAGGTGTAACCGGATCAGCCAATATAAACATTAAAGAGGTCGCAGAAAAAGTCAATAATGTCAAAGAATTTTCAGATCTTCCAATAGCAGTTGGTTTTGGAGTTAGAGATGGTAAAACAGCAAAAGATGTTTCATTAATCTCAGATGCTGTGGTTATTGGAAGTAGAATAGTCCAAGAAATTGAAAATTCTAATAAAGATAATTTAATTCGTAATATTAAAAATTTAATGTTAGAGATGAAGAATTTTATTAACGACAAGGCTAATAAAAAATGAGTTGGTTGAAAAATATTATTCCGCCTAAAATAAAAAGAATTGTAGGGCGAGCTAAAAAGAATATTCCTGAAGGTTTATGGCATAAATGCCCTACATGCCAAACTGTCCTATATAAAACTGATTTAGAAAAAAATATGTTTGTTTGTTCTAATTGTGGTTTTCATAATAGAATTTCTGCAAGACATAGAGTTAGTACTCTTTTAGACACCCCAAATCAAATTGAACATGGGAGTGAAATAAAACCAACAGATCCTTTAAATTTTAAAGATACAAAATCTTATAAAAAAAGATTAACTGAGACACAAAAAAATCTTGATGAAAATGACGCTTTAATCGTCATTGAGGGAAAAATTGAATCTATTCCAGCTGTTGTTGCAGTCTTTGAATTCAGTTTTATGGGAGGCTCAATGGGTTCTGTTGTCGGGGAAAAGTTTGTTTTAGCTGTTAATACTGCCATTAAGAATAGTTGTCCGTTAATATGTATTTCTGCAAGTGGGGGTGCAAGAATGCAAGAGGGTTTATTATCCTTGATGCAGATGGCCAAAACAAGTTCAGCCCTTACAAAACTTAGTGCTTCGAATCTACCCTTTATTTCAATTCTTACAGATCCAACAATGGGTGGTGTTTCAGCAAGTTTTGCAATGTTAGGCGATATAATTATTGCAGAACCAAAGGCTCTTATTGGCTTTGCTGGTCCAAGGGTAATAGAATCGACTGTTAGAGAAAAATTACCTGAAGGTTTTCAGAGAGCAGAATTTTTGTTAGAACATGGTGCAATTGATCTTATTGTTGATAGAAGACAAATGAGAAAATCTCTTGTTGGACTTATTACTCATTTAAGTGTTAATTGAATAAACTCCAAGACTATTTAAATAATTTATATCCTGACAACAATAGTCAGTCAATCAAGTTAGGTCTTGATCGAGTTTTGAAAGTAAAAAATCTTCTTGGTATTGAACCAAAATTTAAAATTATTACCGTTGGGGGTACTAATGGAAAAGGCTCTGTATGCGCTTTTTTAGAATCAATTTATAGTAAAGCAGGCTATTCTGTCGGATGCTTCACCTCTCCTCACCTTTATAAATTTAATGAGAGAATAAAGATAAATCTAGAACAGGCTAACGACGAAATTATTATTGAATCTCTAGATATTATTGCTTCTAAAAAAAAATCAATAGAGCTTACATATTTTGAAATTACTACATTAGCCGCAATAAATATTTTTATTAAAAAAGAAGTAGACATAGCGATCTTAGAAGTTGGTTTAGGAGGGAGGTTGGATGCAGTAAATATTTTTGATTCAGAGTTATCCATAATAACTTCAATAGGAATGGATCACCAAGAATTTTTAGGAGATACTATTGAGAAAATTGGGCATGAAAAATTGGGAATATGTAGGTCAAATAAACCTGCAATTTTAAATTTTGAAAATATACCTAGATCAATGATCAATGAATTGAATGAAATCAATGCGTCCATATCAATTCTTAATGAAGATTATTCCTATAATTCTGATTCCAAAAATTATAACTATTCAAGCAAAGATATGTTAATGAATAAATTGCCTAAACCCTATGTAAAAGGTAAAAACCAGTTAATAAATCTAGCAGGATGTCTTCGTGCAATTAATCTTCTTCAAAATAAACTACCTGTTTCATCATATGCAGTTAAAAAAGGCATCAGAGAAGTAAGAATTGAGGGCAGGCTACAGATTGTATCTAATGAGCCTTATATAGTTGCAGATGTAGCACACAATATCGATGCCGCAAATAACTTATCTGATTTTATTAATTCAACAAAAAAATCTGGGAAAATTTATGCCGTTTTTTCAATATTAGAAAATAAAGATATTGAGCAGGTATTAATGCCATTTATAAATATTGTTGATGAATGGTTTGTAAGTGAAATTAATATGCCTAGAACACAAAAAGTTGATGTAATATCCAACGCAATTAATAAAAATAATAAACAAGCAGTAATTAATAAGTTTGAGAACTTAACAAAGGCCTATAAGGATGCATGCAAAAAGTGCAGTCCTAATGATAATATAATAATTTATGGTTCTTTTTTTACAGTAAGTGAAACTTTAAACGGGGTAATCATGTAATGGTCGACTTAAAAGAATCTTTTCATGAGAGCGTGATAATTAGGAGAGCAAAAAGAAGGCTTATTGGAGCGATTGTTATTTTAATTATTTTATTTACTCTCTCTATATTCTTTGTAAAAAATATAAAGTCTATTGATGAAAATAAGGAAATTAAAGTCTCATTTTTAGAAATGGGCCCAGTAAGTTTTAAAGAGAAAGAAAGCTTAGAAGACTCTGAGGTAATTAAATTAAGTAATATAGATTTTTCAAAAAAAACTAATACAGTAAATAGATCTAAAAATAATACCAAAATTTTTACTATTCAGATTGGAATATTTAGTGATAAAAATAAAACACAAGAACTTAGCAGGAAAATAAATAATATTGGAGTCAAAACAAAAATAACAAAAATTACACTTTCTGGCCAAGAAAAAATAAAACTTACTACTGAATTTTTTAATTCAAAAAAAGACGCACAAAAGGTATTAAGAACACTAAAAAATTCGAATTTTTCTGGCTTGATTAAGCAACAATAATTATGAGCTATTTAGATTATTTTTTTATTTTTATCGTTGCTCTCTCCCTTGTTGTAGGATGTTACAGAGGTTTTACACGAGAACTATTTTCTTTGGTCGGTTGGATTTTTGCATTTTATTTCGCTAATCTTTTTAGCGGTAATTTTTTAAAATTTGTACCTTTTGATTTCGGAGAACATATAAACTTTATAATTATTTATATGATTATTTTTATAATAATTTTATTATTGGCCACGTTTCTAGCTTCTTTATTAAATAAATTAATTAAAAATATTGGTCTAGGTTTTTTAAATATAATTATGGGTAGTATTTTTGGCTTTATGAGAGGTATCTTAATAAGTTTTGTCATTATTTTTCTTGTCGAGAAAACATCATTTATTAGTGAAACAACTTTAGGTGAATCAAAAACAATCCCTGTTATTAAGATGGCAATAAAATTATCTTTATCTTATTTACCCTATAAATGGAGTAACAAGGTAAAATACGATCCTGTTCTGACCTAATTTTAAAAGGGCTATTATGTGTGGAATAATTGGTATTGTTGCTAATAACCCAGTAAATCAAATGCTCTACGATGGTTTGCTTGTTCTGCAGCATAGAGGTCAAGATGCAGCCGGTATTGCAACATGTAGCGCAGGTCGTATCAAAATGCATAAAAATAATGGTCTTGTAAAAGATGTATTCCATACAAGACATATGCGAAATTTAACTGGTAATATTGGGATTGGTCATGTTCGTTATCCGACAGCTGGATCCTCTTCAGTGGCAGAAGCTCAACCTTTTTATGTAAACTCTCCTTATGGGATTGTTTTAGGACATAACGGAAACTTAACAAACTCTGAAAGACTTAAAGAAGATATGTTTAAAGAAGATCTTAGACATATTAATACTAATTCTGACTCAGAAGTTTTATTAAATGTTTTAGCTAATTCGATCGGAAAAGCTACCCAAGATAATGTTTTAACATCTGATATAATTTTTGAGTCAGTAAGTTCTGTTTACGAAAGATGTGAAGGTGCTTTTGCTGTAGTTTCCATGATTAATAATTTCGGATTGCTTGCTTTTAGAGATCCAAATGGTATAAGGCCATTAGTTATTGGTATAAACGAAACACATGATGGACCTGAATATATTGTTGCCTCAGAAAGCGTTGCTCTTGACGTATTAGGGTTTAAAATTTTGAGAGATGTAGAGCCAGGCGAAGCTATATTTATTGATATGGATGGTAATTTTTATTCAAAAAAATGTAAGCCAAATATTAAGCAATCACCATGTATTTTTGAGTATGTATATCTAGCAAGACCAGACTCGATGATTGATGGAATTTCTGTTTATCAAACTAGATTAAATATGGGTAAATCACTAGCTAAAAAAATTAAAAATGAATGGCATGATATTAAAATTGATGTTGTTATTCCGATCCCAGATACAAGCCGACCAAGTGCTCTCGAGGTATCACTAATGTTAAATGCAGATTTTCGTGAAGGATTTATAAAAAATAGATACATTGGAAGGACTTTTATAATGCCAGGTCAGGCATTAAGAAAAAAATCTGTTAGGCAAAAATTAAATCCAATAAAAGTGGAATTTAAGGGTAAAAATGTTTTATTAATTGATGATTCTATTGTAAGAGGAACCACAGCAAAAGAGATTGTACAAATGGCAAGAGATGCCGGAGCTAAGAATGTTTATTTAGCGTCTGCAGCTCCCCCAGTGAAGTATCCAAATGTATATGGTATAGATATGCCTTCAAGGCATGAGTTGATTGCTTTTAACAAGATTGATGAAGATATTTGTAAAGAAATAGGTGCAGATCGGCTAATTTATCAAGACTTAAATGAATTAAAGAAAAATATAACTCAAGAAAGTGAAGAATTAAAAAATTTTGATTGCTCCTGTTTTGATGGAATATATGTAACGGGGGGAATTGATGAGAATTACTTAAATAAGCTTGAGTCGCAAAGGTCAGATAACATTAAGAATACTGATAAGTCATTAGCAACATCTCAGTTAGACTTTAGCTTTACGCTTCCTGAGAATGAGGAAGAAGAGCTAGCTTAGTTCTAACCGTACTTGTATTTTTTTATATATAGAGCATAATATTTGAATACGCCGATTTGATTCAGATTGCAGGGCGTAAAAAAAATAACTGCTAAACCGATTGATACCCGTTTTAGCAAATTAATGCTCAACGGGTTTTTTTATTTATTGTATGGGTAGTAGAATTATTATTAGGAATAAAGGTGGATTTATACCAAATTGCTTCACCTAGACATTTGTCAAAATAGCTAAACAGGAAATTGAAAATTAAATGAAAAATAATAAAAAATTTGAAACAAATTCAGTAAGAGCTGGATCAATAAGATCTGACCAAGGTGAGCATTCTGAGGCTTTATATTTAACTTCAAGTTTTGTATTTAAAAATGCTAAGGAAGCTGCTGATAGATTTTCAAATGTGGATGTGGGAAATATATATTCTCGTTTTACTAATCCTTCTGTAAAAATGTTTGAAGATCGTTTAGCAAGTCTTGAAGGTGCAGAGCAATGTATTGCAACATCTACAGGTATGTCAGCAATTTTAGCAAGTGTAATGAGTCTTTGTGGTAAAGGTGACCATGTCATAATATCTAAAAGTGTATTTGGAACAACAGTAAAATTATTTGATAATATTTTAAAAAAATGGGGGTTAGATTTAACCTATGTTTCTCTTACTAATTTAGATGAGTGGCAGAATGCTGTTAAAAAAAATACTAAGTTATTTTTTGTTGAAACTCCCTCAAATCCACTAACTGAAATTTGCGATATAAGTTCATTGGCAGACTTAGCGCACCAATCAAACAGCTTATTAATTGTCGATAATTGTTTTTGTACCCCAGCCCATCAATTACCACTTAAATTTGGTGCAGATATAATCATTCATTCTGCTACAAAATACCTTGATGGTCAGGGAAGGTGTTTAGGCGGGGCTGTCTTAGGTTCAAAAGAGTATATGCGGCATGTTGTTGACTTTTTAAGATCAGCAGGAATATCAATGAGTCCATTCAATGCTTGGATCTTTTTTAAAGGATTAGAAACACTAAAAATAAGAATGGATGCACATTCTGCAAAAGCAAATGATTTAGCTCAATGGTTAGAAAAGCAAAAAAAGGTAAAAAAAGTTTATTATCCTGGACTCCCTTCTCATCCTCAATATAAATTAGCTATGAAACAACAATCTGCTGGTGGGGGAATTGTTTCTTTTGAAGTTGATGGTGGAAAAAGAGATGCATGGAATCTAATTGACTCAACTACTTTACTTTCAATTACTGCCAATTTAGGGGATACGAGATCAACCATCACCCATCCTGCAACAACTACTCATTCAAGACTCTCTCAGAAAGAAAGAGATAGTTCAAGCATTACTAATAATCTTATAAGAATTGCTGTTGGGCTTGAAGATATTGAAGACATAAAAGAAGACTTATCAGCACTCTAAATTTAGCAATCCTGAGTAATATTTGCAGCTATAAACATGCTAAAATAATTATGTTATCTCCTTAAAATTAATAATTAAATTTTTAAATACATATGGATGAATTCGCAAAAGAAACACTCCCTGTAAACCTAGAAGATGAAATGAAAACCTCCTATTTGGACTACGCAATGAGCGTAATTGTTGGGAGAGCTCTGCCTGATGTTAGGGATGGATTAAAACCAGTTCATCGAAGAGTTTTATATGCAATGCATGAATTAAGTAATGGTTTTAATAGACCTTATAAAAAATCTGCTCGTATTGTTGGTGATGTCATTGGTAAATATCACCCTCATGGAGATACTGCAGCATATGACACAATAGTTCGTATGGCTCAAGATTTTAGTTTGAGATATATGCTGGTTGATGGCCAAGGTAATTTTGGTTCAGTGGATGGAGATAATGCTGCCGCAATGAGATACACAGAAATTAGAATGTCAAAAATTTCACATGAATTATTAGCCGATATTGATAAAGAAACAGTTGATTTTGGACCTAATTATGATGGATCTGAATTCGAACCTTTGATTATGCCTACTCGGATTCCGAATTTATTAATTAATGGTAGTTCTGGAATTGCAGTTGGTATGGCTACTAATATACCACCTCATAATTTAGCTGAAACTGTTGATGCAGCTTTAGCATTATTATCCAATCAAGAAATAACTATAGATGAATTAATAAAATTCATGCCTGCACCTGATTTTCCGACGGCAGGTATTATTCATGGGGTAAGTGGGGTTAAAGAAGGATACAGAACTGGGCGAGGCAGAGTCGTTATGAGAGGAAGAGTTCATATTGAACCTCTTGAGAAAGGAAACCGCGAGGCTATAATAGTTGATGAATTACCATATCAAGTTAATAAGAAAAACTTTATCCAAAAAATTGCAGAATTAGTCACTGAGAAAAAGATAGAAGGTATTTCTGACTTAAGAGATGAATCAGATAAATCTGGAATGAGAGTTGCAATTGAGTTAAAAAGAGGGGAAATTCCTGATGTTGTATTAAATAATTTATATAAGCAAACACAACTTCAAGATAGTTTTGGTATGAATATGGTTGCCTTAATAGGTGGTCAACCTCGATTATTAAATCTAAAAGAAATTTTAGATGCTTTCATAAAGCATAGAAGAGAGGTAGTGACGCGGAGAACAACTTTTGACCTTAAGAAAGCTAGAAATCGCGGACATATTTTGGAAGGCTTAGCTGTTGCATTAGCAAATGTCGATGAAATGATAAAAATTATCAAAGCAGCTCCAACTCCTCCCGAAGCAAAAGAAGAGTTGATGAAAAAATTATGGGATTCCCCCGTTGTTAAAACCATGTTAGAAAAAACATCTCCAGATTTATCTAAACCTGATGGCCTTGATAAAGAATTTGGTTTGAACGATAAAGGCTATAAATTATCTGATTTACAAGCTCAGGAAATACTTCAGCTAAGACTTCAAAGATTAACTGGGTTAGAGCAAGAAAAAATTGTAAATGAATACAAAGAAGTCATGGATGACATAGTTGATTTGTTAGATATATTATCCAACACTGAACGTGTAACAAAGATTATTAGCGACGATCTTAAAGATATGAAATCTGAGTATGGAGATAAAAGAAGAAGTGAAATTATTGAAAATGCTGAAGACTTATCTATTGAAGATCTTATAACACCTCAAGAAATGGTTGTAACCTTATCTAATTCTGGATATATCAAAGCTCAAGTTTTAGATGATTACAGGGCACAGAAAAGAGGAGGTCGTGGCAAGCAGGCAATGACAACTAAAGATGATGACTTTATTGAGCAAATGTTTGTAGCGAATTCGCATGATAATATTCTTTGTTTTTCAAGTCGTGGGCAAGTTTATTGGTTAAAGGTTTATGAAGTTCCTCAAGGCAGTCGAGTTAGCAAAGGTAAACCTATAATTAATTTATTTCCAATTATGCCTGG
>TARA_B110000003_G_scaffold173112_1_pt1 | contig 21539 bp, 20 predicted proteins | sample TARA_B110000003 | Tara Oceans TARA_B110000003 (sample SAMEA4396424) | marine metagenome | biome: Westerlies Biome; feature: [SRF] surface water layer (ENVO:00010504); material: water (ENVO:00002006), including particulate matter (ENVO:01000060) such as... | depth 5 m
TTCCTCTAATTCATGAAGTTGAATTTCCAACTCTCTTTTAAGTAAATTTACCGTGTAATCAGTTGAACTTTTAAGCATTTCAGTAACCCCAATAAATTTGGGCTTATGATCCTCAATTATACAACACAATGGAGAGATTGAGTTTTCACAATTGGTAAATGCATACAGTGCATCTATGGTTTTATCAGGAGATATATTCGCTGGTAAATGAACTAATATCTCAACATTAGCAGCAGTATTATCCTCAATTTTCTTGATTTTAATTTTACCCTTGTCATTAGCCTTTATGATGCTATCTATTAGTGATGTTGTTGTTGTTGCAAAAGGAATCTCTGTAATTAAAAGCGTTTTTTTATCTAATTGTGAAATTTTAGCTCTTACACGAACTTTACCTCCTCGTTTACCATCGTTGTAATTAGAAAAATCAGCGATTCCACCAGTCAGAAAATCTGGAAGTATTTTAAAACTTCTTCCTTTTAAATATTTTATTGAAGCATCTATTAATTCTAAGAAATTGTGAGGTAATATTTTAGTAGATAACCCAACAGCTATCCCTTCTGCTCCTTGAGCCAAAAGTAAAGGAAACTTAACAGGCAAATTAACAGGTTCTTTTTTACGTCCGTCGTAAGAAGCTTGCCATTCAGTAGTTTTTGGATTAAAAACAACATCTAAAGCAAATTTAGATAAACGAGCTTCAATATAACGGGAAGCAGCCGCTCTGTCACCAGTTAGTATATTACCCCAATTTCCTTGCATATCAATCAACAATTCCTTTTGACCAAGTTGCACCATTGCATCAGCAATAGATGCATCACCATGGGGATGATACTGCATGGTATGGCCAACTATATTTGCAACTTTATTGTAGCGGCCATCATCTAGATCTTTCATCGAATGCATGATTCTACGTTGCACAGGTTTAAAACCATCATTAATTCCTGGAACTGCTCTTTCTAGAATTACATAAGAAGCGTAATCCAAGAACCACTCCTTATACATACCTGTGACTCTAGTAATGGTCTCAGTTGTTTCATTAGAATCAATATGATTCTCTGTAAATTCTTTATCTTTTTCGTAGCCGTTTATTTCTTCACTCATCTTTTATACTTCCTCTACAATATCTAATTCAACTTTTAAATTTTCTATAATAAACTTTTGTCTATCTGGTGTATTTTTTCCCATATAAAACTGCAACATCTTATCTATTGACATTTCTTTATCTAACATTACTGGGTCTAATCGAATATCATCTCCTATAAAATGAATGAATTCATTGGGAGAAATTTCACCCAATCCCTTAAAACGAGTAATTTCAGGTTTACCACGAAGTTTCTCTATTGCATTTCTTTTTTCCTCTTCTGAATAACAATAATAGGTTTGCTTTTTATTTCTTACTCTAAATAATGGTGTTTCTAAAATATATAAATGCCTTTCTTTGATTAGTTCAGGAAAAAACTGTAAAAAGAAAGTTATCAATAACAATCTTATATGCATACCATCTACATCTGCATCAGTAGCTATAACTATATTATTATAACGAAGATCTTGAAGACCATCCTCAATATTTAATGCAGCTTGTAATAAATTAAATTCTTCATTTTCATAGACAATTTTTTTAGATAATCCAAAAGAATTTAATGGTTTACCTTTTAAACTAAAAACTGCTTGTGTATTAACATTCCTAGATTTTGTAATGGATCCAGAAGCTGAATCCCCCTCTGTAATAAACAACGTAGTTTCTAGATGTGCTTCTTTTTTTATATCACCTAAATGAACTCTACAATCTCGTAATTTTTTATTATGTAAACTAGCTTTCTTTGCTCTATCCCTAGCTAATTTTCGAATACCAGACAACTCTTTTCGTTCTTTTTCAGCTTGTAAGATTTTCTTTTGAATACTTTCCGAAACTGAGGGATTCTTGTGTAAATAATTATCTAACTGTGTTTTTAAAAAATCATTGATGTATGTTCTCACTGTAGGTAAGTCTCCTCCCATTTCTGTAGAGCCTAATTTTGTTTTGGTCTGACTTTCAAAAACAGGCTCCATTACTTTTATAGCAATAGCAGATATGATAGATTTTCTAATATCTGATGCTTCGAAATTTTTACCATAAAACTCTCTTATCGTTCTAACTAACGCCTCTCTAAAAGCTGCCTGATGAGTTCCTCCTTGAGTGGTATGTTGTCCATTAACAAATGAATGATATTCTTCTGAATATTGAGTTTTACTATGAGTTATAGCAACTTCTATATCATTTCCTCTCAAATGAATGATAGGGTATAACATATCGGCTTGATTGTTATTGTCTTCCAATAAATCTTTCAATCCGTTTTCTGAGATGAATTTTTCACCATTAAAAATAATTGTTAGCCCTGGGTTTAGATAGACGTAGTTTTTTAACATTTTAGCTACGTATTCATTTCTAAATTTATAATTTTTAAAAATAACTTCATCAGGAATAAAAGACACTTTTGTTCCTTTTCTCCTTGAAGACTCCTCCAATAACTCTTTATTAATTAAATTACCTTGATCAAATTCTGCTGAAGCAGATTTATTGTCTCTATTAGATTCTACTCTAAAAAAAGATGACAATGCATTCACTGCCTTAGTACCGACACCATTTAAACCAACAGATTTTTTAAAAGCTTTAGAGTCATACTTACCACCTGTATTCATTTTAGAAACTACATCAACAACTTTACCTAATGGAATACCACGACCATAATCTCTTACAGAGACTTTACTACCATGAATAGAAATTTCAATTGTCTTTCCAGCACCCATTACAAACTCATCTATAGAGTTGTCTAAAACTTCTTTAACTAATATGTAGATACCATCATCTGGAGAGGAACCATCACCTAATTTTCCGATATACATACCAGGTCTCATTCTAATATGCTCTTTCCAATCTAGTGAACGTATATTATCCTCTGTATACTTAGTTTGTTGAGTCATATAATATTTTCTGCTTTTTTTTGAAGTCAATGCTAAATTAAAACTAATCATTATAATTCAAAATGTACAACTATATTAGTTATTAACAGATTTTCAACTATTGAAGCATAACAAAATCACACATAATTAAACAATCTGTTTTATTTTTAAACAATTTATATTGACCTTATAGGTTTTTATATGTTTGTGCTGAAAAATAACAAATGGATTTAAAAAATTTACTTCAATTAACAAAAAAATATGATAGTCCTTTGTATGTCTATGATACTCAAAAAATAGCTTCACAATATAAAAGGATTACAGAGGCTTTTAGTAGTGTTAAAAAAGTTCAAATAAATTATGCTGTAAAAGCATTATCTAATATCAATATTTTAAAATATTTTAACAAATTAGAAGCAGGATTGGATACTGTTTCCATTCAAGAAGTACAATTGGGATTGTCTGCTGGAGTTTCGCCAGAAAAAATTATTTATACACCAAATGGAGTTTCTCTAGAAGAAATTGAAAAGGTGGCTAAAAAAGGGGTTCAAATAAATATAGATAACCTTTCGATTTTAGAATTATTTGGTCAAAAGCATCCAGAAATATCTGTTTGTATTAGAATCAATCCACATATTATGGCAGGAGGAAATAGTAAAATTTCTGTTGGACATATTGATTCTAAATTTGGGATTTCTGTTCACCAAGTACCTCATATTAAACGTGTTGTTAACAATACAGGAATGCATATAAATGGTATTCATATGCACACTGGTTCTGATATTTTAGATATAGATACATTTTTACATGCAACAGAAATTTTATTTGACGTAGCAAAACAATTCAACACTATAAATTTCATTGACTTTGGTAGTGGTTTTAAAGTCCAGTACAAAGATGGAGATATTTTTACTGATATAAATCAACTTGGAATAAAGCTTTCAAAACGTTTTAATGATTTTTGTGATATTTCTGGAAGAAATATTACCCTAATGTTTGAACCAGGAAAGTTTTTAGTTTCAGAAGCAGGTTATTTCTTAGCAAAAGTAAATGTTGTAAAGCAAACTACATCAACAGTTTTTGCTGGTGTGGATAGTGGATTTAATCATTTAATCCGACCAATGATGTATGATTCTTATCACAAGATTACAAATATTTCTAATCCACAAGGAAGAGATCGTTATTACTCAGTAGTAGGATATATATGTGAAACAGATACTTTTGGGAGTAATCGTAGAATTTCTGAAATTTCAGAAGGAGATATCTTATGCTTTAATAATGCGGGTGCTTATTGTTTTTCAATGGCATCTAATTATAATTCGAGATACAGACCAGCAGAAGTAATGTTATATAATAATGATGATTATTTAATTAGAGAAAGAGAAACTTTTGAAGATCTTACAAAAAATCAAAAAAATATTGAATTTTAGTTTCTTATCTTATTACTTTTATTTTGGTAAAATAAATTTATGAGATTACAACTTTCCAAAACTTCTGATATACAAAGTATCATAAAAATAATAAATGATGCAAAAATTTATTTAAAATCTCAAGAAATTGATCAATGGCAAAATGGTTACCCAAATAAAAAACAGATTGAAAAAGATATTGCTAATAATGAAAGTTATGTGCTAATAAATGATACTAATCAGGTAATAGCAACATCAATGTTTACTCTCCGTCCAGAGCCAACTTACAAAGCAATTGATGGGAAATGGAAAATTAAAGAAACTGAAAAATATGGAGTAATACATAGATTAGCCATAGATAAAAACCATAGGAACAAAGGAATAGCTTCTTATATACTAAATGACTTTCATCAACAATTAAATAAAAAAAATATAAGAAGTTTAAAGATTGATACTCATGAAGACAATCATGAAATGCAACATTTAATAAAAAAATTAGGTTATGTATATTGTGGTAATATTTTCACTGAATATAATGCAATAAGATTCGCATTTGAAAAAGTTATTTTTTAAATTATTTTAATTCTATAAATGTACGTTTTAATTGCTAAGAAACTTAGTGAAGCTAAAGAAATTGCTAATGAAAAACTATTGACAAAAAACTTGTTTTGTAAATTTCATCAAGCTAATCAATCATTGTTTTTAAATATAGTTTTTCAACTTTTGCTCTGGCCCAAGGTGTAGTTCTTAAAAACTTTAAGCTAGATTTATAAGAAGGGTTATTATTGAAAGCTTTTATTTTTAAAGTATCAGCCAAATTTTCCCATCCATACTCTGAATATAATTGCTCTAACATGGTGGCTAATTTTATTCCATGAAGCGGATTATTTGGTTGTTCTTTACTCATTGGTATTTAAATTATAAGTGATAAAAATTAAATAATATATTGTACTAGATCAAAACTTCAAGATATTACTTTAGTATAAAACAAAACTATTCATTTTTAATTAACTTAGCAATGTATATAATTTACTTTAATTATGAAGAGGTATATATTCTTACTATCGATTTTTGTAACCTTCAGTAATGTATTAGCACAACAATCTAACTTTTCTATACAAGACACTCTAAGAGGCAGTATTACTCCCGAGAGAATCTGGTGGGATTTACTTCATTATGATCTAGATTTTAAAGTATCTCCCTCCTCAAAAAGTATTGAAGGAGCCAATCTTATACGCTATAAAGTTTTGAATGAGAATCAACTGATGCAAATTGATTTACAACCCCCAATGGAAATTACATCTATATCAGAGAATAATATTAACTTAAATTACAAGCGTGATGGTAATGTTTATTATATTAAGTTAAAAAAAACACAACAAATAGGATCAATAAATGAAATCACCATTAATTTTAAAGGCACTCCAAAGATTAGTAACAATCCTCCTTGGGATGATGGTTTCACTTGGGAAAAAGATGAAAATGGCACTGATTTTATCGCTACTTCTTGCCAAGGAGGTGGTTCCAGTATTTGGTGGCCATCTAAAGACCATATGTATGATGAACCTGACGATGGTATTGAGATAAGTATTACAGCTCCAAAACATTTAATGAGCGTTGCGAATGGAAGACTCATTCATACAAAAGAAAACTCAAATAAAACCAACACATCTACTTGGAGGGTTGTCAACCCAATTAATAATTATGGTGTCAATATAAATATTGGTGATTATATTCATTTTTCTGAAAAGTACAACGGAAAAAAAGGTTTACTAGATTGTGAATATTATGTCTTATCCTATAATCTAGAAAAGGCAAAAAAACATTTCAAAGAAGTTTTTAGAACTTTAGAAGCATTTGAACACTGGTTTGGACCCTATCCTTTTTATGAAGATAGTTTTAAATTGGTAGAAGTTCCTTATTTAGGAATGGAACATCAAAGTTCTATCACTTATGGTAATGGATATCAAAATGGATATAAAGGATCAGATTTAAGTGGTTCTGGCTGGGGCTTAAAGTTTGATTTCATCATTGTTCATGAGAGTGGTCACGAATGGTTTGCAAATAGTATTACAAATATAGACATAGCAGATATGTGGATTCATGAGAGTTTTACTGCCTATTCGGAAAACCTATTTTTAAACTATCATTTTGGAACGGAAGCAAGTAATGATTATGTAATAGGTACTCGTAAAAATATTCTAAATGATCGTCCAATTATTGGGAATTATAATGTAAATTATAGTGGGTCTAGTGATATGTATTATAAAGGGGCTAACATGTTGCATACTCTTCGACAAATTATTGATGATGATGAAAAATGGCGTTCTGTTTTAATAGGATTGAATTTAGATTTTTATCATAAAACTGTGAATACTAAACAAATAGAAAGCTATATTGATAATTATTTTAAAATTGATTTGAAACCCTTTTTTAATCAATATTTAAGAACGATTAGGATCCCTACTTTAGAATATAAAATAAAAAATAATAATTTATCTTACAGATGGTCTAATGTTGTTGAGGGTTTTTCAATTCCTGTAAACGTATATATTAATTCTAACTCCCAGTGGATATACCCAACAAATAAATGGAAGGAGTTATCATCAGATAAAAATATTATCACTTTTTTAGTCGATAAAAGCTTTTATATTGAGATAGAAAACAAGTCGTATTAAATCTTTTTATTTATTATATATTGGTAATTTTAAACCTTTAAATTTATACTGCTATGAAAAATACAGCCTTAACTCATATTCATGAATCTTTAGGTGCAAAAATGGTTCAATTTGCAGGTTTTAATATGCCTATTCAGTATGAAGGTGTAAAAGCAGAGCATTTAACCGTAAGGAGTGCTGTTGGTGTTTTTGACGTTAGTCATATGGGTGAGTTTTTAGTAGAAGGAACAAAGGCGCTAACTTTACTTCAAAAAGTAACCTCTAATGATGTGTCAAAGTTAGCTATTGGTGATGCTCAGTATTCATGTTTCCCAAATAATTTGGGTGGAATCGTTGATGACTTAATATGTTACAAAATAAAAGAATACACATATCTTCTTGTTGTAAATGCCTCTAACATTGAAAAAGATTGGAATTGGATTCAAAAATTCAATAAATCCATTGGTGCTGAATTAAAAAATGTCTCTGACGATTATTCTTTACTTGCAATCCAAGGGCCTAAAGCAATTGAAGCGATGCAATCATTAACGTCAATTAATCTGGCTGAAATACCTTTTTACAAATTTAAAATTGGTGATTTTGCAGGAATTAAAAATGCTATTATTTCTGCTACTGGATATACTGGTTCTGGTGGTTTTGAAATTTATGTAAAAAATAACCAAATAAAACAAGTATGGAGTCAAGTATTTGAAGCAGGAACAACTTATGGAATTAAACCGATTGGATTGGCTGCTAGAGATACTTTACGATTAGAAATGGGCTATTGTTTGTATGGTAACGATATCAATGATACTACTTCTCCTTTGGAAGCAGGTTTAGGTTGGATTACTAAATTTGTCAAAGATTTTGTAAATTCAGACAATTTAAAAGTTCAAAAAGAAGAAGGTATCATAAAAAAATTAGTTGCCTTTGAAATGATTGAAAGAGGTATTCCCAGACATGATTATAAAATTTTAGATACCCAAGGGGCAGAAATAGGATTAGTAACTTCCGGAACAATGAGTCCATCATTAAGTAAAGGAATTGGAATGGGATATGTACCCAAAGAATTTTCAAAACCAGGAAATGAAATTTTAATTCATATACGTAAAAAAAAGGTTCTTGCAAAGATTATAAAATTGCCTTTTTATAAAGGTTAAATAATATAATAAAGCCTATGATAGTTATCAATAGGCTTTCTTTTTTTTATTAATTTCACTAAATAGGGAGAACAGTAATCTTTAACTATACATTAAACCTAAAGTGCATAATGTCTCCGTCTTTTACTACATAGTCTTTACCCTCTACTCTCATTTTTCCAGCTTCTTTAACCTTTGCTTCAGTACCATAAATTACATAGTCTTCATAACTTATAGTTTCTGCTCTAATAAAGCCTTTTTCAAAATCAGTATGAATCACACCAGCTGCTTTTGGTCCTGTAGCACCTTCAGGGATTGTCCAGGCCCTTACCTCTTTAATACCTGCAGTAAAAAAGGTTTGAAGATTTAATAATTTATAAGCAGAACGAATTAATCTAGACACACCTGCCTCTTCTAGTCCCATGTCCTCTAAAAACAATTGTCGCTCATCATAGTCATCTAATTCTGTAATATCTGCTTCTGTGCCAACAGCTAATAAAATAACCTCAGCATTCTCGTCTTTTACGGCATCTTTTACTTTATCTACGTATGTATTTCCCGAAACTGCTGAATCCTCATCAACATTACAGACATACAAAACAGGTTTAGATGTAATAAACTGCAAAGGAGTTACAAATTCTATTTCTTTCTCATTAAAACTAATAGCTCTAATAGAAATACCCTGAAGTAAAGTTTTTTCAACTTTTAATAGTACCTCTAATTCTGTTTGAGCTTCTTTACTTCCGGTTTTTGCTGTTCTTTTAACACGTTCTAAACGCTTTTGAACCGTTTCTAAATCTTTTAACTGAAGTTCAATATCAATTGTTTCTTTATCTCTAACTGGATCAATTGAAGAGTCTACATGTATGATATTATCATTATCAAAACATCTCAATACGTGTAAAAGAGCGTCAGTTTCGCGAATATTAGCTAAAAATTGATTTCCTAATCCCTCACCTTTACTAGCTCCTTTTACCAAACCTGCTATATCTACAATTTCTACAGTAGCAGGAATTACTTTTTCTGGAGTTACTAATTCTTCTAACTTCTCCAAACGAGTATCTGGGACATTAACTACTCCAATATTTGGTTCAATAGTACAAAAAGGGAAATTAGCACTTTGTGCTTTTGCATTTGATAAACAATTAAATAAAGTTGATTTCCCTACGTTTGGTAATCCTACAATTCCAGCTTTCATATATTAATATTTTGCGGTTGCAAATATAATTTTTTTTATAATAAAAAAAATCCCGGAAAATTGGGATTTAATGGCATATAATTTAAATATTTAATTTGTTATTCATGATGCATAAAACGTTGTTTCCCCAATAATTGTTCTTCCGTTTCTACATGGCTTTCATCTGGAATACAGCAATCAACAGGACAAACGGCAGCACATTGAGGCTCTTCATGAAAGCCAACACATTCTGTACATTTGTCAGCAACTATATAATAAATTTCATCAGAAATTGGTTCCTGTTCATCATCTGAATTTACACTATTCCCATTTGGCAAAACAACATTCCCAGTTAAATCTGTCCCATCAGAAAACTTCCAATCATCAGCACCTTCATAAATGGCTGTGTTTGGACACTCGGGTTCACAAGCCCCACAATTAATACACTCGTCTGTAATAATGATAGCCATCGATATTCTCTTTAGTTTATGTAACTTTGTATTGCAAAAATAAACCCTAAAAAGATAGCAACCAAAATAAATGAGTAGTATTCAAGATAGAATTGATGCTTTTGCAGCATTAGGAGATTTTTTAAGTCAATTTTCTAATAATCAGATTCAGAAGAAAGAAACCGTTTTATTCAATAACTTATTTTTTGATGGATTTAAACATCAAATTAAGCTAGCTCACGAAGCCAATTCTTGGTTTACTAAAGATTCGATTCTTTTATCAATTGAAAGTTGGACCAAAGCCTTAAATAAAAGTAACTTAGAAAAATGGATTTTAAATGAAAAGCTTCAAAATAAATCCTCTAAAGTTGTAGCTATTGTTATGGCAGGAAATATACCACTAGTTGGTTTTCATGATTTTTTATCAGTATTAGTTTGTGGTCATTCAGTCTTGGTTAAACAATCATCAAATGACAAACATTTAATTCCTTTATTAGCAAAATACTTGGAATATACAGAACCCTCATTTAAGGGAAAAATTTCTTTTTCTGAAAAAAAAATTCAAATATATGATGCGGTAATAGCTACAGGAAACTCCAATACAGCTCGCTACTTTGAGTATTATTTCAAAGACAAACCCAATATTATTCGTATGAATAGAAATTCTGTCGCTATCATAACAGGTTATGAATCTAAAGAGGATTTCGATAAACTAAGTGATGATATTTTTAGCTATTTTGGTCTAGGTTGTAGAAGTGTTTCCAAATTATTTGTTCCAAGAGGCTATGATTTTAATCTATTTTTTCAAGGAATGTACAAGAAAAAGGATATCATAAAAAATGCAAAATATGCAAATAACTACGATTATAATAAAGCAGTGTATTTGATGAGTGAATTTGATATTTTAGAAAATGGATTTTTAATAATAAAAGAAGATAGTAATTATTCTTCCCCTATAGCCACTGTATTTTACGAATATTACGATCATTTAAATGATTTAAAGACAAAAATTAATCAAGTAGCAGATCAATTACAATGTATTGTAGCTAATAATTTCTCAAAAAACGAAGTGCAATTTGGGCAAACGCAACACCCTGAATTATGGGATTATGCAGATGGAATTAACACATTAGAATTTTTAAATAAAATATAGTATAAGAAGCTATCCTATTCATTTTAAAATTTAGAAATTTGAAATTTAAAATTTAAACAAGATGAAAAAACACAACTTTAGTGCAGGTCCATGTATATTACCTGAAGAAGTTTTAAAACAAGCCTCAAAAGCAGTTATTGACTTTAATAATGATGATTTATCACTATTAGAAATATCTCACAGAAGCACTCCTTTTGTTGATGTTATGGAAAATACCAAATCATTAACTCTAGAATTATTAGGGTTAGAAAATAAAGGTTTTAGTGTATTATTTTTACAAGGGGGGGCAAGTACTCAGTTTCTAATGACCGCCTATAATTTGTTAAATAAAAAAGCTGCCTATTTAAATACAGGGACATGGTCTAATAAAGCGATTAAGGAAGCAAAATTATTTGGTGAATTGATTGAAGTTGCCTCTTCTAAGGATAAAAATTTCAGTTACATTCCAAAAAATTATTCAGTACCAATTGATGTAGATTATTTTCACTGTACAAGTAATAATACTATTTTTGGAACTCAAATTAAAAACTTTCCAACATTAGAAATTCCTCTAATTTGTGATATGAGCTCAGATATTTTTTCACGCCAGTTAGATTTTTCAAAATTTGACTTAATTTATGCAGGAGCTCAAAAAAATATGGGGCCTGCCGGAACTACAGTTATTATAATTAAAGAAGATATTTTAGGAAAAGTAGAAAGAACAATACCTTCAATGTTAAATTATCAAGTTCATTTAGATAAAGATAGTATGTTCAATACACCTGCAGTATTTCCTGTCTATGTTTCCATGCTTACTTTAGAATGGCTCAAAGGTTTAGGAGGTATTTCATTCATAGAAAAAGTAAATCAGAAAAAAGCTGATCTATTATATGGAGAAATTGACAGAAACCCGTTATTTAAAGGAATTGTCTCAAAAGAGGACAGAAGTACAATGAATGCTACATTTTTACTTCAAGATAAATCCTTAAAAGATGTTTTTGATAGCATGTGGAAAGAAGCAAGAATTAATGGGATAAACGGACATCGAAGTGTTGGTGGTTACAGAGCAAGTATGTATAATGCATTACCATTATTTAGTGTACAAGTTTTGGTAGATATAATGCAAGAATTAGAAATAAAAGCATAAAATGAAAATATTAGCAAATGATGGAATTTCACAAAGTGGAATTGATGCTTTACAAAATGCAAATTTTGAGGTAATTACTACAAAAGTTGCTCAAATTCAGTTAGAAAATTATATCAATGAACATCAAATAGATGCTATTTTGGTTAGAAGTGCTACACAGGTTAGACAAGAGCTGATAGACGCATGTCCTAGTATTAAGTTAATAGGTCGTGGTGGAGTTGGTATGGATAATATTGATGTTGATTATGCAAGAGACCAAGGTTTACATGTAATTAATACACCAGCTGCTTCCTCTAGCTCAGTAGCTGAATTAGTTTTTGCTCATCTTTTTGGAATGGTTCGTTTCTTGTACCAATCAAATAGAGAAATGCCTTTGGAGGGAGATTCCCGTTTTAAAGATCTAAAAAAATCCTATGCCAAAGGAACTGAATTAAGAGGAAAGAAAATAGGTATTATTGGTTTTGGTAGAATCGGTCAAGAAGTTGCAAAAATTGCGCTAGGACTTGGGATGGAAATCATTGCTAATGATCACTTCATTCAAAGTGCTTCTATCCCTTTGGATTTTTTTAATGGACAACGTATCAATATAACTATTGAAACATCAGATTTAGATACATTATTAAAAGATAGTGACTTTATTAGCTTACATGTACCTATTCAAGAAAATTATGTTATTGGAAAAAAAGAAATTGAAAAAATGAAAACTGGTGTAGGCATTGTAAATGCAGCAAGAGGTGGTGTTTTAGATGAAATGGCATTAATTAAAGCAATTGAATCAAAAAAAGTAAAATTTGCTGGACTCGATGTTTTTGAAAAAGAACCAACTCCAGAGATTCAATTATTAATGAATTCAGAATTATCACTTTCACCTCATATCGGTGCTGCTACTGTTGAAGCTCAAGATAGAATTGGTAAAGAATTAGCGATACAAATTATACATTTACTAAAATCCTAACAAATCTTTAATTTGACTAACAAATAGATATTTGTTTATATATATATGGATAAATAAATTATGAATTATATAAAAGATAATATAGCTAAAATAAATGCATCAATTTCTGATGATATTATCTTAGTAGCAGTTTCTAAAACAAAACCAATTGCTGATTTACTAGAGGCTTATAATGCTGGACAAAGGGTGTTTGGTGAGAACAAAATACAAGAAATGATTACCAAATACGAAAAACTCCCTAAAGATATTCAATGGCATATGATTGGACATCTTCAGCGAAATAAGGTGAAGTATATGGCTCATTTTGTTAATTTAATTCATGGTGTTGACAGCTTTAAAACATTAAAAGAAATAAATAAGCAAGCAAAAAAACATAATAGAGTTATTAACTGTTTACTTCAAGCAAGAATAGCAAAAGAAGAAACTAAGTTTGGTTTATCATTTATAGAAATTACAGAAATTCTAAGTTGTGATGAATTATCATCACTTACCAACATAAAAATAATAGGATTAATGGGAATGGCAACATTTACTAAGGATACCACACTTTTAAATAAAGAGTTCTCATTATTAAAAACATTTTTTGATTATCATAAAAAAATAAATCCAGAATTTAAAATACTTTCAATGGGAATGAGTGGAGATTATAAGATTGCTATCAGTAATGGAAGTACAATGATTAGAGTTGGTAGTTCTATTTTTGGAGCTAGAAATTATTTAACATAGATAGGAAAATTTGTACGCAATTTTAGACATCGAAACAACCGGAGGGAAATTTAATGAGGAAGGTATAACTGAAATAGCTATATATAAATTTGACGGATATACTTCTATAGATCAATTCAAAAGTTTAGTTAACCCAGAAAGACCTATACAAGAGTTTGTAGTAAAATTAACTGGTATCAATAATAAAATGCTTCGTAACGCTCCTAAATTTTTTGAAGTAGCAAAACGTATCATTGAAATTACAAAAGATGTCACATTAGTAGCTCATAACGCTGAGTTCGATACGAGAATTTTAAAAACTGAGTTTGATAGGTTAGGTTTTGATTATCAAAGAAACTCGTTATGTACAGTTGAATTAAGTAGAAGATTAATTCCTGATGAAAAATCTTATAGTTTGGGTAAACTTTGTAAATCACTTGGTATACCAATGAGTGATCGTCACAGAGCTTCTGGTGATGCACTAGCTACAGTTCAATTATTTAAATTATTATTAGAAAAAGATAATAACAAAGAAATTATCCAGAATTCTATCAAATATTTTGACAATAGAAAGACAAAAAATAAAATGAATGTTATTCTAGATGCTATCCCTAATAAAATGGGTGTATTCTATGTTCATAATTCTGAAGGAAAAGTAATCTTTATTGGACGAGGGAAAAATTTAAAATATGAAGTAAATAAACTTTTTCTTAAAGTTAGTAAACGTTTGATAAAGATTCAAGAAAGAGTAGATAAAATAACATTTGAATTATCAGGAAATGAATTGTTTACTAAACTAAAATATGAAATTGAATTAGAAACTTTACAACCTAAATATAATTTAAAAAAAAAGAAAAGAATTAGAGCTCACGGTTTTGCACATTCAGATTTTATTTTACAATTAAGTGGACGTGAGATAGATGAAAACGCTCTTATTTTAGTTGAAAAAGATGAAGTTATTGGATTTGGATATACTAATTTATCTTTTCAAGAATCAAAGCTTGAAATTTTAAAATCTATATTAACTCCCATAGAAAACAAAGAACTGGCGAAAACCATCGTAAAGAATTATATTAGAAATAATAATATTAATAAAATTATCAGACTTTAATTTGTAGTAATATTTTGAAATTTTAGAGTTTTCAAACTTTCGCTTAAAAAATATAAATTATAGTATATTGTAATCAAATAATACGTTTTGGAAAAATCAACCAAAAATAAAAAATCTTTAAAGTTTAAGCTTCATGAGATTATATATGAAGCAGATACAAAAGCTGGTAAATTTTTTGATGTCATATTACTCATTATTATTCTTGCAAGTATATTATTTGTAATGCTTGAAAGTGTTGATAGTATTGATAAATCCTATGGAGTTATTCTTGACATAGCTGAATGGGTGATTACCATACTTTTTTCTTTAGAATATATTTTACGAATTATATCTGTCAAAAATCCTTTTAAATATATTGTTAGTTTCTATGGCATTATAGATCTCCTGTCAACCATACCAAAATATGTTTCTTTAATACTAATTGAAAGTCATAATCTAACAGTTTTAAGAGCTTTAAGATTATTAAGGGTTTTTAGAATATTGAAAATTACACGCTATATCGGTGCATCAAATCGATTATTAGTAGCACTAAGATCTAGTAGAGCAAAGATTGCTGTATTCTTATTATTTGTTTTAATTCTCTGTATTATTTTAGGAACCATTATGTACATGATAGAAGGGGCTGAAAATGGATTTAGCAGTATTCCTAGAAGTGTATATTGGGCCATTGTAACCCTTACTACTGTTGGTTATGGAGATATTGCTCCAGCTACAGCATTGGGTCAGTTAATCGCAAGTGCAATTATGATTTTAGGATATGCTATTATAGCTATACCAACAGGAATTGTTAGTTCTGAAATGATGACTTCAAAAATTAATACAAATACTCAAGTTTGTCCAAATTGTATGAAAGATACTCATCAAGATGGAGCTGAGTTTTGTTATCATTGTGGAGATAAATTAAATGAATAATGAATTCTCAAAAAAAAAAACTTATAACCATTATTGGGCCTACAGCTATTGGTAAGACATCTTTAAGTATATTAATAGCAACCTATTTCAATACAGAAATTATTTCCTGCGACTCAAGACAATTTTACAAGGAAATGACAATAGGAACCGCTGTTCCTGAAAATGAGGAATTAGCTGCAGTCCCTCATCATTTTATTCAAAATAGGAGTATTTTAGAAGACTACAATGTAGGAGCTTTTGAAAGAGATGCATTACAAGTGATAAATGACTTATTTAAAAAACATGACGTATTAGTGATGGTTGGAGGTAGTGGGTTATACATAAAAACTGTCTTAGAAGGATTAGATGATTTTCCAAAAATTGATCCATCCATTAGATTAAATCTAAACCATACTTATGAAACTAAAGGAATTATTTCTTTACAACATCAATTAGAAAAATTAGATCCTACCACACACAATACCATAGATCTACATAACCCACAAAGAGTTATTAGGGCATTAGAGATTTGTATTGGAACCAATAAACCATTTTCCAGCTATAAAAGAAAAACAACAACAGAAAGAAACTTTAAATCGATTAAAGTTGGTTTACATGGAAATCGGCAAAAAATCTATGATAGAATTAATTTTAGAGTCGATCAAATGATAGATAGAGGTTTACTAAAAGAGGCTGAAAAATTGTATCCAAAAAAAGAATTAAATGCATTACAAACAGTAGGTTACAAAGAATTATTTTCTTTTTTTGATGGAAAAATTAGCAAAGAGTTTGCAATAGAAGAAATCAAAAAGAATACCAGAAGATTTGCTAAAAGACAATTAACATGGTTTAGAAAGGATACTGATATATTATGGTTTGATTTTCAGGAAAATTCTGAAAATATTATTAAAAAAGTTAAAGAATATTTTTAATGCAATAATATTTTATAAAATCAATCGCTTTTTTATCTTTGTCCAAATTATATAAACAAATGAAATTTAAAATACTATTAATTGCTCTTTGTTTTTCAGGTTTTTTAACTAATGGACAAACAAAAGTAGGAACTATTAATTCAGAATTTATTGTTGGATTAATGCCTGAGACTAAAAAAGTTTTAAGTGATTTAAAAGATTATGCGGTAAAACTAGACTCTTCTTATCAAGTAAAATTAAATGAGTATAATAACAAAGTAGACGCTTTTCAAAAACTTGACCCTACTCTTTCTGATAATTTTAAGAAAATTAAAATTCAAGAAATTAATGAAATGGAGCAGGATTTGCAAAAAAATCAACAAAATGGTAATAACTTAATCAATCTTAGAAGAGATCAATTAATGAGCCCCTTGTACACAATTCTAGGTAATGCTATTAATGAGATTGCCAAATTAGATGGGTATACTCAAATTTTAACTTCCTCCGGAAATGAATTTGCTTATATCGATAATACTTATGACATTACCGAAAAAGTAATTAATAAATTGGGAATAAAGATACCTCCTCCTCCAAAAGAATAAAAATATTTTTAGTAATTAGTTTTCTTAACTTATTTTTTAAGTAATACTCTTTTTTATCTAATGGCTGACAGCTATATTTCTTTGATCTTTAATATCAAAATATACAAACATAGTTACTACTAATGTGATCGAGTAAAAAAATAATTGAATAACGTATGAAAAGCTCAATAACAGAAGGTATATAGGGTCTTCAAATAAAATAATCATTTGTGATGGATCACTAAGATTAAATATAGAGGTCCCAAATTGTAATAATTGATAAATCGTTGCTGGAATTTGAGTAATATAATTTAAAACTGAAACTATTAAACCAGTAACCAGAAGTATTCCAAAGGTATCCCACCAATGACCTTTTATAAAAATAAAGGAGTCTCCGATAGCATCTATAGCACTTTTTTTACTAAAAACAAGAAGACATGAAGATAAGGATAAAACGATTCCAAAATATAATCCAGGTAAAATACAGAATAATAAACCAACCAAAACCATAATTCCAGTCATTGCATATATAGCTACAAATGACCAAAACTTATTAAATGTCATTTGCTTCACATAATAGTAATCTATCTTACCATTGTTTTCAGCATAAGATTTTACGTAATACATAGCCGAAGCAGTTATCATTATATAAGCCGTTAAATAAGATATTAAAAAGATCATTGCCATTATAAAAAAGATTCCATAATTAGTATCTGGTAATTCAAAATCTCCCAACTTATAAAAAGATAAAATAGTTGAAAAAAAATCTGAGAAAGATGAAATAAAAAAAATAATAGATGTGATTACCAGTAATATAGGAACTAATGATATTTTTAATATTGTTTTAAAAAAAGGATTCCATTCTTCTCTTAAAAATTTATAAGTATCAGAAACCATGGCTCCCAAATCTCTTTTTTTATTGAATTCTATAAAATCATTTACTTTCATTTTGTGATTTTTTTGTTTTCTTCTATTATTAATAATAATCGTTAAGTTATTATTGATAGTTAATTTAGAATCTAAGTCTAATTTATTTCAAAAAAAAACTATATAAATCTGAAATTAATCCAACGATAAATTTTATTTTTCTAGTATTTATTTAAATATCCTAGTTGGTAAAAAATTATCTTCTGCTGTAGTTAGGAGCTTCTTTAGTAATAGCTACGTCATGAGGATGACTCTCATTAATACCAGAGGTTGTTATTCTAACAAATTTTCCAGTATTTTTTAATGTCTCTATATTCTTTGAGCCACAATACCCCATACCTGCTCGTAAACCTCCTATAAATTGATGGATGCTTTCATCTAAATCTCCTTTATAAGGGACTCTTCCTACAATGCCCTCTGGAACTAATTTCTTTATATCGTCTTCTACATCTTGAAAATACCGATCTTTAGAACCTTGCTTCATAGCTTCTACTGACCCCATTCCTCTATAAGATTTAAATTTTCTTCCCTCGTAAATAATGGTTTCACCAGGAGATTCTTTTGTTCCTGCTAGAAGAGATCCTAACATTACACAATCAGCTCCTGCAGCAATTGCTTTAGGAATATCTCCTGTGTAACGTATTCCTCCGTCAGCAATAACAGGAGCACCGGAGCCTTTAATTGCTTCTGCAACTTCTAAGACTGCAGAAAATTGAGGAAATCCAACACCTGCAACAACTCTAGTCGTACATATAGAGCCAGGTCCTATCCCTACTTTTACAGCATCTGCTCCTGCTGCTACTAGATATTTTGCGGCCTCTGCTGTTGCAATATTTCCAACAACCACATCTAATTCTGGAAATGATTTTTTTACCGCTTTTAGAACAGTTACCACACCTTTTGTATGTCCATGAGCTGTATCAATAATTACAGCATCTACACCAGCATTTACTAGAGCCTCTGCCCTGATTTCAGCGTCACCTGTAACCCCTAAGGCAGCTGCAACGCGTAATCTTCCAAAATTATCTTTGTTAGCTATAGGCTTTTGAGTAACTTTTGTAATGTCTCTAAAAGTAATTAATCCGCATAATTTATATTGATCGTCTACAATTAATAGTTTTTCAATTTTATTTTGTTGTAATATAGATTCTGCATCTTTTAATGAAGTACCCACGGGAGCAGTAATCAAATTTTTCTCAGTCATAACCTCTACAATGGCTCTGTCATTGTTGTGTTCAAAACGTAAATCTCTATTAGTAACTATTCCTTTTAATATTCCTGCATCATCTACAATGGGTATTCCACCAATTTTATGCTCACGCATGGCATTTTTTGCATCTATAACAATAGCATTTAATGGCAAGGTAACAGGGTCTATAATCATCCCACTTTCTGCTCTTTTTACTTTTCTAACCTCTTGTGCCTGTTGCTCAATAGTCATGTTTTTATGCAACACACCTATTCCACCCTCTCTTGCTATGGCAATTGCCATAGATGATTCGGTAACAGTATCCATAGCTGCAGATACTATAGGAACGTTAATTGTAATGTTTCGAGTAAATTTTGTTTGAATGTTTACCTCTCTTGGAAGAACATCAGAATAGGCAGGGACTAAAAGAACGTCATCATACGTTAAACCTTCACCTAGTATCTTAGAATCATGAGCAATCATAGTGCAATCAACTTAAAATTAATTGCAGCCAAATTTACAACATATTTTCTAGATAGTAAACATCAGTAATTGTAAGAATTGTTAACTTATTTTGTCGTACTTACTGAGCCATGAATATTGACTAAAGTTTTTTCCAGAGGAAGCCCCTAATAAAAACAACATTCCTACATAGCCTTTTACGTAAAATAAAAATAACATAAATAGATACCCTACATGATTGGTGTCTCCGTAGATAAGATTTTTTGTTAGGATAGTGGAAAGTAAACTTAACAAAAAGATTGAGATTCCAAGATTCTCTACGTTTTTAACACCCCAATATTTTAGTCTTCTTAATGGATGCAAATCGGTACCCCATTTGTGAATTAAATAATAATACCCATTCCCTATAGGAGCAAATAAAAGAGGATCATCTGCTTTGTCTAAACGAAACAATTTAGAGGGTGCTATAATCTTAAAACCATCTAGAATAGTTTGATGTTTTTTTTCTAATGTAGTTATCTTATCTACAACAATTTCCGGATAAGATCCTTTGAAATATTTTGTATCTAAAAAACGAAGTCTGTAGTTCACGCATATTTTCTCTATATGAGATATGTGAAAAATTGCATTTGTATCTACTTCATCAATATTAAAAGTATTAATGTTTTTATTAATAGGTGAAGCAGAGAGTCTTTCTAAAACAGTTTTGTTTATGTCATTAGTCTCTTTAATAATTGATTGAACCCAATTAATTATATTTTCTGATTGAACGACTTTATTTCTTTCTTTTATTAATTTTTTTTGTAGGTCAATTGATTTTAAAAACATTATTGATTATTTGTTTCAAAAATACAAAAATGTTCATAGGATTTGTTAATGAATATTTCATTTACAACAATTTTGAACTATTCTTAATAAACAATGAATTAAAATTTAAATTGTAGAGTTAAATACCAGTTTCTTGGAATAGATGGAATAATTCCTGGACCCGGATAACCTGTTGCTCTTCTTGTAAAAAATTTATTATCTAACAAGTTGTTAACACCGGCTTCTAATTTCACAATCTTATATTTATAAGAAGCTGAAATGTCTAAAATATCGTAGGAGGGTATAACACCAACAATACCACTAACATCACCAGAAAAAGAGTTTTCAGCATCTGAGAATTGATCAGAAAGATAGGTGTATTGAATACTTGAAGTAAAATTATCAAACCCAAAACGAATACCTGTTTTTAAATTTATATCCGGAACAAATTCAACCTTATTTCCAACAATTCCATTCATAATAGCTCTGGTATATTCCGAATCAATGACAGAGGTATTAATGAAATAATTAAAACTGTAACGTTCATCCATGTTTAGAATTTTCTTTAGATTTAAATCTATAACAGATTCAAAACCTAAAATTTTTGCATCTCCTACATTTGTCCTCAATTGACCTAAATTATTGACTGGTGGTATAGTTGTATATAAAAACCCTATTCTATCCTTATAAAATAAATTAAAAAAACTAATATCATAGGAAATCCAATTGTTAAGACTACCTCTTGCTCCTATATCTAAAGTAAAACCATTAGCATCTCCTATATTTTCATCTACAGCATTTGAGGGGTTTACAATATTTACATCTGAAAATGTAACAGATCGATAATTTTGAGATATATTTCCATAAAATTCCAGAAATGATGAGGGCTTGTAACTTAATCCTAAACCCAATAAAATAAACGAACGTTCCTTAACTTCATTTATATTTTTTTC
>TARA_B110000003_G_scaffold204596_1_pt1 | contig 21494 bp, 18 predicted proteins | sample TARA_B110000003 | Tara Oceans TARA_B110000003 (sample SAMEA4396424) | marine metagenome | biome: Westerlies Biome; feature: [SRF] surface water layer (ENVO:00010504); material: water (ENVO:00002006), including particulate matter (ENVO:01000060) such as... | depth 5 m
TAGCCAATGGCCGACTGGGTGAGGGTGACACCTGTCCAGTCGCTGGCTTTGACCTTGGTTTTTACTTTGGGTTGGGCTTCTCCTACGTAACGTATCCCAGTCTTTTCTGTCACACCGAGTTTGGTGAGGCCGTCCACAAATGCCTGTGGATTTTCGCCAAACGTTTGTTTCACTGCCAATGCCGAACCAATGTTGGAGCTGACTTCAAAGGCCTTGGTCAGGGTGATTTCTCCATGACCTCCGTCTTTGTGGTTGCTGTCACTCATTTTGCTGCCGCTGAAGAAGATCTCTCCGTCTCCTGTGTCCAGTGTGTCGCTGGGCAGCATTCCCGCCTCCATGCATGCAATCAGGGATGCCAGTTTGAAGGTGGACCCGGGTTCCACAGCGGTGCCGATGGCGTGGTTGAAGTCCTCCCAATATTCCACTTTGTCTTGGCCGACCTCGTGGCGGCTGAGGTTGGCGATGGCCCGGATGTTGCCTGTGGCCACTTCGCAAACCACCACGGTGCCCCATGCGGCCTCGTGTTTCCGGAGTTGACGTTCCAAGGCATGGCTTGCGACATCCTGCAAGTGCAAATCAAGCGTGGTCAGCACATCCATTCCTTCCACCGGGTCGACCAAGTAATCGTCGGTCACAGGCATCCATTGGTTGCCTGCCACGCGACGTGACAATTGCTGGCCTTCCACGCCGGACAGTTCATCGTTCCACGCGCGCTCCAGACCCACGCGTTCGTGTTCACGGTCAATGCCTACCGTGCGCGCTGCGAGCTTGCCAAAGGGACGTCGCCTGTTCTCTCGACGTTCAAAGACAAGCCCGCTTTTGTACCTCCCCAATTGAACGAAGGGCAGGTTGCGCAATTCTTGGTAATCCGTGAAGGGGATGTTGCGTGCGATCAGCGCACCTCGGTGTCCCCGGTTCTGGGCATTGTTGAACCTCCCGCGGAGATAGGAAACCGATTTGTCCGTGGCCGAGGCGATCAATTGGCACAACGTGTCAATGGAGTTGTCGTACAAGTCCCAGCGCATGCCTTCACATTTGGCATCCCACCGCAGGTCGTACACAGGAACGCTTGTCGCCAAGAGGCTTCCGTCTTGGGCAAGGATTTGGCCCCTGGCAGGCTCGATGGTACGGACGCTCGTGGAGAATTGCTCTCCTCGCTTCACCCATTTGTCCCCCTCGATGTGTTGGATGTAAAGGATGCGCCCCACAACGCCAAACCCCACCAAGGTGAGGCCCACAAAGACGAGCCAAATGCGTCCGGAATGTGCGGGATGGTTCATGGTTTGGCAGGCAACAGAATGGGGGGTGAAGTCGGTTGCTCAAGGCCTAGGGCAGAAGTGGACTTGGCGAGGCTGCTTTGTTGCAACTGAGCTTCGAAATCCGACCGCAATGTTTTTTCCTCTGCTGTCGCCTCTTCCAGAAGGTCCAGTGTGCGTTGCTTCTCCCGAAGCACTCGCTCTGTCTGGTACCCCATCCCCAAATACAGAAGGGTGAGCAAGGACAAATAGAGCAGGAAGGGCACCTGCTTCACAAGTGCTTCCCTGGCAAGGATATCACCGCTGAGCACCTCGCGGATCAATCCGCCGATTTGGTTCTCTTTGCGGCGGCGTTTTCTTTTTTGACGCTGCCCTTCCCGGAATTCCTCCGAGGTGCGCAAACGGTTGGGGTTGTTCGATTTCTGTTGCTTCGCTTCACCTTGCTCTTTCGCTTCATTCTGGGCCACACGGGCAAGCATCTCTGCCTGGGTCAGGGTTCGGTTGCCCTTGCTCGAGGTGGTTTCGGATTTGGTCCGTCGGAAAAGCCCAAGAATGTTCATGGCATCCACTCGGTTCGTTCCGCCACGCGAAGGCGCGCGCTTCTCGCGCGAGGGTTGGCATCCATCTCCTCATCTTGGGCCACAATGGCCTTTCTCACAAGCGGGTGGAAGGGAGCAAGCACCCGACCCTTCATGTCCTTTTGGACATCGTCTTCAAAATTGCCCGAGCGCATGAAGTGTTTGACCAGTCGGTCTTCCAAGCTGTGGTAGCTCATCACCACCAATCGCCCTCCAGGGGCAAGCATAGAAATGGCGTGCGTCAGCAGGTCCTCGAGGGCGCCCAACTCATCGTTGAGATGGATGCGGATGGCTTGGAAAATTTTGGCGTAATGCTTGTTTTCCTTCCCGCGGGGTGCCGTTGGGGAAAGCACCCGGATCAAATCATGGGTGGTGAGAATGGGGCGTTCTTCCCTTGCCGCAACAATGCGGTGGGCCAAGCGATCGGGCCTTGTAAGCTCCCCGTATTTTCGAAGCACTTGGGTGAGTTCACGCACCTCCACAGTGGCGAGCCATGCATGGGCAGGCTGTCCGGATTGAACATTCATACGCATGTCCAAGGGGCCGTCGTGCCGCAGCGAGAACCCGCGTTCTGGGGTGTCAAACTGGTGCGAGCTCACGCCGAGATCGGCAAGGATCCCTCTTAGAGGAAGGGCGTCGTGCGCGCGCAAAAACTGAGGTGCGTAGCGGAAATTGGCAGCCACCAAGGTGAAGCGAGCATCGTCAAGGGCATTCTTGGCGGCGTCTGGGTCCTGGTCAAAACCAAACAGCCTCGCCTTGGGTCCGAGACGCTCTAACATGGCGTGGCTGTGCCCTCCTCCTCCAAACGTCGCGTCCATCCATTGCCCCGTTTGTGCCCCGTCGCCGTCGATGTTGAGCGCCTCGAGGGAAACGTTCAGCATGACGGGGACGTGGTAGGTGGAGGTCATTCTTCAGGGGTGCCGTCGAGGTCTTTGCGAACGTCCTCGGCGAGGTCGCCGAAGTCGAGAGAGTCTGCGTCTTGAATGACTTGCTTGTGGTGGGCTTCTTGGTTCCAGATCTCCACTTTCTCACCCAGGCCGGAGACGATGACTTCCTTGGCGTCCTTTGGGTCAATGCCTGCGTAGGTCAAGAGGGCGGAGGGGAGGTTGATCCTGCCCGAGCTGTCCACTTCCACATGGGTGGCACCCTTCATGAATTTTCTCTGAAAGAGCTGGTGCTTCTTGTTGTAACGGCTCAGCCTTGCCATCTCTGCATTCACCTTGTCCCACTCAGGCTTGGGGTAAAGCACCAAACAACCTTCGAAGATGTCGCGGTTCACCACGAGCCCATGATGCATCACGCCATCAAGCTGCTTGCGCAGTTTGGCGGGAAACATCAGACGGCCTTTGGCGTCGATGCGACAGGGGTGTTCTCCTAGCAGGTTGAGCATGGGGTGAAATCAGCAGCTCCAAAAGTACAGTCAATCTCCCACTTTCTCCCACTCATTGACACTTTCTCCCACTTTGTGGATAAATCCAGGCGATTCATCAGGAAAAAAGTTAGTGTTTATAGGGGTTTTGAGAAGTGGGAGAAAGTGGAGGGATTTCGCTATTCACACGTTGTCCACATATGATGTGAACAACGGAGCGTGGATGTCCGCCGGATTCAGTGTCTCAAGTGTGTGGCCTTGGGTGCCACTTTTGTCCCATGGAATCCAACATTGTGGAACGCGGTCAATACCGATACGTCGAGGAAGGAGAGGGCACACCTCTGGTATTGTTGCACGGGCTTTTTGGTGCTTTGAGCAACTTTGAAGACGTTCGGGCACACTTCAGTCAGTACTTCCGAGTGATCACCCCCATGTTGCCGATCTACGAGCTGCCCATGCTAGAGACCAATGCGAAGAACATGGCCAAGCACATCGCAGGCTTCATTGACGAATTGGGGTTGGACAAGGTGCACTTGCTCGGCAACAGCCTGGGAGGGCATGTGGGTTTGATCTATACCCGTGACAACATCGACAAAGTCGCGTCCCTCTCATTGACTGCGAGCAGTGGACTCTATGAAAATGCTTTTGGCTCCAGTTTCCCCCGACGGGAGGACAAGTCGTACATCAAAGAAAAGGTGGCCGTCACCTTCCACGACCCCAAGCATGCCACACCAGAATTGGTCGATGAATGCTTCGAGGCGGTGAACGACCGCAACAAGGTGTTGCGCATTTTGAGCATCGCCAAGTCCGCCATACGACACAACATGTCCAAGGATTTGCCTGCGATGGACCTTCCCGTCTGCTTGATTTGGGGCAAAAACGACATCATCACCCCACCCGAGGTTGCTGAGGATTTCCTGGCAGGTTTCCCCGATGCAGAGTTGTTTTGGATCGACGCATGCGGCCATGCCCCGATGATGGAGCATCCCGAGACCTTCAATCAGATTCTTTCTGATTGGTACGCCTCCCGCGGCATCCGCTGATGGCCTCTTCTGACACCATCCGCTGGGAAATGCGCGAAGCGACCTTTGTCAAGAGCAGTGCCTTGCCATCTGAATGCCCCCGCCCAGATCGGCCTGAATACGCCTTCATTGGACGTTCCAATGTGGGCAAGAGTTCGTTGCTCAACATGCTGACGGGCCGCAACAAGTTGGCCAAAACCTCAGGCACTCCTGGGAAAACACAACTCATCAACCACTTCGATGTCGACGGGAAGTGGTACCTCGTGGATTTGCCCGGCTTTGGATATGCCAAGGTGAGCAAAAAAGACCGGTCCAAGTGGATGACGGTGACGCAGCAGTACTTGCGGAGCCGAACCAATTTGATGTGTGTGATGATGCTTGTGGATTCACGCATCCCGGCCCAAAAGGTGGACCTTGACTTCATGGCGTGGATGGGAGAAGCGGGACTTCCGTTTGTACTTGTCTTCACCAAGGTGGACAAACTGAACAAAACAGAGAGAGAGGCTTTCTTGCCGGCCTACGAGGAGAAGATGTTGGGACAATGGCATAAAATGCCCCCCTTGTTTGTGACCAGCGGAAACACAGGGGAGGGACGTGAAGAAGTCTTGCGCTTTGTGGCATCGACCAACGTACTCTACCCCGACTGATCTGGCTTCATGCGTCGATCGCACCCACGCGTTTGGCGAGTTCTTGTGTGAATCCGCGTATGGCAGTGGCGTGCTCCTTGTCTGACGTTGCCTTCTCGTAGGTGTCGGCCAATGTCATCATGGTTTGAACCACGAAGGAGCGCATTTCCTCCACACTCATGTCTTGGGTCCAAAGGTCCATACGCATGGCTGTGTATTCCTTTGCATTCCACATGGAAAGGGCCATGGCAGATGCCGGTTGTTGGTCAATGCCTCCGTCTTCCGCGGTCCATTCCATGGCGACGGGGACGTGGTTCTCGTCTGTTGTGACGTCGATGGTGATGCGTGATTTGGCCATGGTGCAAAAGTAGGTTCAGGGCCGGTAGGCCCGCAAGAAGGGATTGGGGTCTGTCGTGGTCCACCACGATGCCATGTCCATGGCGGCATGATTCCCCCGATGGGCCTGGACCATTTTCCATCCGATGTACACCCCCAGGCGGTCTGGACAAGATTGCGGGAGGCCTTCTGCCCTTGTGAAGGGCCCCTCCTGGAACCACCTCATGACTTCCCTGGGTTGTTTGTTGAACATCACGCTTTGGGGTTGCACTTCGCTCCAAACCGACCTCTCATTGGCTTCGGCCCAGGTCCATTCCTCCTCCGTCCAATTCATGAGTTGTGCCGGCGATGTGTGCGGGAAGCACATGGCAGTGAGCTCCATGATTTGTCCCCAATACAGCAACATGTCGACGGTACGTGGCGCGTTTGGTATGCGGTTTTGGTGTTGGACCAACAACCAACCACGCAGGGCATCGGTGGCCATCCACTCGGTGCGCATTCGTTGGAGACGGTAACGCGGAAACCGATGGGAAGGCAGCTCTTTGTGGAGCGGATGGTTGGGCTGCATGAACCAATCGAGTCCAATGCCCATCCATTCAGGGGTGGGATACAATGCGAAATTGAACCCCGAAGGCATCCAGATGACATCGGGAACTTCTACATCTGGAAACAAGACGAGATGGCGCTTCAAGGCTTCCTGCAACTGTTCGCTTTGTTGCTTTAAGCGGGTTTCATCTCCTGAGGTGGTGTCAATCGCCGCCATCATGGGCGCCATGTCTTCCATGAAGCGAAGGGTCATGTCCACGGTGAGGGTGTCGTCGAATGGTCCCAGCTCGAGCACTTGTTCTGACCAAGCCTCCCAAAATCCGGGATGTGCTTGCTGCAGGTGCGAAAGGGTGACGGTGCGCCCCGAATCCAAGGGCATGCCTTCGAGCACTTCCATCCAATTCACCTCTTGGAAGGAAGTGGGGAGGGTCACCCCGTCTGTCCCAATGTGGGGGTTGGAAGGTCCGCATTGCACCCAGCAGCACACCAGCAATACCCACATTGGCAAGTGGAACAAATTGCGGATGGAAAAGGCATGAGGCATGCGGTAGGGGGTAGTTTTGAACAAACGACAAAGGACCATGAAGCAAGCAATCACAAAGATGGGCAAGGAACACTTCCTCTCGGTCATGTTCCTTTTGGGCGCCTGCAGCGCCAGTTGGTCTCAAACACAAGGATTCAGGATGGGGCTGGCCTTGGAGCCCAACATGGCTTGGATGAACTCTAGAGATTACGAACACTCCACCGATGGGGTACGGGGTCACTTTGGGTACCAATTCATGGCGGACATCATGTTCTCAGAGACTTACGCGATCGGTGCTGGGCTGAATGTGTTCCGCACAGGAAGCCAGGTCGAATACTGGGAGCAAACCAATCAAGACTCACTTAGCAAGGTGTCCCGTGACTTCAACAACCAATATGTGGAATTGCCTTTGACGTTCAAGATGCGCACCAAGGAAATCGGTTACAGTACGTTCTTTGGCCGCTTTGGTGCGGGTTTGGGATTGAACACCCGAAGAGAAGTGGACGAGAGTCGATACGTGGGGTACCAAAGAACCGATGGCTGGCAACCCGTCGACAATCCATCGATTCCAGCACCGGACCTCGAGGCAGGCGACCAAACCCAGTTGTTTAGGGGATCCTTGATTGTGGGGCTTGGTGTGGAGCGACGCATTGCGGGCAATTCGTCATTGATGATTGGGGTGACATACAACAGTGCACTGTTCAACACCCATAAAAACGTTGAGGTTGTCAAAGTCGATGCGGCCGGTGTTCCGAGAGGGCTCGCGGAAGACAATGTCTTGGTCACGGAGATGAAAGGGCAAGACAGCATTCTTGCCTTGAGCGTCGGTGTCGTGTTTTGAGCCAAGATGAACCTCTGTTTGGTTGAAATGTTGCAACTTCTCCCGTGATAGCCCATCCATGAAAACGTCATTCCAAGCTGCTCAAGTCGTCCAACACATTGTCGGTTGGCTTTCGTCCTACCAGGAAAAGTCGGGCCTGGAGGGTTGGGTGGTGGGGGTGTCGGGCGGCATTGATTCAGCCGTGACTTCGGCCCTTTGTGCCCTTACAGGGGCCCCTACGCTTTGTGTTGAAATGCCGATTCACCAGGCACAGGACCAAGTTTCACGCGCATCGCAACACATCGAGGACTTGTGCAAGGCCCATCCCCGTGTGCGTCGTTCGACTGTTTCCCTGACCGAAGTCTACGATCGACTGGCAGCGGCATTGCCAGACGGCCCCGACCAGAGTGGAGGATTGGCCATGGCGAATTCACGCGCAAGATTGCGGATGACGACACTTTATGCTTTGGCCCAAAGAGAGCGTCATTTGGTGGTGGGTACAGGGAACAAAGTCGAAGACTTTGGGGTCGGGTTCTACACCAAATACGGAGATGGCGGTGTGGACTTGTCCCCCATTGCGGACCTGACGAAGACAGAGGTGTTTTCCCTCGGAGCCCATCTCAACGTACGTGAAGAGATTCAGAGGGCTGCACCGACAGATGGGCTTTGGGGGGACGACAGGACCGACGAGGATCAATTGGGGGCGACCTATCCCGAGTTGGAATGGGCCATGGCCTGGGAAGCCCAACATGCCGCCATGGTGGAGGATGACAAGCAGCGATTGCTGCATGAACTGCCAGGCAGGCAGCAAGAGGTACTGTCCATTTACCGGCGCTTTCACGGTGCCAATTTGCACAAAATGCAGGCCATTCCGGTCTGTCGAATTCCCCAAGAATTCAAGGTTTCCAAGGGGTGAAAACCGCCCTTTTCTAGGCTATTTATTTCACAATAACAAGGGTGGTCGTGGCTTCTTGGAAGTCCAATTCTCCAAGTGTTCCGACATGGATCACGACATTGTACCTCCCCGGTTCGAGAAAGCCATCTTTTTGTCTCATGTCCAGCTTCAAGGCTTGAGGTCCTTGGGTGAGCTCAATGGAGCCCAAGTCCCAAAAGGTATCTTTTCGGGTTTGAAGTTGGTCCAAAATGCGCGACGCTCCTCCGCCTTCCGCCACCGAGGAGTCTGAAAGAACCAGTGGGGCAGGGACACGCCGCAATTGCCATTGTGCAGGACCTGTGAAGGGTGCATGCAACCACAATTCCGCACTGGGATCCCAGGGCTCTTCCCAACCCCAGCCTTGGCTACCCCAGTCTTCGCTCCATGTCATCTCGTGTTCAGATTTATGGAAAAATAGGTCTTCTTGTCTGTTTGCGAGGTCGGAGACATTCAAGACTGGAGACAGGTCAAGCCGATAGATCCCACGACCGTGGGTTCCGAGAATCAGATCGTTTTCCTTCTCTTGAATCACCAAGTCGTGGACGGGGACGCGGGGAAGGTCTTTGTGCACTGGAGCGAAGTTCCTGCCTGCATCGACGGTCAAATAAGCACCTCCATCCGTACCCACCACCCACCACCCGGGCGTATCCTCACTTTCCACAAGTGCGTTCACCGGTTCAGATGGCAAATCTGTCCCCCACCTTTCCCATGACTTGCCTTCGTTTCGGGTGGCATACACCCACGCATCCATGGCATCGTGGCGGTAGCCATTCAGGGCGATGACCAAAAGGTCGACATCGTGCTTGGACCAGCTGACTTCACTGATCCAGAGGTGCTTCTTGTTGTCCCCCTTGCCAATGGATGTGGGAATGGGAAGATCCAAGCGTGTCCAATTGTGGCCTCCATCCTTGGTGATGTGCACGAGGCCGTCGTCGCTTCCTGCGGCAAGTTGCCCAAAGCGTTTGGGATGCTCCGCGAGGGTGGTCAAAGTGCCAAAGGGGACATTTCCTTCCAATCCTCCACGTGTGAGGTCCGACCCCAAGGTTTCCCAATCGTCTCCGCGGTTCAGGGAGCGGTGCAATTTGTTGGAGCCCATGTACAGCACGTCCTCTTGATGTTGACTGAGCAAGATGGGGGTTTGCCAATTCCAGCGAAGGGGAGGATCTCCCAGCGCGTGCTTTGGATGAAGCCCCGCACTCTCACCTGTCGTGCGGTTGGTCCTCTTGTACCAGCCAAATTGATAGCCTGTATATACGACCTCGGGATGCCTGGAATCCACTGCAATTTGCATCCCATCCCCTCCGCCCAATGATATGTAGGGGTGGTGCCCTGTTTGCTGCCAGCGCTTGCTTTCACGATGGGTGTGCGGCCCCACCCAGGTCCCATTGTCTTGGAGGCCACCATAGACGTTGTAAGGGGATTGATGGTCCACTGCGACTGCGTAGAACTGGCCAACGGAGGGGCTGTTGCATTTGACCCATGATTCGCCACCGTCCCATGACACATTGAGGCCGCCATCGTTTCCATTCATCAAGTGCGAGGGGTTGTTGGGGTCGATCCAAAGTTTGTGGTGGTCCACGTGCACATTCTCGGCCCCAATGGAAGAAAAGGTGCGCCCTCCATCTGTTGACTTGAGAAGCGGAACGCCGGCGATGTAGACGGTCTGTGCATCCGCGGGGTCCACGGACACCACGCCGAAGTAGTAACCATAGGTGTAGCAAACGTTGTCCAACCACTCCTCATGGGTGCGCCTCCATTTTTGGTCCTGGTAGACATAGAGTTCGGGGCCAATGATTTCGGTGTCGAACAACGCGGCATTGCCATCCGTCAAGTGGTCGTACAAAGCGCGCGGAGCCAGTTCCTTTTGGGCGACCCGTTGGAGAACGGACTGTGCGCTGTCGGAAGGAGCGAAGTCATTTGCATCGAGAAAGTCCTGCAGCGTCAAGGGGTCCAGTTGAAGAAAGGTATCCCTGTCCATGTCCAGGAAGTCTTCCTTGTTCAGCCCATCGTTGGCGGTGGCCGTCGCGTTGTCTCCGGCATCGGCTGGGCGCCTCGCCTGGTTGTCCACAAGGGCATACAATGTGCCAGACACGGAGTGAAGACCCAGTCCAATGCGTCCAGCTTCGGGGCCTTCGGGAAAGGCATTGGAAGATGTGATGCGCGTCCAATTCTCGCCACCATCCTCCGATTCCCAGACGCCAGAACCAGTCCCTGACTCGGTGAAGTCATGCGCCCGTCGTGTGCGGTCCCAGGTGGCGGCGTACAAATGATTGGGCTGTCCTTCTTCCATGACCAAATCCACCGCACCAACTACGGTTCCTTTCTTCCTACCCGGCACGTTCAAGACACGGTCCCAGGAGTTGCCGCCATCCTTGGAGTGGTAGACACCACCGCCAAAGTTGTCGGAATACAATTCTCCAAGGGCGGCCACCCATATGCGGTCGGGGTCGATCGGATCGATGACAATGCGTCCAATGTGATGGGTTTGTGCAAGCCCGGCATGACGCCATGTTTGGCCAAAATCATCGCTGATGTACACCCCATCTCCCGCATAGGAACTCCGTGAGGAATTCACCTCTCCGGAACCCACGACCACACGGCCACTTGGGTGGGCTGCCACAGCACCGAGCAACGTGGTGGCCTGGAGCAATGGGGTGAAGGTCGTTCCGTGGTTCACACTTTTCCAGAGGCCGCCCGTGGCGTAGGCCACATACACGGTGTCTCCTACCGTGGCCAAGTCGACCACCCGGCCGCCCATGACACCGGGTCCGATGTTGTCCAAGGCCAGCCCATCGGTCCAAGCGTTTTGTGCGAGAAGCGCGCGTTGGTCTGCGACGGATTGCCGCATGTCAGCAGGGGAGGCCCCCCATTGTTGTCCCCACATGGTCAGGCTGAAAGACCAAAGGCCAAGGACCAGCAAGCCAAATCTGCTTTGAGAAGAAAGGTGGAAGATGGATTGGGTCATTGCAGTTTGGGGTTGTTCTGGTGTCGGTCGCGGTCTCGGTCGGTTTTCTTGGAGATGTTGGCGGCCAAGGCATCGGTCAAATCGATTCCTGTTTGGTTGGCCAACGCCATGAGCACCCAAAGGACATCGGCCATCTCGTCGCCCAAGTCGCGCCCCTCGTCGCTGGGTTTTTCACTCTGCTCGCCGTAACGGCGTGCCACGATGCGCGCCAGTTCCCCAACTTCTTCTGTCAAGATGGCCAAGTTGGTCAGCTCGTTGAAATAACGCACGCCCACGGTTTGGATCCAGGAGTGCACTTTTGCTTGGGCTTCCCTGAGGGTGAGGTCGGGGTGTTGCGCTTGGGAAAAATCAAGGTTCTCCATCATTCTTTGTTTTGGGTATCGATCCAGATCGTCACAGGACCATCGTTGGTGAGTTCAACTTCCATGTCCGCCCCGAACTCTCCTGTGGCCACGGGTTTGCCCAGCTCTTGTCTGCACGATTGCACAAAATGCTCGTAGAGTGGAATGGCCACGTCTGGATGTGCGGCACGAATGAAGGAGGGGCGGGTGCCTTTTTTGGTTTTGGCATGCAGGGTGAATTGACTCACCACCAGCATCCCGCCGCCGACTTGGACCAAGTCCGCATTCATTTTTCCTTCTGCGTCATTGAAAATGCGCAGCTTGACGAGTTTGGCGGCCAGCCATTCGGCATCTTGACGGGTGTCCGCCGCTTCAATGCCCACCAGCACCATGAGGCCATGGTCGATGGCCCCGTGCTGTTCTCCTCGGATACGGACTTGGGCCTTGCTGACCCTTTGGATGGCTGCGCGCATGGTGCAAAATAACCACCGCTTTTTCACCCATGGGGACATGTCGTGGAAAAGATGCCGAGAAAGGCCTTTCATCTGCGTTTTTGACCCGTGGCCTCTCCTTATTTTTGGGCTTGATTGTTGTCCCAAACCCACAACCTCACCGCCCCGATTCATGAAGGCTTCCATTGCTCCAGCAACCCTCGACCAAGCTCAAGAGATGGGCTTGCGCCCAGAGGAGTTTGATCAGATCAAGACCATTCTTGGGCGCACGCCCAATTTCACGGAGATGTGCATCTACTCCGTCATGTGGAGCGAACATTGCTCGTACAAGAATTCCATCAAGTGGCTGAAAACACTTCCCAAGGATGGTCCGCACATGTTGGTCAAGGCCGGTGAAGAAAACGCCGGGATCGTGGACATTGGAGATGGTTTGGGATGCGCTTTCAAAATCGAAAGCCACAACCATCCTTCTGCCATCGAGCCTTACCAAGGTGCTGCAACGGGTGTAGGCGGGATCAACCGCGACATTTTCACCATGGGGGCCCGCCCCATTGCCCAGCTCAACAGCCTGCGTTTTGGGGATCTCAGCAACCCGCGCACGAAGTGGTTGCTCGAGGGCGTGGTCAAGGGCATTGGGGATTACGGAAACAGCTTTGGTGTGCCCATTGTGGGCGGCGAACTCTTCTTCGATTCAAGCTACCAAGTGAACCCGCTTGTCAATGCCATGTCTGTGGGCATCTTGGAAGCGGACAAGATCATCTCAGCGACGGCCTCTGGCCCAGGGAATCCCGTCTACATCGTGGGTTCTTCCACAGGCAAGGACGGGATCCAAGGAGCTTCTTTCGCATCCAAGGACATCACCGAAGAGAGTGCGGATGACCTGCCCTCTGTGCAGGTAGGAGACCCATTCCAAGAAAAACTCTTGCTCGAAGCCTCTCTCGAATTGTCCACCACCACCGCTGTGGTGGGCATGCAGGACATGGGGGCTGCAGGCATCACCTGTTCAACCTCGGAAATGAGTGCCGCCGGGGAAGTGGGCATGGAGATCCACTTGGACCGGGTGCCGCTGCGTCAGCAGGACATGGAGCCTTTTGAAATCTTGTTGAGCGAATCCCAAGAGCGGATGCTCGTGGTCGTACGCAAGGGCCAAGAGGAAGAGGTCAAGGCCATTTTTGACAAATGGGATTTGCACGCTGAACACATCGGCGAAGTCACCGAAGGGGACCAAATCCGTTACTACATGCACGGTGAACTCGTGGGTGATGTGCCGGGATCCACACTTGTGCTTGGGGGTGGCGCGCCTGTCTATGAGCGCGAATACGAGGAGCCCGCATGGTACGCGGAGGCCCAGGCCTTCGACCACAGCACTGTCCCGGTGCCGAGTTTGGACGAATGCGTGGACATTGCCCACCGCATGATTTGCTTGCCCAACATCGCTTCGAAACGATGGGTTTGGGAGCAGTACGACAGCATGGTGGGTACGATCAACCGCACCACCAACCGTCCTTCAGATGCAGGTGTGGTTTCGGTCCGTGGCACCGACAAGGCCTTGGCCCTGACGGTGGACTGCAATGCGCGCTACGTCCAGGCCGATCCTGAAATTGGGACCGCCATTGCGGTGGCCGAGGCTGCCCGCAACATCAGCTGCACGGGCGCCGTTCCTTCAGCCATCACGAATTGCCTGAATTTTGGGAATCCATACAACCCAGAAGTGTACTGGCAGTTTGTCGGGGCCATTCAAGGGATGGGCCGTGCCTGCAGACACTTGGGCACACCTGTGACAGGTGGCAACGTGAGCTTTTACAACCAGACCGCCAGACCAGACGGTTCCGCCCAGGCCGTCTTCCCCACACCGACCATTGGGATGGTTGGGGTCATGGAGGATCGCGCCCATCATACAGGTTTGGACTTTAAGGAAAAGGGAGAATTGATTTTCCAATTGGGACCTTCTACAGATTGCATCCATGCCTCGGAATACCTCTCTAGCATTGTCGGCATCGACAGATCTCCTGCGCCCTACTTCGATTTGGAAGCAGAGGCTCATTTGCACGCTTGCTTGCAGGAATTGGCCCAAAAACAACTTGCGCAGGCGTCGCACGATGTTGCCGACGGGGGGTTGTTTGTGACCCTTTTGGAAATGGCCATGCCCCGTGGACTTGGCTTTGACCTTGTGTCTGACGACGAAGTCCGTTTGGATGCCTTCTTGTTTGGTGAAGGCCAAGGCCGCGCGGTTGTTTCGCTGAAGGATTCTGATCAAGACGACTTCTTCGACATCTGCGGATCCCATGGTTTGAAGCCCACGCTCTTGGGCCATGTCACCAAGGGCAAGGTGGTGGTCGACGACAAGCACTTTGGCTTTTGTGAAGAGCTGAGGGCATACTTCGACAATGCCTTGGAAGAAATGCTGACGGACGAATGATTTGGAAGACGCTGGCCCGACAACTGGGAGGGATTGCCTTGACATGGATCGTGGTCTTGGCGGGCACCTTATGGCTGTTGCGCAGTTACAGCCAGCCGTCTTCTCAACGTGAGGTGCCTGCATTGACAGGCATGCTGAGGCAAGAGGCCCTCGACACACTCCGAACCTTGGGGTTGAACCCCATTTGGCAAGATTCCATTTATGCGGCGGGTGGTCTTGCTGGATCCATTGTTGAGCAACACCCCCCTGCCGGGAGCGCTGTCAAGGCAGGAAGAAACATTTTGCTGACGACGTACCGCATCACGCCACCCGATGAAAGGGTGGACATTCAAGAAGGCCAGGACGCTAGGCTTGCGGAGAGGATTTTGGCCACGCGTGGGTTTGAGGTGGAATTGGTGGAGGAGCCCAACAAACTCTTGGCAGGAAAGGTCATTCGGGTAAGGCACAAAGGCCGGTCTTTGGCGCAGCAAACGAGGTTGCCCAGAGGTTCTGTTTTGGAACTGGTGGTCGGTGTTGTGGGCGCCCGTGACGTTCGGGTGCCGTGGTTGGTTGGGCTGTCCCTCGAGGATGCGGAAGCGGTTTTGGGACGAAGAAAACTGGCCTTGGGACATGTGGGGTATGCGGACGACATCCTCACCGCATTGGACTCTTCTTTGGCTGTGGTCGTGTCCCAAGACGCGAGTCCAGCGAAAACCCCGCGACTGGAAGAAGGGACTGCGGTGGACCTCTATCTTGGCAAACATTGAAACACCTTTCATGACGCGCACGAAAATGAACTTTCAGACGTTCACATTCCCGATGAAGACAACCCACTGGAGAGGAACCGTCATGGCGCTGTGTCTCATGGTTTGGGCCATGGCATCTCAAGGGCAGGAGCGTGAGCTGGACCTCCAGCATGTTCCAACGCAGACCCAAGAAACGAAGCGCACTCTGGAGTCCCGAGGAGGTGACATGTTGTTCCCCATGGGCTTGCCTTTCGTGGACGACTTCGCGTGGCCAAGCCTGTACGACGAGGAAGCACCTGTCAATGTCAAACGCTGGGAATCCAGTCCCGTCAGGCGAACCACCACCTTGGCTTATCGGCCTCCGACTGTCGGCTGCGCAACGCTTGATGGGATGGATGTGTTGGGGAATCCCTACGCACTCAACCCCACCAACCCCGTAGGTTATGCCGACACATTGACGTCGAGAAGGCTTCTTCTGGGGCAAGGGGGATATGCGGCGGCGGACAGCGTGGCTTTGTCATTTTGGCACCAAAGCGGTGGAAGGGCCAATGGCGCTGATGCGGGAGAGGATTCGTTGGTGGTTGAATTTCGGACGAGCGTAGCAGATGGCGACCCATGGCGTTGGGTGTGGTCGGCGGAGGGGATTGACGGAGATTCAGTCTTTCACCCTGTCGTTTTGCACATTGACGCCCCAGAGTATTTCCATGACGACTTTCAATTTCGATTCAGAAACTACGGCTCGTTGGAAGGGAATGTGGACACATGGCACATCGACTATGTGAGGGTGGACGAAGACGCCATGGTCCCTGCACCAGATTTTGAGGAAGTGGCATTTGTGTCCCCTCCAAGCAGTTTTTTGGTGGAACCTTGGACGGCGATGCCATGGCCCCATTTCCAGGTCGCACCAGCGCTTTACGTGGCCAATTCTGTCCCCACTTTGCACCGCAGTTTTGGCGCCAACCCGAACAGCCAGGAAAATGTTGGACTCAAGGTGCAACGGGTCGACATTGAGGGCGGCAACGTGAACAACTACGCACCTGCGGCCGGTTCCATTGTCAACACGAGCGTACAGGGCTTGTTCGAGACGGATTACGTGGAGGACCTGCAGATTTTCACCGACCTCTTCAATCCTGCGTTGAGCGACACCTTTGCGGTCTTTCATGTCAGTTTGTGGGAAGATGAGGTGGGCGCTGCGAATGGCACGAACCAAACGGGCATCACAGACAACGACAGCTTGGTGCATGTGCAGACGTTCCGGGACTACTACGCTTACGATGACGGCACGGCCGAAAAGGCGTATGCCTTGGAAGGCCAAGGAGGAGAGGTCGTGGTAAGACACGAGATTCAACAGCCGGATACGCTGGAGGGCCTCTGGGTACACTTCACACCCTTCTTCGACGATGCCGCTGGAGAGACCTTCACACTGAAGGTTCGCAGCGAGGATGAAGACAATCCAGGACAGCCTGGACAGACCATTGCAGATCAGTTCGCCATCTATGAACCTGATTACAGCTTGGGCACTTACGACGGCTTTGCCTACTTCCCTTTGAATGTCCCAGTTGCGGTGGAAGGCAGCATCTTTGTTGGTTTTGTGCAACAAGGGGAGGAACGGATCCACATTGGTTTGGACAAGAACACCAACACCAACGAAGCATTCGTCTGGTACACCTTTCCCACGACACCTTGGCAACCGTCAGGAATCGAAGGGTCGCTGATGATTCGTCCTGTCCTGCGTGCCGGGAAGGATCCTGTCACCCAAGTAGGTGAGTGGATGGCTGCCAGAGAAGAACCAAAGCTCCATCCCAATCCTGGTGCAGGGTTGTGCCAATGGACATTGGAAGTGCCGACTGACATCCAGGTCTTTGACATGTCGGGACGTGAACTGGCCTTTTGGCACCAACTCGCTCCCGGTCGTCATGCATGGGAAGTGGACCAACCTGGCATGTACCTGTTGGTTGGCACGGAGCAAAACGGTCAGCGCTGGACCCAACGCTGGGTGTCACAATGACTTCCTCAGAGGCCCCCATCGAAGACGGCCACTCGGAAGAGTTGTTCGAGCACCATCGTCTGGTGGCGGATCCAGGCCAAACGCCCCTTCGGGTGGACAAGTTCATCATCAATTTGGTGGCCCACTTGTCCCGCAACAAGCTTCAGATGGCGGCCAAGGCAGGTTATGTCTGCGTCAATGGAGAATCGGTCAAGAGCAACCACAAGGTCAAGCCAGGGGATGTGGTGACGGTAGAGTTGCCACAGCCGGTGTATAATTTTGAATTGCTTCCAGAACCGATGGATTTGGACATTGTTCATGAGGACGACGACCTTTTGGTCCTGAACAAGCCCATGAATTTGGTGGTGCATCCCGGCCACGGCAATTTTTCTGGGACGTTGGTGAATGGAGTGCTCCATCACATCCAGGGCCTTCCAAGCCTTCCCGGCAGCCCTGAACCTCGCCCGGGATTGGTGCATCGCCTCGACAAAGACACCACTGGACTGATGGTGTTGGGCAAAACCGAACGTGCCCTCACGGACTTGAGTGGTCAGTTCTTTGAGCGGACGGTCAACAGAAGGTATTGGGCGTTGGTTTGGGGAGACGTGCTGGAAGACGGTACGGTCACTGGTCACGTGGGTCGTTCGGTAAGGGACCGGCGTGTCCAACAAGTCTACGCCGACGGCAGCGAAGGCAAACATGCAGTGACTCATTACCGCGTGGTGGAGAGTTTCGGGCCTGTGACTTTGTTGGAATGCAAATTGGAGACAGGCCGTACCCACCAAATCAGGGTGCACATGCAGTCCATTGGACACCCTTTGTTTGGTGACCCCACCTATGGTGGCAATGTCGCAGTTAAGGGTGCTCCGGGGGGCAAGTACAACGCCTTCCTGCGGAACATGTTTGCCGCTTTGCCTCGACAGGCATTGCACGCCAAAACTTTGGGATTCACTCACCCGATATCGGGCAAGCGCATGGATTTTCAATCGGATTTGCCTGAAGACATGGCTGGCGTCGTATCGAAGTGGCGCACTTATGTGGAAGCCGCCTCCGTCTGAAGACGTTCCAGTTCTTCGACTGCGCGTTCCCATTGGTTGACGACCTCTTGCATTTCTTTTTGAACGGCCTCGAATGCGTAGGCCAACTCCGTCACTTTGGCGCGGTCACTTGGATCCACTTCTGCCATGGCCTCGTTGTGGACGGAGATCTTTTCTTCTAAGGCCACCACTTTCTTCTCCAATCTCTCCACGGCATTTCGTTCCTTCCGGATGGCTTTGTCCCGTGCCTTGCGGGCTTTGTAATCTTCTTGCGAAGGTGCGGAGGTGACTTTGCTTTTTTCCTTCGGGGTCTTTGACACCTTGACCGCCTTGTTGGCCTCGTAGGCTGAGATGGAGGCAGCATGCTTCTCATGAAGGAACTGCTTGATGTCTCCGATGTATTGCTTCAATCCTTGGGGGGTGACCTCGTAGACAAGTTGGGTCATGTCGCTCAGAAAATCCCTGTCGTGGGACACGACCACCAAGGAGCCGTCGAATCCTTTCAATGCTTCTTTCAAGACCGTTTTGCTCTTCAAGTCCAAATGGTTGGTGGGCTCGTCGAGGATCAAAACATTGTAGGGGTGCAGCAGAAGCTTACAGAGGGCAAGCCTTGCCTTCTCACCTCCTGAGAGGACTTTGACCTTTTTGTCCACGTCTTCGCCCGAAAATAGAAACGATCCCAAGAGACCACGCAGTTGCTTTCGGACATCGCCAACAGCAACTTCTTCCAGCGTTTGAAGCACAGTCAGGTCGCCGTTGAGTTCGTCGGTTTGGTTTTGGGCATAATACCCAATGTCGACGTTGTGTCCGATGGTCAACTCACCAGAGGTGCAAGGCTCTTGCTTCAAGAGCAGCCTTGTGAGGGTGGTTTTCCCCGCACCATTTTTCCCCACCAAGGCGACTTTTTCTTGCCTGGCCATGATGAAATCAAGGTTGTCGAAGACGGTCAAATCCCCAAACTGTTTTTTGAGGCTCTTGGCCTCGAAGATGACTTTGCCCGTTCTTGGCGCTGGCGGAAAGCGAAACCGGATTTGGGCGTTTTCCGAAGCGTCGACTTCCAATCGCTCCAACTTGTCGAGCTTTTTGATCAGGCTCTGGGCGAAGGCGGCTTTGTTCTTTTTGGCGCGGAACTTGTTGATGAGTTGCTCCGTGTCTTGGATGTACTTCTGCTGGTTTTTGGCAGCTTGTGTTTGCCTCTCTCGCTCTTCTTCACGCCACACTTGGTACTTGGAATAGGGACCTTTGAAGTCGTAAAGCTTCGCTCCGCCGATTTCGACGGTGCGTTTGGTGAGGGTATCCAAGAACACCCTGTCGTGGGAAATGAGCAAAATGGCCCCAGGGTGATGGGTCAAAAACGATTCAAGCCATTCGATGCTTTCGATGTCCAGATGGTTGGTGGGCTCGTCAAGCAGCAGAAGATCGGGTTTCATCAAGAGGAGCTTGGCCAATTCCACCCTCATTTTCCAACCCCCACTGTATTCAGACATGGTGCGTGACATATCCTCAAGACCAAACCCGAGTCCTTGCAGGATCCGGTGTGCCTGTTCCTCTGTGCTCGAAGCGCCAATGGCATCGAGACGTTCGTTGGCATCGCTGAGTTCTTGGATGAGGTCCGAATATGAATCGCTTTCATAATCTGTACGCTCTGCCACTTCCACCGTCAACACTGCCAGCCGCGATTCCAATTGTTGGACTTCCTCAAAGGCCTGCATGGCCACCTCCAGCACAGAAGCTGCCTCTTCGTGTTCCATTTCCTGCGGCAGGTAGCCAATGCGGTACTCTTTGGGCGCACTTACACTCCCCTGAGAAGCTTTCTGATGGCCTGCAATGACTTTGAGCAAGGTGGACTTTCCTGCCCCATTTCGGCCTACGAGGCCAATTCTGTCCTTGTTGCCAATCGCGAGATCGAGGCCTTCAAACAATGTTCGTTCACCAAAGTGAACTCCGACGGACAAGAGATGGAGCATGGGGCCGCAAGTTCGTCCTTCCATGGCCGGGAAACAAAAAAGGGCCGCTCCGAAGAGTGGCCCTTTTTGACAATGAGAAGAGGCGCTTTAGTAATGCCAGATGTCATGTTCAATGTTGAACAACTCATGCTGGATGCGTTCAGACTCTGCCAAGGCATCCAAGCCTCGTGCATAGGAAACGATTTTTCGGTTGAAGGCATTGTCTTCCTTGACAATGTAGCTTGAGAAATACCGCTTTTGGAAAAGGTCCTCATAGGTGCGACGCTGGGCGTCATTGAACATGTTGTAAACCTCGCTGTTGGCGAAGACATAGCGACACTCGGGGTAATAGAGCCAAAAGAGTGGCCTGAAGCCAACGCTGTTTCCATCGATGTCAAAGTCCTCCAACATCGGCGCAATGCCCAAGATTCGAACATAGCGCTCGCTGCGCTGCCGGTCCCAAATCCAATCTTCTTTGATGCGGTACCTCGTGATCTGATCAGAGGAGAGCTCATTGCTCTGCTTGACCGACCCGATGACTTCACCGTATTCGTCGTACTGTTTGACCAATGTGACAGGATTCAAGATTTTTCGAATGCTGTCAGCCGAGAGGGGAGAGGTGAACTCGTCATCCTCCCCCAGAGGTCCCGCACTGTACGCCACCAGAGAGCCTTCCACCAACAGAGCTTCGCGCACCACATCGAAGAGGTTTTTCCTATCTTGGATTGGATCCAATGGGAAATAAAATGGATGGTTGAACTTCTGGCGCATGTCGATTTCCTGCCAGATGCGACGTTTGTACATGACATCAGCCTCCCTCAAATGAGGGTACGGAATGACGCGCTTGGTGAGGTTGGTCTCTTTGACGTATGCTCCGTCTAGGACGTTGGGTGTTTGGGCCAGGACTTGGCTCATGGACGCTCCGAGGAGCACCACAAACGTCAAACAGATGGACAGAAATTGTTTCATGGCAGTTCGTTTATCCGGTGATCTTCAGTTTCATCGGGGGCAGATCGCGCTCTGACCCGTCAGGCATAGACACCAGAATGTCTTCCAAATAAATGATGTTTCCTCGACGGACACGCTTCAATGCTTCTTGTTGGTCTGAAGTGATGCGGTTGTTTCCCGAAGCTAGGTCGGAGAAAGACCCGTCCTTAGAGATTCGCATGGTGAAGCTCCTGACGCGCACCTTTACATCAAAGTCGAACCCTTCCATTCTCGCCGCTACTGGCGCAAAGGAGAGGATTTCAGCCTTTGTGATGCCTTTGTCAGAGGGTTTTTTCCCCGTCCAAAAAGCCACTGGATCTGGGATGCGTTTCACACGGAAGTTCTTAGAGGGCAGCGTCTTTTTCGTGCCATCGGGGAGTTCGGCTGAGACCGTGATGTTGGCTTCCCGTACCGTACTGTTTTTTATCGGTTCCACGATGTAGCTCCCGTCCGATTGTCGCTTGATGCTGTGTCCTCCATCGATGCGTACATCAATTTTGTCTTGTGGGACACCTGGGACGGACACTTCAACTGGGTTAGGAACTCCACGGTAAAACACATTCATCTTGGTTGGTGACACCACCAAAGCGGGTTCAGCCACCGTGATGGTGGGGGTGAGAAACGG
>TARA_B110000003_G_scaffold56371_1_pt1 | contig 21445 bp, 22 predicted proteins | sample TARA_B110000003 | Tara Oceans TARA_B110000003 (sample SAMEA4396424) | marine metagenome | biome: Westerlies Biome; feature: [SRF] surface water layer (ENVO:00010504); material: water (ENVO:00002006), including particulate matter (ENVO:01000060) such as... | depth 5 m
TTATTGTTGATTTAAATTATTCATAAGCCTTCATTCCATGCTCAGCTATATCTAATCCTTGAGCTTCTTCTTCATCATCAACTCTAAGTCCAATTAATTTATTGATCAAGTAAAAAATTATGAAAGATGTTACAATGCAGAATACAGCTATAATCAGAACTGATTTTAGTTGAATTATAAATTGTCCAAATCCAGCCATTTCTCCAAAAATGCCAACTGCTAGTGTTCCCCAAATTCCACATATAAGGTGAACAGTGACTGCTCCAACTGGATCATCAAGTTTTAATTTATCAATCAGTGAAACACCAAGTACAATTATTATTCCAGCCCAAAAACCAATAAGAATGGCATCAGTTGGGCTCATTTGGTCTGCTCCAGCTGTAATACCCACTAAGCCTCCAAGTATACCGTTCATAAACATTGTTAGGTCATATTTTTTGTAGAGGATGTTTGCAAAAATCGCAGATGTAACTCCTCCTGCAGCAGCAGCTAAACAAGTTGTTACAAGTGTAAGAGAGGTTGATGAAGGGTCAGCAGATAAAACAGACCCACCGTTAAATCCAAACCAGCCTAGCCAGAGTATTAATACTCCTGATGCGGCAAGAGGAATATTTGATGCTGGTAAAACTCTTGGTTTTCCATTTTCATCAAATTTTCCAGCCCTGGCACCTAAAAGATAAATTCCTACTAGTGCAGCCCATCCACCAACTGAGTGAACAAGAGTAGATCCAGCAAAATCATAAAATCCCATCATGTCTAAGAATCCACCTCCCCATTTCCATGCTCCTACAATTGGATAAACTAATCCAACATAAAATATTGTAAATAACATAAATGATGATAATTTGATTCTACCAGCTACAGCTCCAGAAACTATTGTTGCTGCAGTCGCTGCAAACATTCCTTGAAAAAGGAAATCTGTCCACCAAGTGTAGCCCCCGTCAGCATATCCAAATCCCATTCCTCCTTCGGGTGCAGTTATTCCAAATCCAGCAAATTTTATAATTCCAGAGGAACCTTCTTCAAATCCAGGATACATTAAATTAAACCCACCTAATGTATACATTAGAAGACCTATTGTAATAACGAAAAAGTTTTTGAATAATATATTCACTGTATTTTTTTTTCTAGTTAGGCCTATTTCTAAGAAAGAAAATCCTAAATGCATAAAAAACACGAGTGCAGTACAGATCATCATCCATACATTATTTACTGTTAAAATTGTTGTTTCCATTGAATATATATTTAATTGTTGATTTTTAATTTAAAGATTCACCACCTTTTTCTCCAGTTCTAATTCTATAAGCTTCTTCGACAGGAAGTATAAATATCTTTCCGTCACCAACTTTATCAGTGGCTCCTGAATTTATAATTGCGTCAATAGTTGGTTGAACGAAATCATCATTAACCACTATTGAAAGAAATCTTCTTTGAATTTCGGCTGTGCTATATGATATTCCTCGATAAACGTGTCCTTGTTTTTCGTTTCCAACTCCAGTTACATCCCAATAGCTGAAAAAATTTACTTCTACATCGTGCAGAGCTTTTTTAACATCATGGAATTTAGATTTTCTAATTATTGCTTCTATTTTTTTCATGTTTAGTTTATTTATTTTTTTCAAAAGTATTATAATATAATTTATACCCCCCCAAAAAAAGGGGTGCTAGTTAGAATAATTATTAATATTAAAATTATACCCTATATTTTTTAGGGTATTATTAAAATAATATTAATAATTTATAGAATTTATAAAAAAGTGTGTGATTTTAATTTAATTGATTGATTAAGCCATAACCTAATCGAATCATCAATAATCCAAAAATAAAGCTAGAGATTACATAGACAAAAAACATAAGCCAGTTTTCATTTTTTATCATGAAGAATGATTCATAACTAAATGTGGAAAAAGTTGTAAGACCACCACAAACTCCAACTGAGAGAAATATCATCCATTCAGACTTAAAGTTTTTAATAGCCCAGCTCATAAATATTCCTAGAAGAAAACAGCCTAGTAAATTTGATAGAAAAGTTCCCCATGGAAAATGATTTGAACTAGCAGAGTTTACCTTACTAATTAGAAATCGAACAGAACATCCAATTCCACCACCTATAAAAACTAAAATTATATCTTTAATAGAATTCATTTAATTGGATAATATAAGCCAGTAATCCAGGTTGTTGAATCTTTATTTTGTTCAAACCCTTTCCAGAATACTTCAAAAGGAGCATTAAATATTTTTTTAGATTTTTTATGTAATTCTTTATCTAAAATTTCCCATGCTTTACCTCTGTCATGAAGATAACCCTTATGAATTACTGATAAAACATCCTGTTTTGGAAAATAATTACAAACAAATTTAAGTGGAAGATTTATATTGTTACAATCATCGATTGGAATAGCAATTATATATTGAGTTGATTCATTATTTTTTGATGTATAAATTATAAATGGTGGACCATTTCTAGTCAACTCTTTTTTGTTAATAAACTCGTTGAGTTTAGAAAATTCATCTTTTTGAATTTTATCAAAATATTTTGATGGAGTTGATAAGATTTTTCCTATGTATATTCCTCCCTGATGAAGTTGTTTTCCTTTATATTCATTTGAGCTTTTGAATTTTGATTGTTGTATTGCAACCATAAATAAAATTAATATCACAAAAAATGTTATTAAAGTCTCTTTGAAACCATAGTTTAAATTTTTAATCAATTTTTTTATCACTTTTGAGTAAAAATTTTAATTAGAAATAAAGAAAAAGTTAATCCAATCATAAATAAAATAATTTTAAAACTTCCCTTGAAGTATTCTTTTTGATCTTTCCTATCTTCCTTGTAAGCAAAAAAAATTGTTATGCTAAAAACAATCACAAAAAATAAAGCAAAAATCAATTGTCTTGTACTGAACATATTTTTTTATCTAAAGTAATGAATACATTCCAAATCATTGAATTTTTTAATGTTTTGTATTATTTTTAGAAAAAAATATCATGATTCAAAAACCTATTGATTCCGTAAAAAAATTTCATAAAGCTTTCAATATTAAAGATTCTAATTTTCCAACAGTTAAAGTATCGTTAGAGAAAATACAATTGAGATTTAATCTTATGCAGGAGGAAAATAAAGAATATTTAAATGCTGCTAAAGAAAATGATATTGTTGAAGTAGCAGATGCACTGGGGGATATGTTATACATCTTGTGTGGAACAATTTTAACTCATGGAATGCAGCACAAAATTGAGGAAGTGTTTGATGCAATTCAAGAAAGTAACATGAGTAAACTCAATAAAGATGGAAAACCTATTTACAGAGAGGATGGAAAGGTTTTAAAAGGCCCTAATTATTTTAAGCCAAACATCAAAAATATTTTTAAATAATTGATATTTACACTTCAATTCTCCAGCCGTATGGGTCTTCTGAAATATTGTATTGAATTTCAATAATTACTTTTTTTAATCTTGATGCATAAGAATTTTTAATATTTGGTAATTTATAGTCGGTATTTTTGTATCCAAAACCAGTTATAGGAATTATAACAACTGCAGTACCAGCTCCAAAAATTTCTTTAAGCTCCCCATTATTAGATGCCTCTATAACTTCGTCAATAGAAATTGATCTAATTTCAACATTAATCCCCATTTCTTCAGCCACCTTAAGAGCACTTTTTCTAGTGATACCATCTAATATTCTATCATTTGTAGGAGATGTAATTAGGGTGTCAGCTATTCTTACAAAAATATTCATTGTTCCAGCTTCTTCAATAAATTTATGCTCATTTGCATCTGTCCAAACTACCTGTTGATAACCTCTATCCTGAGCAAGTGAAGTTGGATAAAATTGAGCTCCATAATTTCCTGCTGCTTTAGCATATCCTACACCTCCATCAGCAGCTCTACTATAATTTTCAGCAATTAAGACATTAAATTCCGAGCTATCATAATAAGATTTTGCTGGCGAACATATTATCATGAATTTGTACTCATTTGATGGAGAGGCCTGAACGGATGATTGACTAGCAAAAACAAATGGTCTTAAATAAAGAGAATTTCCTTCTCCTGGTTTTACCCATTTTGAATCAATAGAAACCAATTTTTTTAGTCCTTCCATAAAATACTTTTCAGGAAAATTGGGGATCAACATTCTTTCACAGGATTTATTTAATCGAATCCAATTATCTTTTGGTCTAAACATCCATACTTTCCCACTATTATCTTTATATGCCTTCATTCCTTCAAATATGGCCTGACCGTAATGAAGGGCACTTGAAGATGGATCAATCAAAATAGGTTGATAGGGAATAATTTTGGGAGTATTCCATTTTCCACTAGAATAATCACAAATAAACATATGGTCAGTAAACGTTTCTCCAAAAGCTAAATTATTGAAATCAACCTGATCAATTTTAGTATCTTTATTTAATTGTATTTCCACAATTATTTATTTTTAATAATATTGATTAAAATTAATTTAATTTAAATAATGTGTGTAGTTTTTTTTTAAAAATTTCATTCCAAAATAAATCTCTAACAGATGTTAAAAAAAATTCTTACAAAAGATGGAAGTTATACTTTCTATAATCCAGATCTGAAGGAAACATTCCATTCAAAAAATGGAGCATTAACCGAGTCATTACATGTTTATATATCAGAAGGGTTAGAATATTGGATCAAAAATAATTCTAAAGTAGAATTATGTAATATTTTTGAAATGGGATTTGGAACCGGTTTAAATGCTATACTTACAAATAGATTTTCAAAAGCAAATCAGAAAAAAATCACTTACTGTAGTATTGATAAATTTCCTTTAACTAATAATCAAATTAAAATGGTTAGTCTTAATGATCTTTCCGAAATTGAGAATTATATAATAAATTCTTCATGGAATAAGACCCATAAAATAACTTCACTCTTTTCATTATTTAAGCTTAATGATGATTTTCTTAGTATTAAAAATAAACAAACATATGATGTGGTTTTTTATGATGCATTTGCTTATCATGCTCAGCCAAATATCTGGAGTGAAAAAGCAATAAAAATATCTACAGATCTATTAAAAAAAAATGGAGTTTGGGTCAGCTACTGTTCTAAGGGTATAGTTAGAAGAATTCTTGAAAGATATGGCCTAAATGTTCAAAGAATTCCTGGACCACCTGGAAAAAGAGAAATGTTACGTGCTATAAAAATATAATCTGTTAATTTTAAATTATATATGAAAATATTAATAACTGGAGCTACAGGTTTGGTTGGAAAAAATTTAATCAAAAAACTACTCCACAAGTCTTACAAAATTAATTTTCTTACAACTCAAAAAAATAAAGAAAAGTCAATTGAGGGGTGTACAGGGTTTTATTGGAATCCATACAAGGGGATAATAGATTTAAAAGCTTTTCATGGTGTCACTCATGTTATTAATCTTGCAGGTGAATCTATCTCAAAACCTTGGACAAGAAAATATAAAATAAAATTAATTCAAAGTAGAGTTTTGTCATCACAGATTATCTATAACTCCCTTGTTGATTTAAATCACAAACTTGAATGTATTATATCAGCATCAGCAATAGGTTATTATCCTAGCTCAGAGGATTTAATATTTAATGAATTAAATATTTATAATCCAGAAAATTTTCTTCAAAAAGTTGTCAATAAATGGGAGCATTCAATTGATGAGTTAGAAATTCATTCTAAAAGACTTGTTAAACTTAGAATAGGTCTTGTTTTATCGGGTAAAGGGGGTTTTTTATCAAAACTAGTTACTCCCATAAAATTTGGAATTGGGTCTTCTTTTGGGTCAGGAAAACAGTTACAGTCCTGGATTCATATTGAAGATCTGTCCAATTTAATTCTTCATACTATCGATAATAATCTAAATGGAATTTTTAATGCAGTATCACCAAATCCAATTCCACAGTCTGAACTAGTTAAATTACTAGGGAAAAGATTAAAGAGATCTATTTTTCTACCAAATATACCAGCAAGAATTGTAAAGATTATTTTAGGAGAAAGAAGTCAATTGTTACTTGATAGTCACAATATAAGTTCAAATAAGGTAATAAATTCTGGTTTTAAATTTAATTTTGAAAAGTTTGATAAAGCCATTGCTGACTTAAAACTTAATTAGATGACATTATGACATTTATTACAAATTGGCAACACCTTTGCATTTATATAAAAAAAAATAATCATGTCTAAGCCTAAGGATATTAAAAAAAAAGATATATCTAAATCTTCTAAGTTAAAAAAGAAAAAATCTGTTTCAAAGAAAGTTAGCTCAGTTAATAGTCTAAGGGAAGATTTGAAAAATGAAAATGAAAAATTTTTACGCCTATTTGCTGAATTTGAAAATTATAAAAAAAGAACAGCTAGAGAGCGAATTGAATTATTCAAAACTGCAAATAAAGAAGTAATGTCAGCTTTAATACCTATAATGGATGACTATGACAGAGCAAAATCTCAAATCAATGATTTAGAGTCTAAAGAAGAAGTAAAAGGTCTTCTGTTGATTTTTAATAAGATGAATGAAATACTCAAAACCAATGGTCTCAATGAAGTTGAGATTTCAATTGGGGACGTTTTTGATTCTGAGGTCCATGAGGCAATAACCCAGATTCCTGCTAAAGATGATTCTCAAAAAGGAAAGATTGTTGATGTTATTGAGAAAGGATACCAATTGGGAGAGAAAATCATCAGATTTCCAAAGGTAGTAGTTGGTAAATAAAAATTACATGAAAGAAGATTATTACGATATATTAGGAATTTCAAAAGGTGCTTCAGCGGGTGAAATAAAAAAAGCATATAGAAAAAAAGCTATTGAATTTCATCCTGACAAAAACCCGGGAGATGAAAGGGCTGAAGCTAATTTTAAAAAAGCAGCCCAAGCATACGAGGTCCTTGGAGATTCTGATAAAAAAGCTCAATATGATCAATATGGTCATGCTGCGTTTGAAAATGGAGGTTTTGGAGGAGGAGCAGGAATGAATATGGACGATATTTTCAGTCAATTTGGGGATATATTTGGAAGTGCTTTTGGTGGTTTTGGTGGAGGTGGTTTTGGTCAGCAAGGATCTACACAAAGAAGAGGTAGTAATTTGAGAATAAGAGTTTCATTGTCACTAGAAGAAATACTACTAGGAGTTGAGAAAAAGGTTAAGGTTAAAAGAAAAGTTCAAGCACCTGGAATTTCCTACACTAGATGTAACATTTGTAATGGTTCAGGTCAAGTTAATAAGATCACTAATACGATCTTAGGAAGAATGCAAACTTCTGCTCCCTGTAATTCTTGTGGCGGAGCAGGTCAATCAATTGAAAATCGTCCACCAGGTTCTGATTCTCAGGGAATGATAAATGAAGAAGAGACGGTATCTATCAAGATTCCACCTGGAGTAGAAGAGGGGATGCAATTGAAGGTTTCAGGGAAAGGAAATGCTGCTTTGTCTAACGGTATTTCAGGAGATTTATTAGTTCTGATTGAAGAAAAACCCCACGATAGATTTATTAGAGAAGGACAAAATCTACATTTAGATGTTTATATAAATATTTCAGAAGCTGTATTAGGTATTTCCAAAGACATTCAATTATTAAATGGGAAAGTTAGAATAAAACTTGACTCAGGTATCCAATCTGGTAAAACTTTGAGATTAAGAAATAAGGGACTTTCAGACATTAACGGTTATTCAAATGGAGATCTATTGGTTCACATAAATGTTTGGACACCTAAAGTTTTAAACCGTGATCAAAAGAAATTTTTTCAGTCAATGATTGATGATGATAACTTTGAACCGAGACCCGATAAATCTGATAAATCCTTTTTTGAAAAAGTTAAAGACATGTTTGCTTAAATTAATTAATAATTAAATATATAATCTCAAAAACTTTTTAAAAAAAAATAAAAAATTAGGTTCTGTTTTTTATAGTATATTAGAACATGATTTTAATTCAAAATCCATTAATTAGATTTTTAAATACTGAAATACAATTAGGTAAATCTATTGTGATTACTCCAAAATCAATCTTAGTTATTCTATTTGCTTTTTTTATTACATGGTTGTTTCTTAAAGCTTTTAGAAAAATTATTCACCGTGCTTTGTCTAGTGAAGCTAAAATTAAGTTTAGAAGTATATTTTCTTTTTTCAATTATTTTATTTACATCATTGTTGCTCTTGTAACAATGGACACACTTGGTATTGATCTAACTGGATTTTTTGCTGCATCAGCAGCATTATTAGTTGGTTTTGGATTAGCTCTTCAGACATTTATTCAAGATATTATTTCTGGAGTTTTCATAATTGCAGATCAGGCAGTTCATGTTGGTGATATCATTCAAATAGATGGGCAAATAGGTAAAGTAGAAAATATTAAGTTAAGAACAACAAGGGCTGTGACTAGAGATAATAAAGTATTAATTATTCCAAACCATATGTTTTTAACTAAAATTTTATATAACTGGACTGAAAATGGAGCGCTTATAAGAGAATCAGTTTCTGTTGGGGTAGCTTACAATACAGACACAGAATTTTTAAAAGAAAAACTTGTAGAAATAGCTCTGAAGCATCCATTGATTCACAAAGAAAATAAACCATTTGTTTTATTTGAAGATTTTGGTGATAATGCATTAAAATTTACTATTGTATTTTCAATGTCTAATAGTTTTAATTTGCACAAAGTTAAAAGTGATCTTCGCTTTTCAATGAATAAGTTTTTCAATGAAAATAATATTGAAATACCTTATCCACAAAGAACTGTTAATATAATAAATCCAACTAATTAATTATAATGGTAAAAATTTTAATTATTGAAGACGAAGAACCAATTAGAAGAGTATTGACTCGTATTTTAACTGATGAAGATTCTTCTTATGAATTACATGAAGCTCATGATGGAAAGGAGGGACTTAAAAAAATTAATAATAACAACTATGATCTTGTATTATGTGATATAAAAATGCCAAAAATGGATGGTATAGAAGTTCTCGAATCTATAAAAGCATCAAATAAAACTTTACCATTCATTATGTTAACTGGTCATGGAAATGTTTCAACCGCAGTTGAAGCAATGAAGCTTGGAGCATATGATTTTATTTCTAAGCCTCCAGACTTAAATAGATTATTAAATTCTGTAAGGCATGCATTAGAAAACAAGGACCTGGTTCAGGAAAATATTACTTTAAAAAAGCAGGTTGTTAAAAAATATGAAATAATTGGAAAATCTAAAGAAATCGAAGTAATTCATGCATTAATAGATAAAGTTGCTCCAACTGATGCTAGAGTTCTAATTACCGGAGAAAATGGAACAGGTAAGGAGTTAGTTGCACATAATTTACATCAAAAAAGTAATAGATCAAAATCTTCTTTTATTGAAGTTAACTGTGCTGCAATTCCATCAGAACTCATAGAAAGTGAACTTTTTGGCCATCTTAAAGGGGCATTTACTTCAGCTGTTAAAGACAGATCAGGTAAGTTTGAATCCGCTAACAATGGAACTTTATTTCTTGATGAAATTGCTGATATGAGTCTAGCAGCTCAAGCTAAGGTTTTAAGAGCATTGGAGGAAAATAAAATTCAACGTGTAGGTGGAAATAAAGATATTTCAGTTAATGTAAGAGTAATTGCTGCAACAAATAAAGATTTAAATGCAGAAATTAAAAATGGTAATTTCAGGGAAGATCTTTTTCATAGGTTGGCCGTAATTTTAATTGAAGTACCACCATTAAAAAATCGTAAAGAAGATATTGATTTACTTGTAAAATATTTTGTTAAATCTATAGCAAAAGATCAAGGACTTGAAATAAAGACATTTGACCCAAAATCAATTGAATCATTAAAAAATTATCCATGGTCGGGAAATATCAGAGAATTGAGAAATGTGGTTGAAAGGCTAATGATATTGGGAGATAATCCTATTACTCAAGAAAATATAAATCAATTTGCTCCAAAATAATTATTATTTATGTATAAATGTTTTTATTTTTTGTTTTTGATTTCTTTCTATTCATTTACTCAGGATAGTATAAAGATTAAGTCTCAAATAAAATCTTTTTATGATCATTCATTAACCCAAGGGAAAAGTTACGAATGGCTTGAACACTTATCTAATCAAATTGGAGGAAGATTATCAGGTTCTCTCAATGCTGAGAGGGCTGTTCAGTGGAGTAAGGACGAGTTAGAGGGTTTAGGGTTGGATAAAGTTTGGCTTCAGCCAGTTATGGTTCCTAAATGGGTTAGAGGAAATTTTGAATATGCTAGTATTGAAAGTTCAACTGGTAATTCTATTAATGTGCCTATATGTGCACTTGGCGGATCAGTTGCTACTCCTAATAGAGGTATCAGAGCTGAGGTTTTAGAAGTAAATTCCTTCAGAGAATTAAAGGAGTTGGGTAGAAATAAAATATCTGGCAAAATAGTTTTTTTTAATCGCCCCATGGATCCTACTAAAATTAATACATTTGAGTCTTATTCAGGATCAGTTAACCAAAGAACAAAGGGAGCAGAGGAAGCTATAAAATTTGGTGCTAAAGCTGTTGTTATTAGATCTATGAATCTAAGTAATGATGATTTTCCCCATACTGGATCAATGTATTATGGATCTGCTAAATTAAAAGACAGAATTCCAGCTGCAGCAATAAGTACTAATGGAGCAAATCTTTTAAGTTCTATGCTTAAGTTAGATCCAAGCCTCAAATTTTTTATTAAACAAAATTGTCAAAATTATCCAGATGTTATGTCATATAATGTAATTGGAGAAATAAAAGGAAGCGAATTTCCAGATAAAATTATTTTAGTTGGAGGTCATTTAGATTCGTGGGATTTAGGCGATGGATCACATGATGATGGTGCTGGAATTGTTCAGTCTATGGAAGTTTTAAATCAATTTAAAAAAATGGGTATTCGACCAAAACATACATTGAGAGTTGTCCTGTTTATGAATGAGGAAAATGGACTACGAGGTGGAAAAAAATATGCTAGTATTTCTAAAATAAAAGGAGAAAATCATGTGTTTGCATTAGAGTCAGATGCCGGTGGGTTTACACCAAGAGGTTTCTCTTTTAACTCATCAAAATCTAAATTTGAATCAATAAAATCATGGAAAAAATTTTTTAAACCATATTTAGTGACTGAGTTTACTCTAGGAGGAGGAGGGGCAGATATTATGCCTTTGAAAAATTCAGATATTGTTTTAGCTGGATTAAAACCTGACTCTCAGAGATATTTTGATTATCATCATTCTGCTAAAGATACATTTGAATCTATAAATAAAAGAGAGTTGGAGTTAGGAGCTGCTGCTATGAGTAGTTTAATATATTTAATTGATATTTTTGGTTTATAAAGTGTATTTTAGCCAAAAAATTTAATGGGCTTATTTTCTGCCTACACCAAGGAATTTAATTATAATTTAAAACTAGCAATTCCTGTTATTACTGCGCTTTTAGGCCATACTTTTGTTCAGTTAGTTGATAATATAATGGTGGGTCAATTAGGAACAACCTCCTTGGCAGCCATTTCTCTAGGTAATAGTTTTTTTTGGGTAGCCATGTCAGTAGGTATAGGATTTTCAACTGCAATCACACCTCTTATAGCTGAAGCCGATGGCCAATCAAATATTGTAAGAGGAAGAAAAGTTTTAATACATGGACTACTTTCCTGTATTTTTTTAGGTTTAATTTTGTTTATTTTAGTTTTATTAGCGCAGCCACTTTTATATAAAATGGGTCAGCCCCTGGAAGTAGTTGGTTATGCATATAAATATTTATTTTGGGTTGGAATTTCTTTAATCCCACTATTAATTTTTCAGGCATTTAAGCAATTTTCTGATGGTCTTTCTTATACTAAACCTTCCATGTACGCTAGTTTACTAGCTAATTTTTTTAATGTAATTTTAAATTATATTTTAATTTTTGGTAATTGGGGAGCACCTGCTATGGGAGTTGAGGGTGCCGCAATAGGAACTCTTATTTCAAGAGTATTAGCTTTAATTTTCATAATTGTATATCTTTTTTTAGATAAAAAATTCTCTCCCTATATTAGAAATATTGTCAGAAAAAAAATTGATAAAGTCTTATTCAATAAAATATTTAAACTTGGTTTACCTAGTGCTGCTATTATGTTTTTTGAAGTAACTTTTTTTACATGTGCAGTATGGCTATCCGGTTTATTGGGTAAAAACCCACAAGCTGCAAACCAAATTGCTTTAAACTTATCTACTCTGACTTTTATGTTTGCTATGGGTTTTGGAGTAGTTGCAATGATAAGAGTTGGTAACCAAAAGGGTAGAAATAATTTTAATGAACTTAGGAGGATAGCACTATCTATTTTTTTATTAATTTTTATTTTTGATGTTATTTTTTGTCTTATATTTTTGATTTTTAATGATCAATTACCTTGGCTATATTTAGATATTGAGAGTTCTTCTAATCCATCAGATATATACCAAGTAGTAGGGTTATCAGCAAGTTTACTTATTATTTCTGCATTTTTTCAAATTTCTGATGGATTACAAGCAGTAGTCTTGGGGGCTCTCAGAGGTTTACAAGATGTTAATGTCCCAGCTTTAATTGCTTTCTTTTCTTATGGTTTGGTTGGTTTACCTATCTCATATTTTTCTGGAATTACTTTTGAATACGGAGTCATGGGTATCTGGATTGGATTACTTTCAGGTCTTTCAACATCATCTATTCTTCTATTCCTAAGATTTCAATATCTTACAAAGAAATTAATAAGTAAAAATGTCAAATTCTAGTGAGAAAATATTCCCAAAATTTTTAATTGCAGATAATTCAAATTACCCCAATAACATCTATGTAGTTCATACTGAATATCCTCGATTTATTTTAAATATTTCTAATGATGACATTCTTTGGCTTGAAGAGTTCAACAAAGAAGATGAAAGTGAGATTATAGAAAACTCAGAATCCTGGATCAAAAGTGCTTTAAAATTTTATGATTTTGAAATAAAAAACACACTTTAATGATAGATATTCTTCTAGATTTGGATAGATTACTTTTTATTTTTTTAAATGGACTCGGGAGTACAAAATTTGATAACTTTTGGCTTCTAATGACTAATAAGATCCTTAATGGCTCTGTTTATTTTGCTATAGCTATTTATTTTTTTAAAAAAACTAATTATAAATATTTCCTTTTTTTATTAGTATCAGTTTCTATATTAATTTTATTTACGGATCAATTCACAAATTTAATTAAATACTCAACTTTAAGACCCAGGCCATGTCATGATGAAGAAATTCAACAATTTATTAGGTTAGTTAAAGACACTTGCGGAGGTCTTTATGGATATTTTTCAGCACATGCTTCAAATTCTTTTGCTTTGGCTATATTTTTTTCAAGATTGTTTATGAAAATAAAATGGTTGCCGATTGCATTAATCCTTTTTGCATTTCTGGTTGGATATAGTAGGATATATATTGGAGTTCATTATCCTTTAGATGTTTTTTCAGGAATAATAATGGGATCTTTTTCTGGATATGTTGCCTATTCCATATTCAGTAAATTTATAAACCATGATATTCTTGATTATAAATAAATAATTCTAATGATTAGATTTCAATATTTCAGGAAACTTAGTTTTAAATTTATTTAATCTTGGTATAGAAACACTTCTGACATATGGGTTGTTAGGATTAAGTTTTTCATAATCTTGATGGTATTCTTCAGCATAATAAAACTTTTTAAATTTTTTAACCTCTGTGATTATTGGATTATTAAATACATCTGTTTTTTCAAGCATTTGAATTTTATTTTTAATAATTTCCTTTTCCCTATCATCTATATAAAACGCAATAGACCTGTACTGGGAGCCCATGTCAGGTCCCTGTCTATTCATAGTTGTTGGATCGTGAGAACCAAAAAATACATCAACTAAAGTTTCATAAGTAACAATAGATGGATCATATATGACTTCAACTGATTCTGCATGTCCAGTTCTTCCTGTACCAATTGAACTATAGGTTGGATTAGATGTAGTTCCACCACAATAACCTGAATAAACCTCTTTGACCCCTTGAACACTTTCATAAATAGCCTCCACACACCAAAAACAACCTGAAGCAAAATAGGCTCTTTTATAATTTTGATATTTTATTAAATTTTCTTTTTCGTAATTATTTTCTGCTTGTTTACCATAGCATGAGTGAAGTGAAGTAAAAATAGAAAGTAAAATTATTTTAAGTTTCATATGAACTATTTATTATTTTCTATAAAGTTAATAATGTGTTTTGAATATTGATCCCATGAATAGTATTTCATGGAATTTTTAATATTCTTTTTGAATATTTTGTTTTTATTTGGTTTTAACATTTCCATTAATTTGGCTGAAATATCAATTGGACTTTGTAGACACACTAAGCCAGTTTCATCATTTTTTATTGGAGTTTTTAGACCTAATAAATCTGTAACTAAAATTGGGGTTTCATAGTGATAAGCAAGGGGAATTACACCACTTTGTGATGCAGATTTGTATGGCAGGGCAACTACATCAGCAGCAGAAAAATAAAGCTGAGTTGATTTATTATTTGAAAATTCTGGAATTAAGTATACTTTATTTTTTAAGTTTAATTTATTGATAATTTTTTGATATTTAGATTTTGACTCATAAAACTCACCAGTTATTGCTAACCTGGCATTTGATAAACTTAATGGAGGATTTTCAAAAGCCATTAGAAGATTATCAAGTCCTTTATATGATCTAATTAATCCGTAAAATAAAATGATAGGTGATTTGTTGTCCCAATTTAGTTCTTCTCTTGCCTTTTTTTTTGGTATGAGTTTTGGAAGATTATTATTAACGGGATGAAATCCAGCAAAAATATTTGAGTGAATCTGTCCTTTAATTTCGAGTGCAACATTTTCTGAAAAAGTGATGTAACTATCAATTTTTCTTGAAAATAAATGATTTAAAAATCTATCATAAAATTTGGGTTCGTGATGAATCCAGTTATCTACTAATGCGACTTTTTTTATTTTCTTATCTAGATGACTAATGATCCCAGAATAACAAAATGATAAGAGTGGATTATAGTACCTAAAAATAACAGTCTTAGGATTGGATTCATTTATTTTTTTTGCAGCTCTAATCCAATTAAATGGATTATAACTATGAATTACTCTTTTAATTTTAAGTAAATCAGGTTTTGGCTCTGAAGTATATTGACTTTTTCCAGGAAATAAAACATCTGGGTACAGCATTTTAAAAGTGAATAATTCGACATTTTTACCTATTTTTTTTAGACTTAAAGCTAATTGATTTTGTGTCTCAGCAATTCCTCCTTTGTAAGGATATGCAGGTCCAACCAATAAGTAATCAACTCTTTTCATATAAAAGTTTCTTCGGTAAAGAAATAAAAAACATACTAACCAATGATATGATGAAGTATATTACAATTAAATAAACCGAGATTTGAGAAAACTCAACATATACTTCCCATTTTAATGGAAGTATAAAATATATTAGAGATAAGGAACATCTAATTATTTCAAATATTTTTGCCCAACTATGACCATCCATTAAAGATGTAAAGCCAAAAATACTTAACATTATTATAATTCCAATTTCGATTCTATTAACTTGATTCAAATCAGAAAAAAAATTTAAAAAATAATAGAGTAGTATATTTATTCCGATAAATTGAAAAACTGCCCATGACTTGTTTAAAAAATTGTTTGTTGTTACATATTTTTTTTGTGAATAAACATCTTTTATTATATCTATTGGGTACTTATCTGTTACATCTTTAGGTCTCCATCCTGTTGGTTTGAACCAAATAGAAAATTTGGCTTTCCAATCTTTAGTATAAAATGCATCTTTTAAAAGTCTCCAAAAATGTTGAAAATTTATCCAAAAAGGATTCCAAGTTTCCACAGGCTTTAGAACCCCGTAAACTGGCTTAACTTCTGGTAATTCTTCCTGGAAAGTACCAAAAACTCTATCCCATATACAAAATATAGCTGAAAGATTTTTATCTATATATTCTGGATTTATTGCGTGATGAACTCTATGCTGTGATGGTGTTACAATAATATACTCTAAAACCCCAAGCTTTCCTATATGTCTGGTATGATACCAAAATTGAGCAAATAAATGTAGCGGCGTTAAGATGGAAATTACCTTATATGGTATTCCAATTATTGCTGCAGGAATAAGAAATACAGCCGTAAAACCAATTAAATTAGAAATACTTTGTCTTAATGCACACGCTAAATTAAATTCTTCGCTGCTGTGATGAATTACATGTATATTCCAAAAAATATTGACTTTGTGTTTTAAACGATGTATCCAGTATTGAGCAAAGTCAATACAAATAAAAGCAACAATCCATAAAAATGGACTATCTGGAAGAGTAGTCAATGATATTTTTGTTAATAAGTAAGGGTATGATATGAGTATTATTATTAATCCTAAAGAGTTTTTTATTGTTTGGGTGATTCCAGACATTAAACTCGTTAGGGTGTCATTGAAAGTATATGTTTGAAAACCTTTGAAATGACCGTAAGCTATCTCTAATAGTACAAGTAGACTAAAACTTGGAATTGCAATTAAAAGAGCATTTATATATGCTTGCATTTTATATTTTTTTAAAATTAGTAAATATTAAAGTTTTCTAACCATCTATTATTACCCATTCACCTTTTTTTAATAATGGTTCAGCTTGTTTGTATTTAATATTTTTCGAAATACCATTGACAACATTTTTAATTGTAACTTTTTCATTTCTTCCAATCTTAGGTTTTTGTCTAATGATTGTTTCAATTTGTTGACTTTGACCACTTGCATTAGATCCTATATTTCTGTTTTTTGCAGCAGCTTGATCAGTATTTAATACTTCGTCTTTTTTAGTATTGTAATTTTGTTTAGATGAAATGTTTTTTGCCTCTTGAATTGAATCTTTTTGAGAAGGTAAACTACCCTTTATAAGAAATGATAATGTATCCCTATTTAATATATTTATCATTTCTTTAAATAATTCAAAGGATTCAAATTTATAAATTAATAATGGATCTTTTTGTTCATGAACAGCAAGTTGAACGGATTGTTTTAATTCATCCATCTTTCTTAGATGTGTTTTCCATATATCATCTATGAAAGCCAAAGAAATATTTCTTTCAAAATCATCAACTAATTTTTTTCCATTCGAATCATATGCTTTTTTCAAATCTGTTACAACGTTAATAGACCTTATTCCGTCAGAAAATGGTACGACAATTCTTTCAAATTTATTTCCAGGACGTTCGTATACGTTTTTAATTACATCAAAGGCTAGTTTTGCATTTGAACCAGTTTTGTCATCATAGTATTTTAACAAAAACTCATACAATTCATTAATTAAAACCTCTTCAATTGAGTCTTCAAAGTGGTTTTTGTCGATAGGAGCAGTTATAGAGAAGCTACTTATGACTTCAAATTCAAAATTTTTATAATCTTTTGAAATCTTATTTCTTGTAACAATGTCTTCACATGTATCATAGAGCATGTTAGCAATGTCCAGTTTTAATCTATCACCACTTAATGCATTTTTCCTTCTTTTATAAATTACTTCTCTCTGAGCATTCATAACATCATCGTATTCAAGTAATCTTTTTCTTACACCAAAATTATTTTCTTCAACTTTTTTTTGAGCTCTTTCAATGGATTTTGTCATCATTGAATGCTGAATAACTTCTCCTTCCTCAAGCCCCATTCTATCCATAACTTTAGCAACTCTTTCAGATCCAAATAATCTCATAAGATTATCTTCGAGTGATACAAAAAATTGAGAGCTTCCAGGATCTCCTTGTCTGCCTGATCTCCCTCTTAATTGTCGATCAACTCTCCTAGAATCGTGTCTTTCAGTTCCAATTATAGCTAAACCACCAGATTCTTTAACAATTTCAGACAGTTTTATATCAGTTCCTCTTCCCGCCATATTTGTAGCAATAGTGACTATCCCAGGGTTTCCTGCTTCAGCTACAATGTCAGCTTCTTTCTTATGAAGTTTAGCATTTAAGACATTATGTTTTATTTTTCTTATTGTTAAAGTTTTACTGAGTAGTTCAGAGATTTCAACTGATGTTGTTCCAATAAGGACAGGTCTTCCATTATTTGAAAGTTTTGTTACCTCTTCAATTACTGCATTATATTTTTCTCGTTTAGTTTTATAAATTAAATCATTATCGTCATTTCTGGCTATTGGACGATTTGTTGGTATTTCAATAACATCTAATTTATAAATTTCCCAAAATTCACCTGCCTCAGTTACAGCGGTTCCTGTCATTCCAGATAGTTTCTGGTACATCCTAAAGTAATTTTGAAGGGTAACCGTAGCAAAAGTTTGAGTTGCTGCCTCTATCTTTACATTTTCCTTTGCTTCAATAGCTTGATGAAGTCCATCTGAATATCTTCTGCCATCCATTATTCTTCCTGTTTGTTCATCAACAATCATAACTTTGTTGTTCATCACGACATATTCTACATCTTTTTCAAATAACGTGTAGGCTTTTAATAATTGATTCATCGAATGAATTCTTTCACTTTTGATGTTGAAATCTTTAAAAAGTATTTCTTTTTCTTTTGCTTCATCTTCAGGATTTAATCCTTTTGATTCAATATTTGCAATTTCTGAACCAATATCTGGTAGAACAAAAAGATCTGCATCATTAGTTTTGCTTGAAAGTAATTCTGTTCCCTTTTCAGTAAGGTCAATCTGATTATTTTTTTCGTCAATTACAAAAAATAGTTCTTCATCGATTATATGCATGTTACGGTTATTATCTTGCATATAGAAATTTTCATTTTTTTGAAGTAACTGTTTAATTCCATCTTCACTTAAAAACTTAATTAGAGCTTTATTTTTTGGAAGCCCCCTGAATACACGATATAATAATTTTCCACCTTCTTCATCGTTACCGCTTTTGATTTCATTTTTTGCTTCAGCAAGAAGACTGCTTAAAAATTTTTTTTGTCTTAAAACTAGATCTGAAACTTGAGGCTTAAGTAAATTGAATTCGTGACGATCTCCTTCTGGAGTTGGACCCGAAATAATAAGTGGTGTTCTTGCGTCATCAACTAATACTGAGTCAACTTCATCCACAATTGAAAAGTGGTGTTTTCGCTGAACTAAGTCCTGAGGTGTATGGGCCATATTATCCCTTAAATAATCAAAACCAAATTCATTATTAGTTCCGTAAGTTATATCAGCAAGATAAGCTTTGCGTCTATCATCGCTATTTGGTTTATGATAGTCAATACAGTCTATTGTAAGTCCATGAAATTGGAATAAAGGAGCCATCCAAGCACTATCTCTTTTAGCCAAATAATCATTAACTGTTACTAAGTGGACTCCTTTTCCAGTCAATGCATTTAGAAACATTGGAAGAGTAGCTACAAGAGTTTTTCCTTCTCCTGTTTGCATTTCAGCAATTTTTCCTTGATGAAGGGCAATACCTCCAATTAATTGAACATCATAATGAACCATATCCCAAATTATGGGCTTACCAGCAGCATCCCAATTATTTTTCCAAAACGCTTTATCATTTTTTACTTCAACATAGTCATATTTAGAAGAAAAAATAAGATCAAAATCTTGAGCTGAGACCTCAAGAGAAGGATTTAACTTGAATCTTCTTGCTGTTTCTTTAACTATTGCAAAAGCTTCTGGGAGAATATCATCAAGAGTCTTTTGAACACTATTGTATGCCTCTTCTTCTAAAGAGTCTATTTTTAAATACAATTGCTCTTTTGTTTCAAAGCTTTTAGTACTTTCTATATCAATTTCAATTTCATTGATTTCTATATCAATTTGGGATCTAGTTTCTTTTATTTTCTCTTTCAATTTGACGGTCCTGTTTCTAAGATCATCGTTACTAATATTCACAAATTCTTTATGAATTTTATTAATTTCAAGAACTAAAGGTTGAATCTTTGATATATCTTTTTGAGCCTTATCCCCCAAAAATGTATTTAAAATACGATTTAAAAAACTCATTAAAATTTAATTTCTAACACTCAAATGTACGCAAAAAAAAAGCCTCAAGCGAGACTTTTTTATCATTTGAAATTAATGTCAATACTCATCTTCATTCCAAAGATAGTCCTCTTCAGTTGGAAAATCTGGCCATATTTCTTCTATAGATTCATATATGTCACCTTCATCTTCCATAGACTGAAGATTTTCAACAACTTCAAGGGGAGCTCCCGTTCTAATGGAATAGTCAATTAGTTCGTCTTTTGTCGCAGGCCAGGGAGCATCACTAAGGTATGATGCTAGTTCTAATGTCCAATACATTAACAATATTTTTTTGCAAAAATAGAATCTTTATGAAACTGAACAACTTTTTAATGATTTTTTTATAAAAGATTTAATTAATAGTCAGACATAATTATATTTTTTAGAAAACTCTAATTCTATAATATTGGGGAGTATTTCGAGTTTTTTTAAGAACTAGGACCCAAAAATAAAAATCAATTATAACATACGTTTTTTTATTTTTTATTTTGTTTACCAGTGGCCTCATGTTTTGACAATTATCAATCATTAATACAAATTCAATATGCTTTACATTTAATTCATCAATCAAAAGGATTTGATCGTAATCGGATTTAATTGTAAAAAACAACTCATCTTTTAAATTATATTTTAAATGTTCTCTTAATCTATTTAAAAAAAATATTGAATTGCTTTTATTATTTTTTTTAAATAAAAAATTCTTTTTTTTTCTTTTCCACATACCATCAAAAAAACAAAAAGAAATTAAATCATATACCAAGGGAGAATGAATATTGTGATTTGAAGTTGATTTGAAGTAAAATTTAATATAATCAAATATATAAACCATATTTAGCTTTTATACCTTCCACTTATTGCCATTAAAAAGTAAAGTATTAATGTTAAAAAACATATTCTAGCTATGAAGTCTCCATAAGTGGTATAAAATGTTTTTGTCTTAACTAACGGTATTTCTGAAAGGATAGTCCCTTCGGTTTCATAATCAATTTTTCTAATGAACTCACCTTTTTCATTTATTAGTGCAGAAATTCCAGTATTTGCACTTCTTGCAATTGATCTTCTATTTTCAATAGCTCTTAATCTGGTTATGCTCAATAATTGTTTATGTCCAGGAGTATCCCCCCACCATGCATCATTAGAGATAACAGCGAAAAAGTCAGCACCCAAACGAATATATTCAGTAGAAAACTCACCATAAATTGATTCATAGCAAATAACTGGAGCAGCTTTTATGTTCTTAATTGGATGTTGAAAAATTGATCTATTTTTTTGAATCACCCTATTTGAGACTGTACCCCCCAGATCAATCATATATTTTCCAAATACGGGCATTATTATGTCACTGTAAGGAAGTGTTTCAACCCCAACAACTAATTTTGACTTATGATAAAACTCTGTAGTTTTATTAATTGAGGCTGAAATTGCTGAATTATAAAAATCTGCCCATAAGTTTTCTCTTAT
>TARA_B110000003_G_scaffold131311_1_pt1 | contig 21326 bp, 22 predicted proteins | sample TARA_B110000003 | Tara Oceans TARA_B110000003 (sample SAMEA4396424) | marine metagenome | biome: Westerlies Biome; feature: [SRF] surface water layer (ENVO:00010504); material: water (ENVO:00002006), including particulate matter (ENVO:01000060) such as... | depth 5 m
AGTTGATATGATTAAAAATGATGAAATTGACTTTATAGTAAATATTACAGAAGACAAAAGGGCAATTGAAGATTCTTATGAAATAAGAAGAAATGCCCTTCAAAATAAGGTAACTTATTACACTACCCTTGCCGGCGCAAAAGCGGCATGCATTGGTATGAATTATGTTGACGAGCTTCACGTAAACTCTCTTCAAGACTTGCATAATATAAAGTCTTAAAATAAACTCAATTTGATTACATTACATATTAAAATCATATATTTAATTTAGTTAGGAATTATTAATGAACCAAATACCGATGACAAAAAAAGGGGCCGATGCTTTAAAAAAAGAGCTTAAGCTCTTAAAAAGTCAAGACAGACCCAATGTAATTAAAGATATTGCTGAGGCTAGGGCTCAGGGTGATTTATCAGAAAATGCTGAGTATGATGCCGCTAAAGAAAAGCAAGGGTTTATCGAAGGAAGAATAGCTGAGATAGAAGGTAAGCTTTCTAATTGTATTGTTATAGATCCAACTACATTAAATGCTGGTGGAAAATGTGTTTTTGGATCCACTGTTAAGGTTCTTGATTTAGAAACAGAGTTGCAATCAATATACCAAATTGTGGGGGATGATGAATCTGATGTTAAAAGTAAAAAAATTTCAATTAACTCACCATTAGCTAGATCATTGATTGGGAAACAAGAAGGAGACGATGTTGAATTTGAAAGTCCTGGAGGTCAAAAAAATTTTGAAATATTAAAGGTTGAATATATATAGTTATGAGTATTTTTTTTGAAAAAATTTCTATAGTTCTTGTTTCATTATGGGTGGGGGGACTATGGACGATGTTGATGGTAACAACTGTCTTATTTAATAAAATGCCAAACTATATAGCAAGTTCATTAGCGCTGGATATGCATTTATTCGTAAATTTATTTGGCGTAATTAGTTCTCTTATTCTTTTATTTCTTGGTTTCAAGTCAACTGGAGCTGCTTATCTAAAGAGTAGTATTTTTTGGATGATTATTATTTTATTAGTCATAATATTTATTAGTTATTTTGGAATTAATCCATTAATAGAGAATTTAAAAGTGAATGATTTACCAAAAGAGTTAATGGAAGGGTTTTTTGCAGAACGGTTTGATAATTGGTATGGTATAGCAAGTATTGCTTACTTGATTGAGTGCATTATAGGTATTTTTCTGTTACTTAAGGTTCGTTAAATTAAGGCAAAGCAATTTTAGATTTTTGAGATGCTTTAAAAATTATAAATTGCCGACCAATGTGATTCACTCTTTCTGCCCTAATTTTTTCACACAGTGAATCAAGGATTAAATTTCTTTTAACTTTTGAGACTTCTTTAACTTGTATTTTTATTAATTCATGGGCATCTAAATTAGCTTCTATTTCTTTTGAAACTGATTCAGTTAATCCCTTATTACCAATAATTACAACAGGTTTTAGTTTGTGAGATAAGCTCTTTAAGTATGAAACTTGTTTTGATGTAAGCATTTGATAATGGTTATATTCTTAAATTTAAAATGAATTCGTGGGTATCATAGCAGATGAATAAAACTAATAAAAATTGGATTAAAGAGCATATTGCTGACACGTATGTAAAAAAAGCTCAATTAGACGGTTATAGGTCAAGAGCAGCTTATAAATTAATTGAAATTAATCGCAAGTATAAAGTATTTAAGAAAAATATGAATGTGATAGATCTTGGATCTGCACCAGGTGGCTGGTCTCAAGTTGCTGCAGAAATGGTCGGAAATTCTGGGAAAATATTTTCAGTAGACTTATTAGATATGACTCCTATTAAAAATACTGAGTTTATTCAAGGTGATTTTAGTGATACAGAGATTTTAATGGAACTAGAAAAAAAAATATCAAATTTAGATATTGACCTTGTAATTTCAGATATGGCCCCCAATATTAGTGGTATAAAAACTGTTGATCAATCGCGAGCAATCTATTTAAATGAGCTGGTGCTTGATTTTTCAGTAAATTGGTTGAAACCAAATGGAAGTATGTTGGTCAAGAGTTTCGTAGGTGCAGATTTTGATAACTATATTAAAACAATTAAAACTTTGTTTAAACGGGTTATTAGAATTAAACCTGATGCTTCAAGGAGTCGAAGCTCCGAGATATTCATTTTAGGACATGAAAAACTAGAATGACTTAAAATTACAACATTTCTAGTTTAGAATGATATGACTAGCTAAATAAAAGGTGAAATATTGAATAATAATACAATTAAAAGTATAGCAGTATGGATTGGAATCGGTCTGGTTATGATGACCGTTTTCAATAACTTTTCTGGATCTACTAGACTGGAGAACAAGTTAGTTTACTCTCAATTTATGGCGCAAGTAAAGTCAGGAAATATTGCTAAGGTAGAGATTGATGGTCACAATATTTATGGGCAAACCGTAGAGGGTAAGCGATTCAAAACCTATGCACCAACTGATCCATGGTTAGTATCAGATTTACTTAAAAATAACGTTATAGTCGATGCTAAACCTGAAGAGAAACAATCATTTTTGATGAGTATTTTTATTTCTTGGTTCCCTATGATTCTGCTGGTAGGCGTTTGGATATTTTTTATGAGACAAATGCAAGGTGGAGCAAAAGGTGGAGGAGGTCCATTTTCCTTTGGTAAGAGCAAAGCTAGACAGTTAGATCAAACATCAAACAAAACTACATTTTCTGATGTTGCCGGTTGTGATGAAGCTAAAGAAGAGGTTACAGAGTTAGTAGATTTTTTAAAAGACCCATCAAAATTCCATAAATTGGGAGGAAGAATTCCCAGGGGGGTATTAATGGTAGGGCCCCCTGGAACAGGTAAAACATTATTAGCAAGAGCAGTTGCAGGCGAAGCAAAAGTACCTTTTTATACAATTTCAGGATCAGATTTTGTTGAAATGTTTGTAGGTGTAGGTGCGGCAAGAGTAAGAGATATGTTTGAGCAGGCCAAAAAAACTTCACCATGTATTATTTTCATTGATGAAATTGATGCAGTAGGAAGAAGTAGAGGTGCAGGTACTGGCGGAGGAAATGATGAGCGTGAGCAAACACTAAATCAATTATTAGTTGAGTTAGACGGTTTTGAGCCGAGCTCTGGAGTAATAGTTATAGCTGCAACAAATCGTGCTGATGTCTTAGATAAGGCATTGCTTCGTCCTGGTAGATTTGATAGGCAAATTATGGTGGGTTTACCTGACATCAAAGGTAGAGAGGAAATATTATTAGTTCATATGAGAAAGATTCCAATGGATAAAGATGTTCAGGCAGATATATTAGCTAGAGGAACACCTGGATTTTCTGGAGCAGATTTGGCAAATCTAGTAAACGAAGCTGCTTTATTTGCTGCTAGAGGAAATAAAAAAACTGTAGATATGGAAGACTTTGAACAGGCTAAAGATAAAATTTATATGGGACCTGAAAGAAAATCTTTAGTTATGCGAGAGGAAGAAAGAATGAATACTGCATACCATGAGTCAGGCCATGCTTTAGTAGCCAAACTTTTACCAAACGCTGATCCTGTTCATAAAGTTACAATAATGCCAAGAGGATGGGCATTGGGATTAACCTGGCAGTTACCTGAGTTTGATAGATTTAGTAATTTTAAAGACAAAATGCTGGAAGAAATTGCTATTTTATTTGGCGGGCGTATTGCGGAAGAGGTATTTATGAAGCAGATGTCAACTGGGGCTGCAAATGACTTCGAAAGAGCAACAAAGCTTGCACGAGATATGGTTACAAAATTTGGTATGTCAGATAAGTTGGGGACAATGGTTTATGCGGATGAAAATCAAGAGTCAATTTTTGGCGGATCTAAATCTATCTCTGAAGCAACACAGCAAGTTGTCGATTCTGAAATTAGACTTATATTAGATAATCAGTACAAAGTGGCTAGAAAGCTGATAGAGAAAAATAAAAAGAAAATTGAAGTTATGGCAAAAGCATTGCTTAAGTACGAAACAATAGACAGCGATCAGATAAATGATGTAATGGCTGGGAAAAAAGTAAGACCACCAAAGCCATCAAAAAGTACAATTAGTCCTAAAAATACTAAAGGTCCATCAGGTGGAAGTTCTGGAACTATAGTACCTCAACCAACAGCTAAATCTTAAAATTAATGGAGGGGCTTATACCCTCCATTTTTTATTTATGACTAAAATTCATAATCTTCTCAGAAATAGTAGTGAACCTATAATTATGGGCATATTAAATGTTACTCCAGATTCATTTTATGATGGAGGTAAATTTAATAATGTTAGTTCTGCGTTAAATCATTCTGAAAAAATGATATCAGAAGGTGCTAGTATTATTGATATAGGTGCTGAATCTTCTAGACCTGGGGCTGAAGAAATTTCAGCAAGTATTGAGCGACAAAGGTTAGAGCCAATATTAATTGCATTGAGAAAAGAATTTTCTATACCAATATCTATTGATACATGTAAACCTGAGATAATGGAAATAGCAATTGATCAAGGGGCTGATATGATAAATGATATATTTTCCCTCCAAAAACCTGGAGCTATGGATGCGATTTTAAGTTCTGATATACATATATGTTTAATGCATATGCAAGGTAAGCCAAAGAATATGCAAAAAAATCCAATTTACAAAGATATTTTTTCTGAAGTTAATGAATTTTTAGAAAATAGAATTGTGGCTTGTGAAAAAAATGGAATTATTAGGGATAGATTATTTATTGATCCTGGTTTTGGTTTTGGTAAAACATTTAAAGATAATATCGAGTTATTTAATTCAATCAAAAAATTCAAAAAAAATGATATTCCTTTATTAATTGGGATTTCAAGAAAGTCAATGATAAAAAAAATTGTAGGGAATAGGGTAGATCTTATTTGTGGACTTGGAGCTTATATGGCAGCTAAAACTGCAGCTGCCGGTGCAAGAATTATTAGAACACACGATGTTAAAGAGACTATTGATGCTTTGAATAAAAGAAACCTAGAAACAAATCCTAAAGAAAATTTATTTTATTCCTTGATGGATGAATCAGGATTTTTAAAGGGATAAAAATATTATGACAAGAAAATATTTTGGTACTGATGGAATTAGAGGGAAGACTGGCGAACACCCAATCACTTCAGAATTTTTTGTAAAACTTGGTTATGCCGCTGGTATGGTTTTAGCTCAGAACAACAATACTCAAGTTAGGTCTTCTGTTGTAATAGGTAAAGACACCAGAATATCTGGGTATATTTTAGAGTCAGCACTTGAAGCAGGTTTTGCTTCTGCTGGCGTAGATGTTCTGTTAACTGGGCCTTTACCAACCCCAGCAATTGCTTATCAAACAAAATTTATTGGTGCGCAAGCTGGAGTAGTTATATCAGCCTCTCATAATCCTTATGAAGATAATGGGGTTAAGTTTTTTTCAAGCCAAGGAATAAAACTTTCAGAAAAAATTGAATCTGAGATAGAGCTATTATTAGAAAAAGAAATAAAACTTGTGTCTCCAGAGTTACTAGGAAAAGCTAAGAGATTAGAGAATGCTGCTAGTGATTATATTGTTTTTTGTAAAAAAACTGTTTCTGATGATTTTTCTTTAAAAGGCTTAAAAATTATTCTGGATTGTGCACATGGGGCTACTTATCATGTAGCTCCAAAAATATTTACTGAGCTTGGAGCAGAAGTTATTACAATAAATAACAAGCCTAATGGCTTAAATATCAATGAGAATGCTGGATCAATTCACCCTGAAATAATGCAAAAATCTGTCCTAGATAATTCTGCAGATGTTGGTATTGCTTTTGATGGCGATGGCGACCGTTTAATTATGGTAGATGGTAGGGGGAATATTGTTGACGGAGATCAATTATTATTCTTAATTATAAAGAGATACGTTGATTTAAATAATATCAAAGGTGGGGTAGTTGGGACATTGATGACTAATTTAGCTCTTGAAGAAAAGTGTAGTGAGCTTTCAATTCCTTTTGTTAGGGCAAGTGTTGGTGATCGTTATGTATCAGAACTTTTGAGAGATAAAAAGTGGCTTTTAGGTGGTGAGAATTCTGGACACATTTTAATGCTAGATAAACATAGCACTGGAGATGGAATTATTTCAGCGCTTCAAGTTTTAGCTTCCCTTCTTCATTTTAAAAAAAACCTGTATGAAGCTTTACAAGAGCTCCCACTTTATCCTCAGGTTTTAATTAATATACCTTTAAAAGGAAAAATTGATTTAAATACTGCAGAAATTAAATCTACTATTAATAAAGCAAAAGAAATTATGAAGGGAAAGGGACGAGTATTAATTAGAAATTCAGGAACCCAGGCAATTGTTAGGGTTATGGCAGAAGGTCCTGTTGAGAAATATGTAACTCAAGCAGCCAATCTTTTAGTGAAAAAGATTGAAGAGGAAAATAAATTTTAGCCAAATTTACCTGTTATATAATCCTCTGTTTCTTTTTTAGATGGATTTGTAAAAATTTGGTTAGTTTGATCGTGCTCAACTAATGAACCAAGATACATATATGCAGTGTAATCCGAAATTCTGGCTGCTTGTTGCATGTTATGAGTTACGATTAGTATCGAAAGTTTTTGTTTAAGTCCTGCCATTAGTTCTTCAATATTCATAGTGGCAATTGGGTCTAATGCTGATGTTGGTTCATCAAATAACATTATTTCAGGCTCGGTAGCAAGCGCCCTAGCTATACAAAGCCTCTGTTGTTGCCCCCCGGAAAGATTAAAGGCAAGGTCATGAAGTCTGCCTTGAGCTTCTTTCCATAGAGATGCACCTTTAAGAGCCTCTTCAACCTTATCATCGAGCACTCTTTTATTTGTTTCACCTCTAACACGTAAACCATAAGCAACATTTTCATATAGAGATTTAGGAAATGGATTTGGTTTTTGGAAAACCATACTTATCCGCATCCTTACCTCAATTGGATCAACTTTTTTATCTAAAATATTAGTGTTATCTGGATGTAATATGATCTCACCCTCGTAACGATTTCCAGGATATAGGTCGTGCATTCTATTAAAAGATCTTAGGAAAGTTGATTTACCACAACCAGATGGCCCTATTAGAGCTGTAATTTTATTTTCATAAACTGGTAAATTTACTTTTTTTAATGCTTGAGTACCATCTGCGTAAAAGAAATTAAGATCTTTTGATTCTGCTTTAATAACTTCATTATGTTTTGATTGGTTTAATATTTTTTTATTTACCATTTAATTTTTTTCCTAATTTTATATCTTATTCTAATTGCCGCACCATTCATTAGCAATGTAAGCATAATTATTACTGCCCCAGTAGCAGCAGCATTAATATGAAAGGCTAGTTGTGGTCTTGATATCCAATTAAACATTTGAATTGGTAGGACTGTAAAACCAGCATTTAGCCAATCAAAGTTAATAAAAGGAGCCTCTAAACCAACTGGACTTGGTGGCAAGAATGCAATAAAAGTTAAGGCACCAATAGTAATGATAGGGGCAGTTTCTCCAATAGCTCTTGCCATTCCAATTATTACACCCGTTAGAATTCCACCATAGGAATATGGTATTACATGCTGTAAGCATACTTGCCACTTTGTTGCACCTACAGCATATGCTGCTTCTCTAATATGAATTGGTATAGCTCTAATAGCTTCACGAGTTGAAACAATTACTATGGGGAGCATTAGTAGGGCAAGTGTAAGGCCAGCTGTTAAAATAGTTTGCCCCAAACCAAACTGATAAACAAATAGACCTAAGGCTAAAAGACCATAAATAATTGAAGGGACTCCCGCCAGATTTGAAACATTAATTTCAATTAAATCAGATAGCCAATTTTTTTTAGCATATTCCTCTAAGTAAACCCCTGCTGCAATTCCTAGAGGAACAGCACTTAAAAAAGTGACTATTAAAACCAAAGATGACCCCACCCATGCTGATAAGATTCCAGCTCTAGCTGCTCGTCTTGATGGAAAGTTACCAAAAAAATCAAGTGAAAATCTAGGGTACCCATCAATTACTAGATCTATAAACAGTATTAAAAGCGTAACTGTTAAAGATGCGATAACAAAAATTCCCAATATTGCAAAAAGAGAATCAAATCTTTTGTGTTTAGCAATCAATGCTCTCATCAAACCTAAGTCTTTAATGGGTTTTAGTTTTTGATTTTTTTGCATACTTAGTAGCGCTCCGCGAATTTTTTGCGGGCAATATGCCCTAAAATATTAAAAAATAAAGTCATGATTAATAACGTTAATCCAGCTGCAAAAATACTTTGATATCCAATACCGTCGTGCTCTAAGTCACCTAGAGCAACAGAAACAATGTAAGCAGTTATTGTTGCGGCACTTTCAACTGGATTAAAGGTAAAGTTCGGTTGTTGTCCTGCAGCAATTGCAACTATCATAGTTTCCCCAACTGCTCTACTTATAGCGAGTATATATGCAGCAATAATTCCAGAAATTGCTGCAGGTGTTATTACTTTAACGGCTGTTTGGAATCGAGTTGCTCCCATTGCATAAGCACCTTCTCTCATTGCCATGGGAACCGCTCTCATTGCATCTTCAGCAAGAGAGGCGATATAAGGCACAATCATTATGCCCATAACAATACCAGGCCCAAGCATATTAAACGTAGTTAAGTCAGGATAAATTTTTTGTAAAAAAGGAGTTACAAGCATTAAAGCAAAATATCCAAATACAACGGTCGGAACTCCAACCAAGAGCTCTAAAACAGGTTTAACTGTTTCCCTTACTTTATGAGTAGCAAATTCTGATAAATATATAGCAGTAATGGTTCCTAATGGAACAGCAACAATAAGTGCAATACCTGTAGTCGTCAATGTGCCTGAAACTAAGGGTAAAATTCCGTAATGTTTAATTGAAAAATTCGGAGTCCACACTGTATCAGTTAGAAATTCATAAATACTTACATGCTGGAAAAATGGAATAGCTTCTGAAATAAGAATATATAAAATAGCTATAGTGATTAGTACTGCGATTATTCCTGAAAATAATAAACCCAACTCTATTAATCTTTCAATAAAATTCCTTCGAAAATTTTTCGCGAGCCTCGGGCTAATTGTTAAATTTTTTGTGGAATTCATTTAGGTATTTTAGTTAGTTTAAGTGCTATTAAATCATACTCAATATAAAATAAATTACAAATCATTTAGTAAAAAAGGTGATACTTTCATCACCTTTTAGTTACTAAACTTTAATTTATATATTAGTATTTAGTTAGCCCCTGAGCGTGCTAGTATTTCTTCAACTGAAAGCCCAATTGCAGGTCCATCCTTAAAAGCTGTGCCGGTTTTAAGCCCTTGAACGTGAACTTGAACTGCAGAATACTCTTTAGTGCTTAAGGGGACGAACCCAACTTCTTTTGACAGCTCTGCAGCATGTTTAATATAAAAGTTAACAAATGCTTTAACATTAGGATCAGAAGCTACTTTGGATGCATTTATATAGATAAATAGTGGTCTAGAAAGTGGGCTGTAAGAACCATCCATTACCGTTTTTACTGATGGTATTATATATTTCTTATCCTCATTTTGAATTGCTACAGCTTTTATCTTATCTTTATTTTCAACATAGTATGCCAACCCAAAGTAACCAAGACCACCTTTATCGCCTGCTACACCTTGAACCAAAACATTATCATCTTCAGATGCAGTAAAGTCTCCACGAATAGCTTTAGATTTTTTGACAATAGCCTCTGTGAAGTAATCAAATGTTCCTGAGTCAGCACCTGGACCATAAAGCTTTAAAGGAGCATCAGGCCAACCCTGCCTAATTTGGTTCCATTTTGTAATTTTACCTTGAGCATTAGGCTCCCAAATTTTTTTGAGTTCAGCAGGAGTCATATCCTTCGCCCAGTTATTTCTTTTATTTATCACAACAGTCAGGGCATCAAAAGCAACTGGAATTTCAATAAAATCAATGCCATTTGCTTTACATTTTTCTATTTCATTTATTTTGATTGGACGTGAAGCATTGGACATAACCGTATCACCTCGACAGAATTTTTTAAAACCACCACCTGTTCCTGATACTCCAACGGTAACCTTAACTCTAGTTTCTATTTGAAACTCTTCCGCAACAGCTTCTGTAATTGGATAAACAGTACTTGATCCATCAATCTTAACAATATCCACAGCTGCAGTTGAAGGCATTGATAAAACTATTGTACTTAAAAGTGATGCAGCACCAATTTTTTTTAGGGTTAATTCTTTCATATTTAAATAGAGCTCCTTTAGGTTAAATGGTTTATGAAACACCTTTAGAATAATAAAATTAAATGACAATTTTATGACAATATTACGATTGATAAATAGAGTTATAATACTTTAAATTTTTATGCATTGAAAAGGGAAAGAATGGATCAAGAGGAAATTAATTTATTAAGGCAATATATTTCTATGGTCACAAAAAAATTCCAAACTCTTCGGGGGTACCTTTGACCTTGATGTAAAGAAAAATAGAATTAAAGTCCTTGAAGTACAAGAACAAGATCCTGTGACATGGGATGATAGGGCGTTAAGTCAAAAGATCGGTAAAGAGAAAAGGGCTTTGGAGATAATTGTTACTCAAGTAGAGAGTGTATCAAATCAGCTATCAGATAACCAAGAATTTTTTGAGCTAGCTGTTGAAGAAAATGACAAAGAGACATTAAAAATAATTCAAGTTGATACAGAGGGGCTAGAGAAATTAGTTGATGACATAGAATTTAAAAGAATGTTTTCTAATCCAATGGATGCAAATAATTGCTTTATAGATTTTCAGTCTGGGAGCGGTGGGACTGAAGCTCAAGATTGGGCTAATATGCTTTTAAGAATGTATCTTAGATATGCTGAGCGTAAAGACTTCAAAGTTGAAGTATTAGAGCTGTCAGAAGGAGAGGTTGCAGGTATTAAAGGTGCGACTATTAAGGTCACGGGAGATAATGCATACGGTTATTTTAGGACTGAGTCTGGGATTCATAGATTAGTCAGAAAGTCACCATTTGACTCTGGAAGCAGGCGGCACACATCATTTGCTGGTGTTAATGTCTACCCAGAGATTGATGAGTCTATTGAGATTGATATAAATCCAGCTGAATTAAGAATTGACACATACAGGGCGTCTGGAGCTGGAGGTCAGCATATCAATAAAACTGATTCTGCTGTTAGAATTACACATATACCATCAAATACTGTAGTTCAATGTCAGAATGATAGGTCTCAGCATCGAAACAAAGCTGAGGCAATAAATATGCTTAAAGCACAATTGTATGCGATAGAATTGAATAAAAGAAATGAAGTGAAGCAGGCTGCTGAGGATGCAAAAACAGATATTGGCTGGGGTCATCAAATAAGAAGCTATGTTTTAGATCAGTCAAGAATCAAGGATGTAAGGACTGGAGTTGAGGTAGGTAACACACAAGGAGTATTGGATGGGGATCTTGATCCTTTCATTAGTGCAAGTTTAAAGCAAGGGGTATGATTTGAACGAAAATAAAGATAACAAAAGTGGCGCAGTAGAATTAGATGAAAATACAATCATTGCAGAACGACGTTCTAAGTTAGATGAACTTAGGAAAATTGGAATTGCATTTCCTAATAATTTTACCCCAAAGAATATTTCATCTGATTTACATGAATCTTTTGATGATGATGATAAAGAGACTTTACATAAGAAAAATATTGGTGAGGTAATTGTAGCTGGCCGAATGATGCTAAAGCGTGTTATGGGAAAGGCAAGTTTTGCAACTCTTCAAGATAAAGCCGGAAGAATTCAGCTCTATGTTGCGAGGGATCTTGTAAACTCCAATGATGATCCAGATTTGTATGCAAGATTTAAAAAATGGGATTTAGGCGACATAGTTGGTGCTAAAGGAAGACTATTCAAAACGAAAACTAATGAGTTGACAATTGAGGTTTCTGAACTTGTTCTTCTTACTAAATCTTTAAGACCCCTTCCTGAAAAATTTCATGGCTTATCAGATCAAGAAACTAAATATCGTCAACGATATGTGGATTTAATTGTAAATGAAAAAACCCGAGATACATTTTTAAAGCGTTCAAAAATAATTGCTACTATTAGAGATTTTATGGAAGCTAGAGATTTTTTAGAAGTTGAAACACCAATGCTCCATCCTATTCCAGGTGGAGCATCAGCTAAACCTTTCAACACGCATCATAATGCTTTGGATATGGATATGTCGTTGAGAATTGCACCTGAACTTTATTTAAAGAGGTTGGTTGTTGGTGGTTTTGACCGAGTATTTGAAATTAATCGAAACTTTAGGAATGAAGGCCTAAGTGTGAGACATAACCCAGAATTTACTATGATGGAGTTTTATGCAGCTTATACAGATTACGAATGGTTAATGGATTTTACAGAAGAATGTATTCGAGGAGTTGCTAAATCTGCGACTGGAAAATTAAAAGTTGATTATCAAGGTAAGGTGATTGATTTTAGTAAATCTTTTGACCGCCTAACATTGGTTGAAGCAATAATTAAGTATTCAGATCTTTTTAAAGAAGAGCAACTAAATGATAAAGAGTTTATAAAGAATTTTTTACAGAAGAAAGGTATTGAGCTTTCAACTCAGTCAGGTTTGGGAGCATACCAGTTAGCACTTTTTGAGAATGTTGCTGAAGAAAAATTGTGGGATCCTACTTATATTATTAATTACCCAATTGAGGTTTCACCTTTAGCAAGAGCTTCAGATGAAAATCCTGAAATCACAGAAAGGTATGAATTATTTATTGCTGGCAGAGAAATTGCTAATGGATTTTCAGAGTTAAATGATTCTGAGGATCAATCCGAAAGATTTAAGGCTCAAGTTGCCGCTAAAGAGTCAGGGGATGATGAGGCTATGTATTATGACGCTGACTTTATTAGAGCTCTTGAATATGGCTTACCTCCAACCGGTGGATGTGGAATTGGAATAGATCGATTAGTAATGTTGGTTACGGATAGTCCAAGTATTCGTGATGTAATTTTATTTCCTCAAATGAGACCAGAGCAAATTTAAAATGCATACCCATAAAGATATTGATAGAGAGAAAATGACCCCAAAGCAAGCATTAGATATTCTTATTAGTGGCAATCAGCGCTTTATTAATAATGCGAAGTATGATTATGACCTTACAAAAGCTAGAGAGATAATAAAAGAAAAACAGCATCCTATAGCAGCTGTATTAGGCTGTAGTGACTCAAGAACAACTATCGAATTAATTTTTGATCAAAGCTTAGGCGATATTTTTAGTGTTAGGTTAGCGGGAAATATTGCTTCTAAACAAGCAATTGGTAGCTTAGAGTTTTCATCTAAGCATTTGGGATCTAAAATTATCGTGGTAATGGGGCATTCAAATTGTGGTGCAATTAAGGCAGCTTGCGATCAATATGAAGGAGGTAATATTGGTGAGATAATCGGTTTCATTAACCCAGCTGTTAAGGCAGAAACATCAATATTAGAGCCAAATAGAAATTCAAATAATAATGAATTCGTAGAAAAAGTTTGTTTTTTAAACGTCCAAAAACAAATCGAAACTATTGTAAGTAACAGTGAGATTATTAGTGATTTATTAAAACAACAAAAAATTGGCATAGTAGGTTGTGTATATAACCTTTCATCTGGTTTTGTTGAATTTGATACTAAAAATTTTATTTTTTCTTAATTGTTTTTTTAGCTCGAACTCAAATTAATTAGCACGATTCTTTTTTTGTCATAGAAATGACATATTCGAAACAGATAATTCTCCTATTGCAAAACATTTTAAATAAAAATTGATTTACTGGGTATTTTTAATTTTATAAAAAGTATATGGAGATTTATCTAAATGAAAAATAGTATTATAAAAGGTTTGGTTGCTTTATCTTTATTGGTCTCGATGTCATCAACGATTTTAGCTGATACAACAGAAGATTTAATTAATGCATTGGTTCTCAAAAATATTTTAACAGAAGATGAAGCCGCTTTACTTTCTAGGCAAAACAAAGGCGAAGGAAAGACCAGGTCTAAAAACGTAGCCGGTAAACTATCTATCAGTAAATACCTAAAAAAAGCAACGTTGTATGGTGACATACGTGCTAGACAAGAATGGAGGCAGGGCGAAGAATATACTACTCCTGCTAATGCATGGCAAAGAGACTCAGTTGACCGAAGTCGACAGCGTTATAAAATAACATTAGGGGTTAAAACCGTTATTACTAATGATTGGTATACAGATTTAGCATTCGCCATGGGATCAAAAGGGCGTTCAGATAATGCTACTTTAGGCGGAGGTGGATATGAAGAATCTAAGCAAACGTTATATGTGAAGCGAGCAATGATTGGCTGGAAACCAACCAAAGGAATTGCATTAGAAGCAGGCCGCATAAAAAATCCTTTATATACAAAAGCAATGGTATGGGATAAAGATTTAACATGGGACGGAGTTAGTTTTAAAACAAAACATAACATAAGTAAGCAAACTACTTTTGAATTTAAGGGTGGTGTAAATACCATGACTGGGGATGATAAGCAGTATACAAATTCCTCATCAAGTGACAATGATTCTCAGTACCAGTTATCTGCTCAAGTTGTAGGTAAATATAAGTTTGATAAAAAACAAGGACCTTCATTAAAACTTGGTTTATCTCATACTATTTATACGAATGATGATGATGGAGGCCTTGTTTTTGAGCCTTCTGCTGTGGGTAATGGCGCTCAAACATATATCAACGACTTATCACTTATCGAAATTCCATTTGATTTTAAAACAATGATTAGTCCTGGATTAGGTATGACAATATTTGGCGACCTAGCTTACAACATAGATGGCAGCGATCGCAGGCAAGCATTTATAGATGGCGGTGGCACGGGTGGAGCAGACGATGATAAAGCTTTCATGATTGGTGTAGGACTAGGCTCATATAAAAATTTTAAAGCATTAGATAAAGGAAAACTTAAAAAAGGTGATTGGAAGGGTAATTTATGGTACCAAGAGGTTGGGACCTATTCTGTTGATCCTAATCACGTAGATTCTGATATCTTTGATTCTAAAGTAAATATAAAAGGCTTTGCATTTAAAGGCCAATACATGATTGAAGACAATATTAAGGCCAATATTGCCTATGCACACGGTGAAATTAACGATACATCAGTTGGTTGTACCCCAGGAGTTAAAGGTGATACAGGTCTTTGTCTAGATGAAATGGATTTATTACAATTGGATGTTACTTACAAATTTTAATTAGTCTTTTGTAAAAGGTATTAATTTGCTAAAACCCCACTGAAATGGGGTTTTACTCCTTAGCTAAATTTATAGTATATTTTGGAATTTCTACGGTTATATCCTCATCTTTTACAATCGCCTGACAAGAAAGCCTTGAGATAGGTGTTAGGCCCCAAGCTTTATCAAGCATATCATCCTCCATTTCATCAGATTCATCTAATGAAGAAAAACCTTCTTTAACAACAACATGACAGGTCGTACAAGCGCATGCTTGATCGCATGCATGTTCAATATCAATACGATTTCTTAATAAAACTTCACATATAGATTCGCCAGATTTAGCCTGGAGTATTTCACCTTTTGGGCATAGTTCATGTGGTAATACAATAATTTTAGGCATTTTATAATTCCAATTTATTAATCGACTGACCTGTTAACGCTTTATTAATAGATCGATCCATTCTTTTTGCAGCAAATGGCTCACCTTGAGTATTTAATTTTTTTGTCGCAAGGGTTATTTTATCTGTATCTGATGATTTAAGTGCGGTAATGACTTCTTTGATGGCAATTTTTATTACATTTAATTCTTTTTTCGTTAGCAAATCAGAGTCTTCATCTATTGCTTTTTGTGTAAGCTCAATTAATTGTTCCGCATCTATTTTTGCTTCAGCGAGGGATCGAGAAAGCTTATCATCTTCAGCAAGATCAAATGAAGCTTGTAACATATTCTTAATTACATCCTCTGAAAGTCCATAACTTGGTTTTACTTCAATTGAAGCTTTGACGTTAGTTGAAGTTTCTTGAGCCGAAACGGATAAAAGTCCATCTGTATCTACTTGAAATGTTACCTTTATTTTTGCCGAACCTGCAACCATTGGGGGTATATTTTTTAACGTAAATTTTGCTAGCGACCTACAGTCATCCACTAACTCTCTTTCTCCTTGAACAACGTGAATAATCATTGCAGTTTGCCCGTCTTTGTAAGTTGTAAATTCCTGTGCCATAGCAACAGGTAAAGTAGAGTTTCTAGGAATAACTCTTTCAACCATACTTCCCATGGTTTCAATACCTAATGAAAGGGGAGTGACGTCAAGTAAAAGTAAATCATCTTCAGTATTACCTATTAAAATATCTGCTTGAACTGCTGCGCCTAATGCAACAACCTCATCAGGATTAAGATCATTGAGCAGATCTTGTTTAAATAAATCTTTAACTGCATCTTGAATGCAAGTCATTCTTGTAGAACCACCTACCATAACTACACCATCTATTTGATTTAGATTAAGATTTGCATCCTGTAAGGCTTTTTTAGTTGAAAGAATAGTACGGTCTATAAGTTCCTGAACCATTTTTCTAAAATGCTCTCGAGTAAAAATTTCTTTTATTTTAGTACCATCTATTTCTGTGTTAATTTGGAAATCTATTTTATTAGAAAGAGATTCTTTAATTTTATTGGCTAGTAATATGATATTTTTTTTATTTGATAGAGCATTAAAATCAAGTTGATATTTATCTGCTAAATAAGATACAATTTTTTGAGTAAAATCGTCACCACCTAACTGGGAATCACCTTGAGTTGACAGTACTTCAAATAACCCTTCTGAAAGATTGAGAATAGAAACGTCAAAGGTACCACCACCTAAATCAAATATTACAAAGTTACCAATAGATTTTTTATCTAGGCCATAAGCAACAGCAGCAGCAGTAGGCTCATTAATTAATCTAAGTATTTTTAGACCGGCAATTTTGCAAGCATCTTTAGTTGCTTGTCTTTGCGAATCATCAAAGTAAGCAGGTACTGTGATTACGGCACCCGTCAAATCTCCGCCTAATCTTTTTTCAGCTGTTGATTTTAATTTTTTAAGTATTTCTGATGAAACTTCAATTGGGTTTTTCAGTCCTTGCCTTGTTTTAATTTGTATAACACCACCACCATCTGATATTTCTAGCGTAATATTATTAAAATTAATATCATTGATATTTTTACCGATTAATCTTTTAACGGAAACTATAGTATTGCTAATATCGTTAACTTGATACTCTTTAGCTTCGTTACCAATTAGGACCTTATCTTTTGCGTAATGAACTATTGAAGGCAATAAGTTCTCTCCATCTTCTTGAGGGATAATGCTAGCTGAACCGCTTATGACTGAAGCAATAAGTGTGTTGGTTGTTCCAAGATCAATCCCAATTACTCTTTTATGCTCATGTGGTATCGTACTTTTACCAGGTTCAGATATTTGTAAAAGTGCCATTTTATTTAAGTAACTGTTGGCTAATTTTATTAATAAGTTGCTCTACAAACTGAAGTTTATGAATTGTAATAGCTGCAGCATCCCAATCTTTTTTTTGATCGATTTGATTTTGAAGTAACTCTATCAAGTCATTCTTTTTATTGTTAATTAATGAGTCAAACTCATGTATTTTCCCTTTTTTTGTCTGAATTGATTCAAAGTATTCTTCCCATTCCATTTGTTGCATTAAAAATTCAGGCGGAAGTATAATTTTTTTATCACTAGCATGGAGAGAAGTTAAGTAACTTGCTCTTTTTATAGGTAACTTGAGTGTTTTGTAGGCGTCGTTAATTTCTGTTGATTTAATCATGGATTGGATTTTTTCATTTTCGGTTGATGTTGTAAATTTATCTGGATGGATTTTTTTTTGTATCTCTCGATAATTTTTTTGTAATGCTACTAAGTCAACATCAAACTTTGCTGGAAGATTAAATATTTCAAAATAATTTTTGGTCAAACCGTAAAGCTCTCTCCACAACCACAACTATCTTTTACATTTGGGTTGTTAAATTGAAAGCCTTCATTAAGTCCCTCTTTTACAAAGTCTAATTCAGTCCCATCGATATAAATTAGACTTTTTGGATCTACAAGTATTTTAATTCCGTGACTTTCAAAAACCTTATCTTCTGGTAATAAGCTGTCAACAAACTCTATAACATATGCCATACCTGAACAACCTGTTGTTTTCACTCCAAGTTTTAATCCAACACCTTTACCTCTAGCTTTGAGATATTTTTCGGCTCTTTTAGCAGCACTTTCTGTTAAAGATATAGACATATTATTTTTGCTTAGATTTTAAATCTGCCACAGCTGCTTTAATGGCATCTTCAGCTAAAACGGAACAATGTATTTTAACTGGAGGTAATGCTAACTCTTCAACTATGGAAGTATTTTTGATAGCTTGTGCTTCATCCAGAGTTCTGCCTTTAAGCATTTCTGTAACTAGTGAGCTTGACGCAATAGCTGATCCACATCCGTAGGTTTTAAATTTCGCATCTTCAATAATGCCATTCTCACCCATTTTAATTTGAAGTTTCATCACGTCACCACACGCAGGTGCTCCAACCATTCCGGTTCCAACGTTGGAATCACTTTTGTCAAATGATCCAACATTTCTTGGGTTTTCATAATGATCTAATACTTTGTCGCTGTAAGCCATTTTAATTCTCCAATAAAATAATTAATGTTCTGCCCATTCTACTTTTTCTAAATCCACTCCATCTTGAAACATCTCCCAAAGTGGAGATAATTCTCTTAATTTACCAATTTTTTCTTTTAAAAGATCTATTGTATAGTCAATGTCGGATTCTTTGGTAAATCTTCCTATAGAAAAACGTATAGAACTGTGGGCTAACTCATCTGATCTTCCAAGAGCTCTTAATACATAACTTGGCTCTAGACTTGCAGATGTACAGGCTGAACCACTTGAGACAGCAATACCCTTGATTGCCATAATTAATGATTCACCTTCTACATAATTAAAACTAATATTTAAATTATGTGGCACTCTTTCAGTGATATCACCGTTTACATACGTCTCATCAATTTGTGTTAACCCCTTAAGTAAGCGATTTTGCAAACTTTTAATACGTTTATTTTCAGATTCCATTTCTTCTCGAGCAATTTTAAATGCCTCTCCCATTCCAACTATTTGATGGGTAGCAAGTGTGCCTGAACGCATACCTCTTTCATGACCGCCTCCATGCATTTGAGCTTCTATACGAATTCGAGGTTTTCTTCTAACATATAAAGCACCAATGCCCTTTGGCCCATATGTTTTATGAGCAGAAAAGCTCATTAAATCTACAGGTAATTCTTTTAAATCAATCTTGACCTTACCAGTTGCTTGAGCAGCATCAACATGGAAAATAATTTTATTTTCACGGCAGATATTTCCAATTTTGGTAATATCTTGAATTACGCCTATTTCATTATTTACTAACATAATTGAAACAAGAACAGTTTCTGGTTTAATCGCAGCTTTAAATTTCTCCATATCAATCAGACCATCTGGTTCAGGAGCAAGATACGTGGCTTCAAATCCAATTCTTTCCATTTCCCTTACAGCATCAATAACAGCTTTGTGTTCTGTTGCTAATGTAATAATATGCTTACCTTTACCCGAATAAAAATTACCCGCCCCTTTAATAGCTAAGTTATTTGATTCTGTAGCTCCTGATGTCCAAATAATTTCTCTAGGGTCAGCATTAACCAATGCAGCTACTTCTTTTCTGGCATCTTCAACTGCTTTCTCTGCAGTCCACCCATATGGATGACTTCTAGATGCTGGATTTCCATAACTTTCAGAAATAAAGGGAATCATTTTTTCAGCTACCCTGGGATCTACTGGGGTAGTTGCTGAGTAATCCATATAAATTGGCATATCTTGCATTTCGTTTTTCATATTTTCCCTAATCTAATTTGTTAAGCTGCAACAGCTGTTAGTTGTTTGAGTCTTTCAAGTTCTTGTTTTAAAGCTTTAATAAAATCATCGATCTGTTCTTTTTTGGTTTCAATACCTAAGCTAACTCGGAGCGCTGCTTTAGCTTGATCATCAGCAATGTTCATAGCTAGTAAAACGTGGCTAGGTTCAGAACTATTACTTGAACAAGCTGACCCACTTGCAATTGCAAATCCTCTTCTATCAAGTGCAGTAAGAAGAGTGGAGCCGTCTATATCTTTGAATGAAAAAAAAGTAGTGTTACTTAAACGATTACTTTCTTTTCCAAATATTACGGCATCCATTTTAATTAAAGCATTTTCTAATTTAGCTTGAAGAAATTTTACTTCTTCACCAAATATGACTACATTTTGTTGTGTTAGTTCGCAGGCTTTTCCAAAGCCAATTATAGCTGCAATATTTTCAGTTCCACTCCGAAGACCTTTTTCTTGACCACCCCCAAGGAGGTGGGGGTATAAATCAATTTTTTTGTTTAAGATTAGTGCAGCAACGCCTTGCGGACCGTAAATCTTATGACTTGATACTGTCATTGCATCAACACCTAAGCTATCAAAGTCTACATTTATTTTTCCTAATGCTTGAACAGCATCTGTATGGAGAATGATATCGTTATCTTTTGCCAGTTGATTAATTTTACTCATATCTTGGATAACCCCTGTTTCGTTGTTAGCCATCATCACAGACAAAAAAGAAATAGAATTCAGCTCATCTTTAGTAAGTTTTGAAAAGTCTATCAATCCCATATTTGTAACAGGAATCTTTGTGGCTTTAAAGCCAAGTTTTTTGATTGATTCAATTGGTTTGCTGATACAAGGATGTTCAATAGCACTATAAGCAAAATGCATATTTGGATATGATCGAGCTATACCATTAATAATGGTATTGTTAGATTCAGTCCCACTTGCTGTAAATATTACTTGAGACGGATGAGCATTAACCGCTTCAGCAACTTTATCACGGGCATCCTCTATTGCTGTAAGTGCTCGTCTACCAAAACTATGATTTGAGGTAGGGTTACCTTGTTGAGATGAAATAAAAGGCATCATCGCTTCAATTACTTCAGGATGCGGAGCTGTTGTAGCGTTATGATCAAGATAAATCATTTATGTAATACCTTTAGCTATTCTTAAGTTAGCTTTTTTGAGGCTTATATTTTGCGTATGGTTTTCTATTTTATCTACCTGTGATTCCATTAGTTTTTCTAAGGTAAGCTCATCGAGGTAAGTTAAAATTTTATTGTTTAATGATTCCCATAAATTATGGGTTATACACCTACCACCTTCATTACAGTTTTCACGCCCCTTACATTGTGTCGAATCGATTTTCTCATCAACAGAAATAATGATATCTTTTATTGTAATATTTCTGCAGTTAATAGCTGTTAAGTAGCCTCCACCTGGACCACGAACGCTTTT
>TARA_B110000003_G_scaffold116792_1_pt1 | contig 21231 bp, 11 predicted proteins | sample TARA_B110000003 | Tara Oceans TARA_B110000003 (sample SAMEA4396424) | marine metagenome | biome: Westerlies Biome; feature: [SRF] surface water layer (ENVO:00010504); material: water (ENVO:00002006), including particulate matter (ENVO:01000060) such as... | depth 5 m
TACTATCTCGGACTCAACTACCTCCTCTGTGATCACAACGCCAAAATTATGACTGGTATCCAGTATGACGATTTGAATGCCGAAGAAGGTAAGGTCACTGGAACCACTTATTGGTTCGCCTACCGCACCTTCTTCTAAAATTCACGACCAATTTTAGATCACAAAAAATGTGGACGCCCTCACGGCCGCCCACATTTTTTTGATTCTTAACCTAAGGAGAAATTAGGACATCACCTTGGTCTTGCCGGGAATGGCACAAGGGTAGAGTCCATCCTTTCCTGGCTTCGGCCCAGGATCAGCATCCCACGCAAAGGATTTCGGCATAATTGAGAGTCCTTTCTCGAGCGCATCGGCATACTTAATTTCCTGCCCAGAATTGGTCGCCATGCGCCCCAAAATGGCCGTCATAGTGGATGCTGCGGTGTAGTAAGCATTATTGATCGGCTTGTCTTCGCGAATGTGGCGATAAAGCTCATTATGCTCAATCTGGTATGGCGAAGTCTTGTCCTTAGAACGGTGGCGCCAAACAGTCTTGCCTGCAGCATCTACAATGCGGCCCGGATATGCTTTACCACCCTGACAACCAATGATCTCGGTCACACGATTTAAAGCTCCCTTTTGATGGCGGCACTGGGAATTCATAACAGTTCCATCCTCATAGGTAAACTCGACATAGTGGTGATCAAAAATTTCGCCGTAATCTTTGCCGACCCTGACTTGGCGCCCGCCCATTCCTTGAGCTTTGACTGGAGGACCGCCCTTGAACCAGTTCATGACATCAATGTTGTGAACATGCTGCTCAACGATATGGTCACCGCAAAGCCAATTGAAATAATACCAGTTACGCATCTGATATTCCATTTCGGTCATACCTTCCACCCGCGGCCTGACCCAAACACCACTACTATTCCAGTAAACCTGGCCATAGTTAATATCGCCAACGATACCCTCTTTCAGCTTGGCTAAAGTTTCAATATAGCTCGGCTGGTAATGGCGTTGAAGACCACAAACAACTTTAAGCCCTTTTTCATCAGCTTTCTTAGCAGCCTCTAGAACTTTGCGAATCCCTGGAGCATCGGTCGCAACTGGCTTCTCCATAAACACGTGCTTTCCCTGCTGCACCGCATACTCAAAGTGTTGGGGCCTGAAACCAGGAGTTGTGGTCAAGATCACCACGTCGGCCGCATCAATCGCACCACGAAAACCATCGAAACCATCGAAAATCCGATCCGCAGCAATGTCCACCTTATCCGCATACTGCTGCCGGAATGAACTTACAGCCTCTTCGGCACGATCACGAAACGCATCAGCAACCGCAACCAGCTTAGTTCCAGGAACGTTGAGAGTCTGGGCGGTCGCACCACGTCCACGTCCACCGCAACCCACCGTTGCCACTTTGATTTCATCACTGCCACCTGCTTGCGCAAACCCTGCGATAGGGAGCGTAGCCGCTGCTGCGGCACCCGTCTTAAGAATGGCCCGTCTGTTTGTATCTTGAAGATCGCTCATCACGACACCTTACGTTGCTCACCCTGAGTTTCTAACGAAGAAGTTCATCTTCGTAAACCACCGTCAATCCCGCCCGATTCAAAATTGAAGCCCCAAATTCACAATCTTCTAAAAATAATGCCAATAATGCGTGCCCCTGATGCTGTACCATGAGCGAAAATGCGTAATCAAGGTTAGTCTCAGCCTCATAAAGTTTGTTCAGACATTTTTTTAAATCCCCGCATTCTTTCATCTTCACTACCAAAAGCTCGGTAAGGGTGTAGGCAATCCCCTGCTCCATAAACAATTCCTCAGCACTATCCGGATCATTCACAATCAAGCGCGCCACCGTAGCGTCGCGAGAATCCTGTACACTGAGACCAATCACATCGATTTCACGGCGACTCAAAAGATTTGAAAGCGAAGAAAAAGCCCCCACCCGGTTCGGCATCATGACTGAAAATTGCCGGACAAATTCCCTCCGTTTACTCACATCTTCACTCACCGTCATTTTACCTAATTAAAGAATTATCAGAATCTTCGCTTTTGTTCAATCAACATCTGGGTCAGAAAGTCCGCCTGTGACCGAGGACTATCTCAACCGCTTTGGCGGCATCGCTCGACTTTACGGCATCGCTTCGCTCGAGCGATTCTCCAAAGCACACGTCATGGTTATTGGCCTCGGCGGAGTCGGATCCTGGACCATCGAGGCCCTCGCCCGCTCCGGTGTGGGACAATTCACGCTTATCGATCTAGACGACCTATGTGTCACCAACACCAACCGTCAAATTCACGCTACCACCGAAACCATTGGGCAATCCAAAGCGATCGTTCTTGCCAAACGAATCCTCCAAATCAATCCCGACCTCCGCTGTAGTGTTGAGCAGACTTTCTACTCCGAAAAAAATTCCGAAGATCTCCTTTCCAGAGCCCCCGACGCTATTGTCGATGCTATTGACTCGGTCCGAGCCAAATGTCACCTCCTCGCAACCTGCCATAAAAAAAAGATCCCTATCATTACGAGCGGCGGCGCGGGTGGCCGAATTGACGCCTCCCAAATCCGGGTAGATGACCTTTCCCGCACCTTTGGAGACGCCCTCCTTCTTTCGGTCCGAAAACAACTCCGCTCCGAATACCACTTCCCAAAAGCCAAAAAAAAGGCTCCAAAATTTAAAATCCCGGCAGTTTTCTCACCAGAAGCGCCCCTCTTTCCAACTTGCGATGGAAAAACTTCTACCACCCGTCCCAAAGAAATGCCCGGCAGTATAAAATGCGACGCTGGCTACGGAGCCGCCACTCACATCACTGCAACCTTCGGCAACTTACTCGCTGGATGGATTCTTAAAAAACTTCAAGCCGCAGATCCCGCCACCTAAACTTGAAAAGGATTTCACGAGATCGATCCATAAGTGTTTCTTCGCATCGGCGGTCGAAACGAAGGAGCTTGGTCGGACACTTCACTGTTTCCAAAAAAAAGCGACCCTCCGAAGAGAGCCGCTCATAAAAGTTTAAAGATCGTTCGAAACCCTAGTTTACGCCCTTCTTCGACATCTTGGTGCCCTTTGTCGATCCCTGGCGCGCCTTGAAGCGTGGATTCGTTTTGTTGATAACGTAAAGAGTCCCCTTACGCTTGACGACTTGGCAATCAGCGTGGCGGCGTTTGGCGGAGGCTAGGGAAGACAGAACTTTCATAGGATCAGATGTTGAGGGCGGGAGACTACTCACCAACTCCCGTCTGTAAAGCCCATTCCTCACAAAATTTCGGGTGCAAGTGAACCTCTGGCATGTTTCACTCCGGTAACACAGGTTTACATGTCGGAGTCCTATTTTCAAGAAGCAGTCAATACCCCAGAGACTCCCGAAGATCTCACTCTGCGCCCCCCTGGCTTTGAAGATTTCCACGGGCAAGACAAAGTCACAGAGCGTCTTATGCTCATGGTTACCGCGGCTAAAGGACGTGATGATGTTCTTGAGCACGTTCTCCTCTCGGGGCCCCCTGGTCTTGGGAAAACAACCCTCGCCAACATTGTTGCCACCGCCGTTGGCACCACTCTACACACCACCTCTGGCCCTCAGATCGAGAAAGCGGGTGACCTCGCCGGGATTCTTACAAACCTCCAGCGAGGCGACATTCTTTTTATTGACGAAATCCACCGCCTCCATCCAGCAATCGAGGAATATCTCTACCCCGCAATGGAAGATTATCGGCTCGATATCATCATCGACTCCGGCCCCTCAGCTCGGTCTATCCAACTTCAACTCCCAAAATTCACTCTCGTCGGCGCCACCACCCGCTCTGGCATGCTCACTTCCCCACTCCGTTCTCGCTTCGGTTTGATAAACCGTCTCGACTATTACACCCATGAGCAGCTTTCCACCATTATTCGACGCTCCGCCGAAATCCTCGATATCGAAATCGACGAAGAAGGGGCTATGATCATAGCCTCCCGCTCCCGCGGCACTCCACGAATCGCTAACAACCTTCTCCGCTGGACCCGCGACTTCGCCCAAGTGAAATTCGATGGGAAAATCTCCGCTCCGATCGCCCAAGCGGCCCTCGAAATGATTGAAATTGATGAAGACGGCCTGGACGAGATGGATAAGCGTATTCTCGAAGCTATGATCTACAAGTTTTCCGGAGGCCCAGTCGGACTCTCCTCCCTCGCCGTCGCTATCGGCGAAGACGCTTCGACCCTTGAAGAAGTGCACGAGCCATTCCTAATCATGCAAGGATTCGTTAAACGCACTCCGCGTGGCCGTGTGGCTATGCCCGCTGCGTTCGCTAAAATCGGGGCAGCTCTTCCACCCAATCACTCAGACCAAACTTCCCTTTTTTAAAATAATGTCATTACACAACAAGCTCCTCGAAAGGGCCAAGAAGGCTGGGCTTCGCCGCACCAAGGCTCTCGAAGCCATTCTCACCTGCCTCTCCGTATGTAACCGGCCGATGACGTTAGCCGAAATAACTTCTTGCGGTCATCTTGCAAAAAAATGTGATAAAGCAACCGTATTTCGACTCCTTCAAAGGCTTAGTAATATAGGTATGATCCGTCGTCTTGGCCTTCATGAACGTGCCGCTTACTTCACTCTTCTTATTCCTGGCCAACACCGCGACTATCTTATTTGCACCGACTGCGGCACCATTGAATCTATAGATGCTCCCTGCCCTGTCCATAAACTAGAAGAAGAAATCAGGAAGAAATCAGGATTCTCAAACCTCTATCACGAGCTCGAATTCTTTGGTCGCTGCCCGAAATGCACTGATTGAGAACGCGAAAAAATGACTCGTCTACGCTATGAAAACATCCTGACCTAAAGAGCTAAAATTTAAACTCCATGCTTCATGCTAGAATAGAAAGAGCAATATTATGAAAACAACTTTTGGTTTGTTTTTGATCATAATCTCGATGATCACAACCTCTTTGGCAGAGCTCTACATCACAGAGTTCATGGCCATCAACAGTAGCACACTAAAAGATGAAGATGGCGATACATCCGACTGGATAGAAATCTTTAATTCCGGATCCGAAAAAATTAATCTTGGCGGATACACTCTAACCAATGATGCAACTTCGTTTAAAAAATGGACCATGCCGCCAATCGAATTAGATGGTGGTTCTTTCCTTCTTGTATTTGCCTCGGAAAAAAACCGCCGCGTATCTGGCTCCGAACTCCACACAAATTTCAAAATTGCTAGTGAAGATTATCTCGCTCTGGTCGCCCCCGATGGGTCCACCGTAATTACGGAATTTGGTTCCGCCGCCGATCCACTCCCACCTCAAATCGAGGACACATCCTATGGTCTTATGCAAAATGGCAATCGCACTTCCGCGATTCTCATCGCCTCTGCTCCATCAGGAAGAGCTCTGGTCCCTGCAAATGGCTCTCTAGAAGAAACCTGGCAGAAACTTGCTTTTAACGACAACTCCTGGATCTCGATCACTGCCGGCGTCGGCTACGACGAGTCCACGACCTATGATCCCGAATACGGTCCAGGTGGTGATCTCGACAACAACCTCAACAACCTCAACACCACCGTCTATCTCCGCTTTCCATTTTCGATGAGTGCAAGCGACTCCATTTCGGAACTCACGCTCAAAATGAAATATGACGATGGCTTCGCGGCCTTCCTAAACGGAGTTCGTGTCGCAGGTGCCAATGCGCCAGGAACGCTTGAGTGGAACTCCGAGGCCACCGGGCAGCATAACGATAACGAAGCAGTCACCTTGATTGACTTCGATATATCAAAACATGCCCAACTTCTTGTCGATGGTCCGAATCTCCTCGCGATTCAAGGCCTCAATACCTCCATAACGAGCTCCGATATGCTAATCTCCCCGGAACTTCACGCGATCCGAGTAACCGAGCCATCCATTGGCGGCTCCGGATTTCTGGACACGCCCTCACCCGGTGGATTAAATGGAGAAACTTTTAGTGGCTTTGTCGCCGATACCAAATTCTCGGTCGACCGCGGATTCCATAACACATCCTTCAATCTGGAGATCAATTCCGCCACTCCCGGCGCAGAAATTCGCTATACCCTCGATGGCACTCCCCCCCGCACCAATGTCGGTCAAATATACACTGGCCCTCTTTCGATCACCGCAACCACCATTGTCCGAGCCATCGCTTCCAAGCCTGATTTTCGGCCAACTAACATCGATACTCACACCTACATCTTCCCCAAAGACGTTGTAGCACAAGCCCGTATGCGCGACTCAGTCACCCAGTCAGCAACCCTCGGGCCACAAATGGTCGACTCCCTGAAATCGGTGCCCACGATATCCATCGTCACCGATAATCCCGGTCCCTTTCAGAATGAAAGCGGAGGCAACATCCGCAGTGAGTCGCCCGCATCCGTGGAGATGATCTTCCCTGACGGCACACCCGGCTTCCAAGAAGATGGTGGGTTAAAGCATTTCGGTGGATACTACACCAACTTTCCAAAAAAGAGCCTCCGCATCGGCTTCCGCTCGAAATACGGTGCCACCAAGATCCGTTACCCAATCTTTGAGGGCTTTGATTACAAGCACTACCCACCTACCGACCGCTTTGACGTCATGGATCTCCGCAGCGGTTCGCATGACATGAACAGCCGCGGTGCCTACATGTCCAACCGTTTCACTGATGACTCTATGCTAGACATGGGTAACCTTGCGCCCCATGGCCGCTTCGTGCACGTCTACCTCAATAGAAGCTACTGGGGGCAATACCACCTGCGCGAGCGCTGGAATGCCGACATGGCCTCAAGCTATTTCGGCGGCCCCAAGGCGGACTATGACGCGGTCAACCTCAACGACAACTTCCGCGCCGATGAAAAAGTTTACGACGGCACTGGCGTTTTCTGGAACGAGGCGAAGGCACTGGCATCAGGCTCTAACCCTTGGGAAAACAACGACAACAACATTGATGTCGCTAACCTCATCGACTTCATGCTGCTGTGGGTCAGCGGAAATTCGGAAAGCGAGGTCAGGCTGCTTGGCTCCAAGGCCCAAGGACAACCCTTCCGCTTCCAGATGAAAGACGCTGACGGATACCTACGCAATCCCGGGCACTCCGCAAACGATGCAGGACCATTGAGCCTGATGTCACGCCTGCGCAGCGGCAACACGGATTTCGCGATGTTGCTCGCGGATCGAATCCACAAACACTACTTCAATGACGGGGCAATGACGCCAGCGAAAAATATCGAACGCTTGCAGAAGCGGGTCGACGAGGCACGGCCAGGCTTCATTGCCGAGTCCGCACGCTGGGGGAACCGCTTCCGTGAATACCAGAACTGGCTGAACTACCAGAACAACCTAGTCAGTAACCACTTTCCGGGCCTCGCTCAAACCATGGTTGGACGCTTCAAATCTGCCGGAATGTATCCAGACATCATTGCTCCAGTCTTCAACCAACACGGTGGTTCAATTTCAGATGACACCCCACTCACCATGTCGACCGACGCCGACAAGATCTACTATACCTTGGATGGCAGCGACCCACGCCTTAACGGCGGCGCCCCAAATCCTGCCGCAACCGAAGCGTCATTCAACGGTGGCGGCGGACCCGGCGAACAGCAACCTGTCACTTACCTGACAACCGGTTACACATGGAAATATATCGACAATGGATCCGATCAAGGCGCCGAGTGGAGAGCAATCGATTTCAATGACACCGCATGGTCGTCCGGCCCCTCACCACTCGGTTACGGTGGAGACGGCGAAGCCACCGAACTCAGCTTCGGAGGTGACTCTGGAAACAAATACGCAACAACCTATTACCGCACCGCGATAGAAATTCCGAACCCAGCTGTGTTCCTAAACTTCCTCCTACGCGTAAAGTATGATGATGGAGTCGCGGTTTACATCAATGGTGTCGAACAGTTCCGCCAAAATCTTGGGAACAACGCCTCCTTCGACGACTACGCCAATGGCACCACTTCAGATGAAGGCGGATGGAAGGACGCCACTATTCCAGTGTCTGCTCTCGTCTCTGGCACTAACACTATCGCGGTGGAAGTCCATCAAGCCAGCGGCACGAGTTCGGATACCCGCATGGATCTCACACTGCGAGGGCAAACCACCAACGTTGGCGGTGGTGACAACGTCACAAGTCCATTTAATCTCAGCAAGCCCACCCTGCTCCGCGCCCGAGGTTACAATAGCACCAGTGGTGAATGGAGCGCACTCAATGAAGCGTTCTTTTCAATCGACTCAGTTCCAGCAAACGCCAGTAACCTCGTCGTTTCCGAATTCCACTATCGCCCGGCCAAGCCAACCACAACCGCAGAACTTGCCGTCAGTTCAGACCGCGATGATTTCGAATTTCTCGAACTCCTCAATATTGGCGAGAGCGCCCTTGATATGAACAACGTCCGCTTTTCCTCAGGGATCAACTTTAACTTCCCCGACAACGTATCCCTCGGAATTGAAGAACGGATTCTTCTTTTACGTGACCGTGCCGCCTTTGAAGCGCGATATGGCCAACCATCGGTTCAATCGTTTGAATACACTGGTCGACTCAGCAACGACGGTGAGCAAATCCTCATTCTAGGCACCAGTCCAGATCCTATCAAAGACTTTACCTACAATGATCAGGAACCTTGGCCCGCCACCGCAGATGGCGAGGGACCTTCCCTTGTCCTCGTTGACCCAACATCGAATCCTGCTCACAACGAACCCAATAATTGGATGAGCAGTCAAAACGAGGGCGGATCACCGGGAACTGAAGAATCCTCGGGACTTACCTATGACACTTGGGCTGCTGGCTTTGACCTCAAAGGAGGCCCGCTCGACGACGAAGATGGTGACCAACTTCTCAACTTTTTCGAATTCCTCCATGGCTCAAGCCCAGTCGATTCATCCGACGCACCCGGACCCGTTGCCTCCGTGCAATCGATCGAAGTCGACGGTTCAACCAACGACTACCTGACCCTCACCTTTAATGAAAACTCTGGAATCAGAGGCTCTCTTACGGTTGAAGTTTCCACCGATCTTAAAAACTGGTCAAGCGATCCTTCTTTGACAAAAATAGTCACTCGTATCGATAACGGAAATGATACTTCCACCATCACGGTCCGAATCGCTTCGCCTGTTGGAACAGATCAGGACAAAACCTATCTTCGTCTCCGTGGCCGCTAAACTCCGGAAAACCTCCAGAACCGAGTATTCACAGTTGGACCTTCCACGTTCGACGATCAGTATCTTGGTGTCCTCATTCGTCTCATGACATCCAAACGAACCACTGTTCTCGCAGGCCACTCCACCACTAACGCCACTCTTTTTCATCGCTGCCGTTTCCTCGTTGGTGACTCCTCGGTCGCTATCGACTTCGCCGATGGCACTTCTACCTACTTAGTCCGAGACATTGAAATGGATCGCGCCCGTAAAGCCGTCCAGGCCGACCAAATTAAGTGTGCCGCCGACTTCATTCCGGAAGGTGGACTCTCCGGGGATCGTGATACAGCCCTTGCCCAAGCCACCGCAGAGTGCCTTCGTCAAGCTGGAGAGTCTAACATCACAGTCGACCGCTCGCTACCCTACCTTTACGCCCATTTCATACAGGAAGCTGGAATCTCTATCCACTACTCGGCTGACTTCGGCGTCCTAAACCGTCGAATTAAAGATGCTCAAGAAATCGAGCATCTTCGGCTCGCTCAAAAAATCACCGGAGAAGCTATGACTTATGCTTGTCGCACCATCGCTCATGCTAATCCAGACAAGGAAGGAATCCTCCACTACGACGGAGCGGCTCTCACATCCGAACGCCTGCGTGCAATGATCACGGCCTTCCTTCTCGAACGTAATTTTTCAAACTCGCACGACTCTATCGTCGCCACCGCACCCCATGTTGCCGACTGCCACCACTATGGAACTGGGCCCCTCAAGACGGGGCTTCCTACGATTGTCGACATTTTTCCCATGGACAACACAACTCGCTACAATGGCGATATGACCCGAACAGTCGTAAACGGGACGCCCTCTGATGAGGCCCTCAGAATGCACACCGCCGTCTGCGAAGCCAAAGCTGCCGGGTGTATCTCCTTAAAACCAGGCACCACCGGTGAAGCGGTTCACCTTGCGACCACTGCCGTTCTCAAAGAACACGGGTTCGCGTTAGCACGCGGAGACAGTGAACATGACACAAAACATCCCTTTATGAGTCATGGCACCGGACATGGGATCGGACTCGAAGTCCACGAACCTATCCTGCTCGATCATGGTGGCAGCAAAATTTTCGAAAAAGAAATCTTCACTGTCGAACCCGGCCTCTATTCCTCTACCCTCGGAGCCTGTCGCGTCGAAGATATGGTCTTGGTCACTTCAAGTGGCCACGAAATTTTATCTCCGCTTTACGAAGGCCTTGACTGGAAAGACTGATTTTCCGAGCACCCAAAAAATCCTAAGCTCATCAAATTTAGCGAAACAGGATCCAAATCTTGGTCTACCAAGCCCTCGCTTCTCACGTATTAGGTGATCGCTTAAAATAGACCCGTTACACATCAAAGCACCGCTCAATAAAACGTCTCACTAGAAGATGGGAATGACTTCGTCTAACTTCCTTTTAGTTCCAAAAAAGTCCGCACTTTCACTTGGCAAAACGCACCGAGCCTCTTACCTCACCAGGGATGCTTTCACAAGAAACGATTGAATGGCCAGACCAAATTGAAGTTCTCATAGATCGACTTGAAAACGAATCTTCTGAACGAGACTTCACTCGAGAGGAACGGGCTCTCATGGATATTTATGAAACCATCCCCATCCTTCAAAGCGATGACTCACTCCACGAATTTTGGCAAAGCGGAATAGATCACCAGCGAATCATCAACTCCTTCGAACTCATCGGAGCCACCAGTCTCGTCGACCCTCTCAACGCCAGTCGTTGGTGTGAAACCCGACCCGAAGATCGCAACGATTACAGTGAAACCGAAGCGAATCACCTTGCAACTATCGAAGAGGAACTGATTGATGGGATGGATGAGCTCATTGACTTGCTCCTCGTCTTCGTCGAGGAAGAAATCAATTAGCGGCCCGTCAATCACATTCAGAATTACCGATCCTCTTCTCACTCGTCCTCAAGCGCGAAGCGGTAGAACTTTTTACCAGCCTCAAGAGGCATAATAAGCTCATTAATCCCGCCAGGAGACGTCCAGTTTCTAAAATCATCAGTCTCTTCAATCGAGAAGCGAATCTTAATGCTATTGTTCGCACGATCCGGCTGCAGGACAACAGATCCCAAGCGGGCATCCTTGACTTCACCAAGGGTCAGACGGGTATCTCGTTCCTGAACGACCAAATTGTATTCTTCACGTGTCGGCCTTGAATCGCGCTGGGCAACCATTGAACTATAGGCAACTTGCGTTGGCCGAGCGTCCCTTTGTTCAATCGCAGTGTTGTAGGAAGAAATTGTCGTCAATTCGTAATCCAGAGGATTGCGCGTCACATCCCCTCTTCCTGTGATTCGGGCGTTAAGAACTGACTCCTGATAAACTCCTTCGAGATAAAAGATCGTTACCTCCTGAGAGTCAGATGACAGTTCTGCCTCTTTAATGTCAGTGATACCATCAGCATCCGTATCCACAAAGCGTTCATCTCTTTGCTCAACGACATCTTGATAAGCTTCCTGAGTCGGTAGAGAATCACGCTGCGCAACAACCGCGTTGTAAAGCGTCTGACTAGTCAAATTATAATTAGCAGGATTATTAGTGACGGCATTTCGACCTTCTACCTGCGCCGTTAACACAGCTGTCTCAAAGACACTTTGGAGATAAAAAGACGTTTCTTGTTCAGAATTTGTATCCAATTCCGCCTCTTTTAAATCGGTCAACCCATCTCCATCGCTATCCACAAAGCGGGCATCTCGCTGCGCAATAATAAGGTTGTAGGCATCTTGTGTTTTGAGCTGATAGATTTGTGGATTCGCAGTAACTTCGGTGCGTCCAGTTTGGCGAGCATTAGCAAGAGCTGAATCATAAGCACTCTGCAGATAGAAATTTGTTTTTTCTGAAGTATTCGAAGCCAATTCGTTTTCTTTATCATCGGTGAGACCATCACCATCGCTGTCAGGGAACCGAGCATCACGCTCTGCCAGCACCGCTGCATAGGCGTTACTTGGAGTCAGTTCATAATTCTGAGGATTAGCGGTGACATCGGCACGCCCCCTCTCCCGAGAAGAAACCATGGAAGCATCGAAGGCATCTTTTAGATAGAAAACTGTCTGAGCTTCCGGATTAGTATTCAGCTCCTCTTCCTTAGCATCAGTGATTCCGTCCAAGTCTGAATCTGCAAACTTAGCGTCCTCAGTAGTGGCAAGAGCGAATTGTAGGCCACCAGAAGTAGATTCCCACCCTTCATCGGCAACCTGGGCCAGTGCAAAATCAAAATTCAGAGGTATTGTATCGATTGAAAAGAGAGTTTCGACATTTGGATCCGTTTCGAGCTCCTTCTCCTTATCATCAGTCAAACCGTCTCCATCAGTATCAAGGACACGCTCATTTATTTGCGCCAACAATGCGTTATAAGCGACCCTTGTTGCTAGATTGAAGTTCTGGGGGTTAGCAGAGACATCGTCACGACCAATTTGAAGGGATTCAGTAATTGCTCTTTCATAGACTTCTTCGAGATAGAAGTTCGTTTTTTCGGCAGAATCGGTTGCAAGCTCACGTTCTTTTTCGTCAGTCAAACCATCTCCGTCTGAATCAAGGAAGCCGCTATTACGCTGTTCCAAGACGACGTCGTATGCCTGTTTGGAAATCAGCCCAAAATTCTGGGGGTTCGCTAGAACCTCTTCAACCGCTGCTCCTTTAGCATCCGTAAAAAGATTCTCAAAAGTATTTTCGAGGAGAAATGATGTCTGCTCAGTGGCATCGGACCCTATTTCCACCTCCTTTTCATCAGTCAAGCCATCACCATCACTATCAAGGAAGCGAGCATCGCGCTGGGCAACAATGCTATTAAACGCAGCACGTGTTGTAAGTTCAAAGTTTTGGGGGTTGAATAAAACATCATTCCGACCTGTTTTTCGTACAGCCTCGAGGGAGATCTCATGATCATCTTCGAGAATAAATCTAGTTTTAGTCGCTAAGCTCGATTGCAACTCTCCTTCTTTGAGGTCGGTGAGCCCATCTCCGTCGCTGTCGAGATAGCGAGCATCTCTCTCGATAACAATGGCGGCATAAGCCTCAGCGGTAGGACGAGCATCACGTTCTGCCAATACCGCGTTGAAAGCGTCTTTTGTCGTGAGATCAAAATTTTGTGGACTCTCAAGAATGTCATTGCGGCCTAGTTGCCTAGCCTCAGCAATCGCGGTGCGATAGGCCGAACGAAGATAGAAGACGGTTTCAAGGGATTGGTTCGTTTTAAGTTCTGCCTCCTTGAAGTCAGTGAGCCCATCACCATCAGAGTCAGAGAACCGTTCATCACGTTCCGCTACAACTCTATTATACTCTTCGAGCGCAACAAGCCCGTAGCCAAAAGGAAAAACCACAACATCATTTCGGCCTGTCTGCCGGGCCGCCGCAACCGCATCTTCAAACCCAGTGTTTTCCAGATAGAAGACAGTTCCATCATTTGGATCTGTCTCGAGTTCAGCTTCCTTGAGATTTGTAATACCATCTCCGTCGGCATCTTCGAAGCGCGCATCTCTTTGAGAAACTACGAGATTGTAAGCCTCTTCGGTTTTAAGGCTGTAGTTTTGAGGGTTGGAAAGGACTTCCGCTAGTCCGGACTCTCTTGCATCAGCAATTGCACTGTCATAAGAGTCTTGAAAGTAAAATATCGTTTTTTCAGAGGGATTCGAAAAGAGCTCGCTTTCTTTTTTATCAGTTAATCCATCCTGGTCAGTATCAATAAAGCGACTATCCCGCTCTGCAACTACAATCCTGTAAGCTACCAAGGTGGTAAGCTCATAACTTTGAGGGTTTGCCCTGACATCATTACGTCCTAGCTCTCTCGCATCAGCGATTGCGCTGTTATAAACCGACTGTAAATAAAAGCCGGTTTTTTCAGTCACGTCAGTTTTAAGCTCGGCCTCTTTAACGTCGGTAATCCCATCAGCATCGGTATCCACAAAACGAGCGTCGCGGTCCGCTACCACCGCATCGTAAGCCTCTTGAAGGTAGAACACAGTAGTCTCAGCAGTGTTAGTTCCCAGCTCAGCCTCCTTAACGTCGGTAATCCCGTCAGCATCAGTATCCACGAAACGAGCGTCGCGGTCCGCTACCACCGCATCGTATAAGGCAGTCGCGGTAAGATCGTAAGCGCCAGGAGCCCCAGTCACGTCGGACCGCCCAACGATACGCGAGTCAATCACGGCCGCCTCGTAAGCCTCTTGAAGGTAGAACACAGTAGTCTCAGTAGTGTTAGTTTCCAGCTCAGCCTCTTTAACGTCAGTAATCCCGTCAGCATCCGTATCCACGAAACGGGCGTCCCGGTCCTCTAGAACATTGTTATAGGCGACTCGCAAGTCACTCAATTCCCTGAGAAGGTCTTCTATATTTGTGGCAGTTTTCGGATCAAGGTTAAGACGGACCTCCGTGGAGTCACTTAGCCCGTCGTTATCAGTATCAGCAAGGAAAGGATCGGTGAGGTAAGTAACAATCTCCTGCGCATTTGTAAGACCATCATTATCAGTATCTTCCTCCCCGTCACGAGTTCCGTCGCCATCAGAGTCTACTAAGATCGGATCAGTATTGGTGACAGTAAGCTCGACCCCGTCAAGGAGACCATCCGCATCGGTATCGGCAACAATTGGGTCAGTTGAGCCATTAACTTCGTCCCAATCGGATAATCCGTCGGAGTCGGTATCGACTACCTCAAAGTTCGTCCCTAGAATATTTTGTTCCCGATAATCAGAAAGTCCATCTCCATCCGAATCGTCAAATACTCGGTATTCAAAACCTTGTTCAGTCGAGCCAGAAGCATTGGATACAACCACGCTCCAACTTCCATTTTCGGTAGCAGAACCCAACAGATTAAAAACACGACTTTGTCCTCCTTGATCAGCACCAATTGCACTGCCGTCAAAATACCACTGGAATTTAAAATCAACGGGATAACCATTGCTCGGAGTCGCATCGATGTTTACGGGCTGATTTAGAGCAGTTTCATAAAATTCCTCAACTTCCAGAACAGGTGAAGACGGTTCAGGAGTATAAACCCGATAATCAAAAGTGTGCGACGCAGAGCCCGCCGCGTTAGAAACAACAACCGTCCAAGTGCCGTTATCTGCCGCGCTTCCTGCAAACATCAAAGCAGCCCCTCCCCCTCCTTGGCTAATGAGATGAGCATTGCCATTATAATACCACTGGTATGTGAAAGAGCTTGGAAATCCATCCACAGGGGTGGCATCAACGGTAAGGGTTTCAGCCTCTTCAGACGGATAAAAATCTTTAAGGTCAGCGCTGAGGATCGGAGCCAGAGGCACGCGGATAGTCGTGAGTCGGATCGCTTTCTCAAAAGTAAGCCCAAGACCAGTATCTACTTCGGTCATAATATCACCCACCAACAAGGAATCTGAGGTCAAGTTTTCGCTTGTAATTGTGATATCCGCGGCGCCCAACCCCAGCACGTTCTCGGTCCCAAAAGTCAATCCGGAGTCGAAAAGCGCGAAATCGGTAGAAGTAGAAAGACTATCACCATCTCCAATCACAACATAAATCCTCTCACCAACTGGAGCATTTGTTGTTCCCGATGGGATTGGAGCTGAACGTTGCAGATCAAAAAAACCAGCTGCAATGCCGTTAAATGAACTTGATCCATCCCCGAAGACCTCAAATTCATCGAAATTGGTAATTTGCTCAGGAGGAGTCGAAAAAGTCCCCGCAGCGACATAGCCAGCTCCGCCTTCAATAGAAGTGCCCGTATCATCCAAAATAGGCACGGCTGTAGGATCGGCCAATTTGATATTATTGAACCAGACAGTGAAGCCCGAGCCCTGACCTACAAGCAGAAGAAAAGTAGTTAAGTAACGAAGCATAATATTATATGTAGTCATTGATTATCTTAAAGACGTAATATTAAGGAAACAAGTAAGATTTTTAAAGTCTGTTGGCCCCGCGAAGGCCATTTGAGACGGAAAGTGGTAATTTTAGCTGAAGCTCAAGAACCTAATCCATAATCCTTCCCAGATCAATTTAAGGCTCAATCGCCACATGAAAACGCTCAGGTATGCCTGAACTCAGTTATTTCACCATTAGACACAAAAACTGGCTGAAGGAACGAGCCCTCAACCATCAAATAAAAATCCCTCCTTAAATTTTCCCGCAATAAGAAAAATGCCTTCTGGAAGGTGGGATTCCCAGGATCATCATTCAACCTTGGTGCAGGAAATGAAATCGTGATGAGATTACCCTCAGCGGCTCCTTGGACAGAATCATCGATCCCAATGAATTCTGGGCCGCCGAGTAAATCCGGAGACCAGGGCAACGAATAAAACCGGCCCGGCTTAGAAGTGAAGGTCAAAGAAACCGCCTCATCACCAGAGTCAAAACTTATATCTGTAAACCTCAAGCCAGCCAATGAGGTTCTCCCGTTTGGAATCATCGCGGCAAAGATCTGTTCTGATTCAAACACCTCATCATAAATCCTAACGTAATCGATTAGACCATTGAAGCTCTGTCCAGCAGGACCAGCTGCATCACGCCTGTGACCACCAATGATCACTGGGACAGCATATCATGCCACCGGCACCACGAGAACTCTCGACTCCGTTAACAAAGACAACCTTATCGGTGCCGTCGTATGAAAATGTAAGGGAAATCCACTCTCCAGGAGTATTAGATCCGGCATCGACGAATCGCCAGCCCTTTAGATTCAAGAAAGAGAAATTATACCCTATTTAGTTGTATTTAAGAATTCCTTGGCAGGGCTACTCAAAAAAAATAATCTTCCCCAGATAATGAGAACGTTAACTCGCCTCCGAACTCTTAACGCGTTTGCTTTTGGCATCTGCCTATCCACTTCGTGTTCACAAGTTCAAAATGAATCCGACCAACTGCTAACTCCTTATCGTGAAGCAGCACAAAACAAATGGGCCAAAGCCATCGACGCCTTCGATGAGTTAAACAAGAAGGAAATCAATCCCTCAGATGCAATTCTGTTCATCGGCAGCAGCAGCATTCGCAGATGGGAAACGATGGCGAAAGACATGGCTCCCTACTCCACTATTCGTCGAGGATATGGAGGTGCTAAATTTACTGATATGGGGGTATTCGCGAAACGTATTGTGACACCTCATCATTACCAGGCTCTCGTCATGTTTATCGGTAATGGAGTCACCGGTGACTCGAAAGACCATACCCCAAATCAAATCGAAGCCCTTGCGCGAAAAATCGTCAGTGTTTCCCAAAGACACCAAACCAACACTCCAGTATTCCTAATCGAAATCACCCCCTGCGAAAAACGTTTCAAAGCCTGGCCTAAAATCCGGGCCGTTAATTCCCGTCTTCGCGAAATCGCACTATCGACACCCCACACTTACTTCATTCCAACAGCCAGTCACTACCTAAGAGCAGATGGAACCCCTCGATCGGAATTATTTGTTGAAGATCAATTACACCTCAGTAAAGCGGGCTACAAGTTATGGGCCAAACTGATCTGTCGACGCCTGAACGACGTCCTCGCGACACAAACTACAAGGAAATAAGTGAATAGAAGCTGAGATGGAGAGAACCAGCTTATTGGCAAAATCCATCTTCACTTACGGAAGACATAAGTGCACACCGATCTCTCTGGCAGGATGGAACAAAGCGAAACTGACTCACCTTTGCGCCTTTTCTCTGTCTGTCTCGCTTGGGCAAATTGAAATCCTTCAGGGAGTTGAAGACTGAATCCTTGGGAACGCTCAGTGTCGTTGATTACAATAAAAAACAGCTCGTTTTTCTTCGGGGCGATAAAGGCGAAAACTTAAAGGTATTTGGCATCTCAACCTTAACCCTTTGATAGCCTATGTTCAAATCTCAGAAGTTCTGCTGAAAGGTGTAAAACTTTTTGGTCTTTTCGAGAAATTTCTGCCCAGTCTCAAGATGAGTCACACCTTCCGGACCAGGACTGTGAACGACCCCTCACCGAAAAAAGGCATTCGCAAGAGTGGTATGAATGTAACTAAAGCTGCCTCAATCGCTTGTTCGTCACAATAAGGCACGACACAAAAAAACTTCAGAAACCCGGTATCTTTTCTATGAAAGATGCCCCAAGCCTCTTTAATGCCCTCCAACCTATAAACATCAGCAGCATGAAACTCTTCCTCGCACTCCTCCCTTGGTTCTTAACGCTTCAAGTTCAAAGCTCAACCACACCTCTGTTCAACGATGGAACAGACACCCCCCTTCTCACTTTTCGAATCCCTACCACCGAGGAAAAAACTCTTTCATCGATCGATTTTTCCGGAAGCAAGCACCTAAAAGATATTGCCGAAATCTCTCTTAACCATCAACGCAAATCCGGGAATCGCTTGTTCGCCGCGAGCCAAACCATCACCAATAATTTCACTCTAAAGGGCTCCCTCGACTTACCGCGCGGGAACCATCTCTTCGAGCTTATCATTTCTCTTAAACCAGGAGCCAAACTCCTCCACAAGATCTCACTCGCTCCCATCAAGTATACCTTTTCAGACGGAACCAATCAAAAAATCGACCACATTTTCCCTCATCCTCAACGCCTCGCCTTCCCCATCCATAAACGCGGTAATTACAACTGTCACACCTTCCGCATTCCCGGCATTGCCCGTGCCAAAAACGGCAACCTCCTAGCAGTCGCCGACATGCGTTACAATTCCCGCCGGGATCTCCAAGGCCACATGGACATTGGACTTCGCATATCGCAAGACGGCGGACAAACTTGGTCTCCTCCCGCACCCATTATGGACATGGCTGAACACGGAGGAAAACCCCAAGACCAAAACGGCTGCTCCGATCCCTGTATCCTCGTCGATGACGAAACTGGTGAAATTTTCGTTGCAGCATGCTGGACCCACGGAAAAACCGGCACACACCAATGGCGAGGAAACGGCTCTGAACCCGGCTTCGATATTCATAAATCCACTCAATTCCTGGTCGTCAGATCCACCGATCACGGAGCCACGTGGTCTCAGCCTGAAAACTGGACAAAGAAACTCAAAAACCCCGCCTGGCATCTCTTCGCTCCCGCTCCAGGGAATGGCATCACTATGAAAGACGGCACCCTCGTGATGCCCACCCAAGGTCGCGATGCCAAAGGCCTACCCTTTTCCAATATCATTTGGTCCAAGGATCACGGAAAAACCTGGCACGTCTCTAGCCATGCTCGGGACAATACTACGGAATGCGCAGTCGCAGAACTCTCGGATGGCTCGCTCCTCCTCAACATGCGCGACAATCGAAACCGCGCCGACAAGTCGGAAAATAACGGTCGTGCAATCGCCCAGACCAAGGATCTCGGCAAGAGTTGGCTCACTCACTCCACAGACCACTCCGCGCTGCCCGAACCAGTTTGCATGGCTTCCCTCATCGCCGATCCATACCGAAATGGAACTCTCTACTTTTCCAATCCCAACAACAAAAAATCCCGCTCACACATGACCCTTCGTCGCTCCACCGACGACGGTAAAATATGGTCCTCCCAAATCCTCCTCGACACAAAAGGCGGGGCTTATTCCTCCCTCGTCATGATCGACGAAAACCATCTCGGAATCCTCTATGAATCTTCCGTCGCTGACATGATTTTTCAAAAGATCTCCATTTCAGAATTCAATGAAGAGACTTCCGATGAACCACTCATCCAATCTCTATTTCAGGGTGAACGCTTTCCCAACATTGTTGTCTCTAAGAAAGGAACTCTGATCGCCACGTGGGGGAATAAACACATCCGCGCGCGCCGCTCCACCGATGGCGGCACGACCTGGGGTCCAGAGATTACAATCGCAAATCCTGGCTTCCAAGGTGGCGGCACAACGGTCGACGAGACCACTGGTGATATTCTCGCCTTCGTTGAAGAAGGACACCCACCTGCCAAAATATTTATTTACCGCAGTAGTGACGACGGACTCACCTGGAAGAAAGAAATCCCTACAATACGACCAGACGCCAACGGTCACCAGCCGTCCATGCACATGAACGAGCACGGCACGACCCTCCGTTATGGAAAGCACAAAGGCCGACTCATACGCCCCACCCGATATTACGCCGGAAAAAATGACAGCGAAAAATGGCCCGAGCACTACACGAACGCAATCTATTCCGACGATCATGGTAAAACTTGGCAAACTTCTGAACCCTTTCCAGAAAACGGCACCGGAGAAGCATGTCTCGTAGAACTCTCCGACGGTTCACTTTACTACAACTCAAGAGTCCACTGGCAGAAGCGACCAAGAAACACCCGTCGCCGCGAAGCCCGATCCACCGACGGTGGACACACTTGGAAAGATTTCCATATTATCGACATCCTTCCCGATGGACACCAACATCGCTCCTATGGTTGCATGGGAGGCCTCGTCCGTCTTCCTGTCGACGGTCAAGACATTCTCATTTTTAGCAATATTGACACTCCCAAAGCGACCCGCGAACAAGGCACCGTCTGGGCAAGTTTTGATGGTGGTAAAACGTGGCCTGTCAAACGCCTCATCCTCCCTGGGCCCAGCGGCTATTCCGCCCTCAATGCCGGCCGACCCGGCACCCCTTCTGAGGGTTACATTTACCTCCATGCCGAGAAAAATAATGGTTCTCGCGTGGCCCGCTTTACCCTCGATTGGCTTAAAAAAGGCACCCCAACCGGGGACGGCACCATTCCTATCGAGTCAAAATAATACTCTTTTCCTCTTGAGAGAACGTCAAAGCCCTCTGCTTTTCAGCCCCCCAAAACTGGAGCATCGCTCAGAAAAGTCACCTTATCCTTCAAGCATTTTCCAGCAATACCATTGCATACGGGGAAGATGAAAGGGGCCTTTATAATGACTCCCTTTGAGGGTCGAGGATATTCTACCATCCCGGTGAAGGTAACCAAACCACTCACCGTGTTCCTCATCGTGGAATGTTTTATGGGCATACTCGTGAATCATTCGATGCCACCCAGCATACTTCTCATTACCTGTCAGCTGATAGGCCAATAAAGTAGCAATAATAGCCTAATGTTATTTAATAAGGACCCCAAAAAGGGATCTGGGCCCTCTTAGATTTTATAGCACAGAACTTCACCAAGCATATGATTGGTGAGGTGCCCCTTAAGCAAACTTCAAGCTCCCTCCCCGCCATCTAAAGCTCCCCACCCCACCGGGGGAAGAACTGGC
>TARA_B110000003_G_scaffold137985_1_pt1 | contig 21182 bp, 22 predicted proteins | sample TARA_B110000003 | Tara Oceans TARA_B110000003 (sample SAMEA4396424) | marine metagenome | biome: Westerlies Biome; feature: [SRF] surface water layer (ENVO:00010504); material: water (ENVO:00002006), including particulate matter (ENVO:01000060) such as... | depth 5 m
AGTTCGATTGTCATGCAAGTAATTAAAAAATATGATGAAAGTTTTAACGAAAAATCTATTGAAATTAAAGGAAGTAGTGAAGGGAAGTATATTAGCCTAACCTGTAATATCCATGTAACCTCTAAAAAACAACTAGATGCAATCTATATAGAGCTATCTGGACTATCTATTACAAAATTTGTTCTGTAGGTGAGTCTTTTAATAAAAAATTTAGGTCTTACAGGTTATCAGGAAACCTGGAAGTCAATGAAGGATCATATCAAGTCTCAACCTGAAACAGACGAAATTTGGTTGACAGAACACCCGCCAATTTTTACTACTGGATTAAATAAAAAAGAATCGATGCTCCCTAAAAGTGATATCCCGCATCTCTTTGTTGATAGGGGAGGTAAAATTACTTATCATGGCCCTGGGCAGATTATTATTTATATTCTAGTTAACCTTAAACGAAATAATTTAACAATACGAAAACTAATTTCTATACTTGAAAATTCTGTTATTACCCTGTTATTAAAATATGAAATTGAGTCTTATGCAAAAAAAGAAGCACCAGGTATATATATAAAACAAAAAAAAATTGCCTCCGTTGGTTTAAGAATAAAAAAAGGTTTCACGTATCATGGATTAAGTATTAATATAAAAATGGATTTACATCCGTTTACTATAATTAACCCCTGTGGCTTTAGTGATCTAAAAATGGCACAATTGTCTGACTTTTCAGATAATATTAATATGAAAGAAATACAAAATTGCTTGACCAAGAATATTCAAAAAGAATTTAAATTAAATGATGAATAAAACGATACATATAATTAAAGAAATTGGGCAAGCAAAAATATCAAGACTTCCAATTAAAATCTCTGCTAAAGATAAAATAGAAAAACCTTCGTGGATAAAGATGCAGTTACCTAATAGTGAAAAATTTCATGAGGTAAAACGCTTATTAAAAGAAAACAATCTAAATACTGTATGCCAGGAAGCAAGCTGTCCAAATATCGGAGAGTGTTATAGCAATGGAACAGCGACATTTATGATTCTGGGAGAAATTTGTACAAGAAGGTGTCCTTTTTGTGATGTTGCGAGTGGGGTACCTTTGAATCCAGATATAAATGAACCTAAAAAATTAGCTCTAACAATTGCACAACTTAAATTAAACTATGTTGTTATAACAAGTGTAGACAGGGATGATTTAAGAGATGGTGGTGCTCGACACTTTTCTGAATGTATAAAAGAAATTAGAAAAAATAATAAGAATATTAATATAGAAATCCTTGTCCCCGATTTCAGAGGAAAAGGAAAAATACAAAAAGCATTAGAGATACTGTTTGAAGAACCGCCAAATATTTTTAATCATAACCTTGAAACAATTCCTAGATTATATAAACGAGCAAGACCAGGAGCACGATATCAACACTCGCTCTCACTTTTGAAAAATTTTAAAGTAATGATGCCTTCAGTTCCAACTAAATCTGGATTAATGCTTGGACTAGGCGAATCAAATGAGGAGATATTGGAAGTAATGAAAGATCTGAGAAATCACGATGTAGATATGTTGACATTAGGGCAATATTTACAGCCTACTCCCTACCATCTTCCAGTTGAGAGATATGTAACACCAATTGATTTTTATAATCTAAAAAAAGAAGCAGAAAAATTAGGCTTCACATCAGTGGCCAGTGGCCCAATGGTGAGAAGTAGTTATCATGCCGACCTTCAAGCTGAAGGAGTGTAAATTTTATGATTCCTATTTTAAAAACTGATTTAAGTTCTGAATTACTTAACCTAGAAAATTATATAATTAATCATAGTTGCGATATTGAACATTGGTTTAGAACTCAATGGTTAGAATATACGGCACCATTTTATGCTTCGGTTGATCTAAGAAATTCTGGTTTCAAATTAGCTCCTGTGGACACTAATCTTTTTCCAGGTGGGTTTAATAACTTAAATCCTGATTTTGCACCTCTTACAATTCAAGCTATTTCTGTTGCTATTGAAAAATTTTGTCCTGATGCCCGGCAAATTTTGCTTATTCCTGAAAATCATACAAGAAATATTTTTTACTTAAAAAATATATTTGAATTAACAGAGATTTTAAAAAATTCTGGTATCGAGGTAAGGATTGGAAGTATCGCTCCAAATATAAATGAAATACAAATAATTGAGATTGATAAAAAAAATTCGATAAAAATCGAACCAATATATAGAGAAAATGATAAATTATTTTTGAAAAATGAAGATTCTACAAATTTTAGCCCGTCAGCTATTATTCTTAACAATGATCTTTCTGCGGGTGTGCCAGACAAACTTAATGGTCTTAATCAAAAAATGATACCCCCTCTATCAGCTGGCTGGCCAACTAGAAGAAAATCAAAACACTTCAGCTATTACAACCAAATAGTAGAAGAGTTTTCTAAATTTACTAGAATTGACCCGTGGCTAATTAACCCATATTTTGAAAAATTAGATGGTTTAAACTTTCTTGAGCGCGAAGGTGAAATTCAATTAGCTGAGCATATAGAAAAGTTATTAATAAAAATCAAAAAAAAGTATTCTCAATATAATATTGCCCATGCGCCATATGTGGTAATAAAAGCAGATGCAGGAACTTATGGTATGGGAATTATGACAATTAAAAACAGTAAAGATGTTATAAATCTTAACAGGAAGATGAGAAAAAAAATGTCTGTTGTTAAAGATGGGCTAAAAGTCACAGAAGTCATCATACAAGAAGGCATCCATACTGAGGAAACAGTTAATGACTCTGTAGCTGAACCAGTTGTTTATATGATTGATCACTTTGTTGTTGGTGGTTTTTATCGAGTTCATACCAATAAAGAAAAAGATGAGAACCTTAATTCACCCGGCATGCATTTTGTTCCAGTTTCATTTGAAACATCTTGCCTTATGCCAGACCAAGGAAGACCATGTGATGATAAAGCCAATCGGTTCTATGCTTACGGGGTTATTGCAAGACTTGCGCTTCTTGCTGCTGCAAAAGAGTTAAAAGATTAATTATGAAAAAATATCTTTTTATTACAGATCCTATTAATTCACTTAAAATCTATAAAGATACATCAGTAGCACTCATAAAAGCTTGTCTTCAAAGCAACATAGAAGCACATCATTCAACAATTAACGAGTTTTCAATAAATCATGATTTAAGCTTAGATGTTTCATCTCATAAAATCCTAAGTTGTAATAAATCAATAGAATTATCCGAAAAAGTATTGCGTCAATTAAGCTACTTTTCTAAAATATTTATTAGAAAAGATCCCCCTTTCGATGATAATTATCTAAATTTAACTCATCAACTCGAAAATGCAAAAAATCTTAATACAGAAATAATAAATAATCCTAGCTCAATTAGAAATCATAATGAAAAATTATCAATATTAAAATTTCAAGATATTATTCCTCCTACTATTGTTACATCCAAAGCTTTTAAAATTATTGATTTCTTGAATCAAGAAGAAAAAATAATACTAAAACCACTTAATGGAATGGCTGGAAATGGAATTTTTATGCTGAATAAAAATGATAAAAATATAAATGTCATATTAGAAACTATGACAATTAATGAGCAAAAACAAATAATGGCCCAAAAGTATTTGCAAGAGATCAAAGATGGCGATAAACGAATTATACTAATTAAAGGAAAAGCTATCCCTTATGTTCTCTCTAGAGTTCCATCTTCCTCAGATTTTAGGGCAAATCTTGCAAAGGGAGGAAAAGGAATTGTAAAAAAATTATCTGACAATGATAAAAATATAGTTGAGAGAGTCAATGAATATTTAGTTAGTAAAGAACTAAATTTTGTTGGGTTAGACATAATTGGAAAATTTTTAACAGAGATTAATGTTACTAGCCCAACAGGTGTAGTTGAGATTTCAGAACAAACTGAATTTGATGTAGCTAAACATATCATTGATGTCCTTTAATAAAATAATAATTTCTTTGTTAGTTTGTCTTTTATATGGGTGCTCATATGACCCAATATATCAAAAAAAACATTATGTATTTGGTACTCTCGTTGATTTAAAAATTTATGGGGAAGAAGAAGAGACTGCAAAAAAAATTAGTAATGAAATTATTGAAGAATTAAATAGGATTCATAAACTTCTTCACCCTTGGAATGAAGGAATTATTAACGACATTAATCAAGCTATCTCAAATAATAAATCTTTATCCTTAAATAATGAAGAAATTATTAATATTATTAATGATGCTAGAATCCTAGAAAATAAGACTAATGGTATATTTAACCCAGCTATTGGAAAATTAGTTAGCCTATGGGGGTTTCATTCAGAGACGCTCCCTTCAAAAATTCCTACTAATAAAGCTATAAATGATTTAGTTAAATCCAATCCTTCAATGAATGATATTTCGATTAAAAATAATGTTCTTAAATCAAATAATAATAATGTTCAAATTGACTTGGGGGGTTATGGAAAAGGTTATGCGCTCGACCGAGTAAAAGAAATATTAAACAATAAAGATATTCGTAATGCTTTAATTAATATCGGGGGGAATATTTTAGCAATAGGTAAAAACGGCTCTAAAAATTGGGTTATTGCTATTCAAAATCCAAGAGAGCCAGGAGTAATTGCAAAAATATCACTTAAACCTGGATGGTCAATTGGGACCTCAGGAGATTACCAAAAATATTTAATTAATAATGGTGTTCGATATTCACATCTGATAAATCCTTTCACTGGCTCTCCTTCTCAAGGCACCCAATCTGCTGTTGTTTTAACACCTCCATCCATTAACTCTGGAACATTATCTGATGTTTACTCGAAACCACTTTTTATTGCGCCCAAGATTGATAAATTTACTGTAGCTAAATCACTAGAACTTAATTACTTTCTCATTATTATGGATGATAATAGTATTATTATCAGCCAAGATATGAAAAATGAAATTACCTGGTACCAAGAACCTAATGAAAAAAATATTTTTACCAATTAAAAAATTTAAGGTTGGCGATTGGTTCGTAATTATAATGTTTATTTCTCTTATTTTTTTTATTACCAAATACTATTGGGATTTTCCAGAAGGGCAATACTTAAAAATAGAAAGAAATAACGAGGTTATTGGGACGTATAGCCTAAACCAAAAAAATACTGTTAGTATTAATAGTAACCTGGGAAAGTCAGAAATAACCATTGACAATAATAGTGCAAGATTTTCAAGAGCTCCTTGTAAAAAACAATATTGTATTCATCAAGGATGGATTAAAAAAATTAATCAAATAATAATTTGTCTGCCAAATCAAATCACAATTTCTGTAATAGGTAATGAGGAACAATTTGACTCTATCAACTATTAAAACTAACTTCACTGATCATCAAATTGCCAACCTTGCTGCGATTGCAGTAGCTATATCTTTAGTAGAGTTTTTTTTACCGAGTCCAATCCCGGGAGTAAAGCCTGGAATTGCTAACATAATTATTTTATACACTATATTTAGGTTTGATTTTAAAACTGGTGTTTGGGTATCTTTAATAAGAGTTTTTATAACAAGCATTATTATTGGCACTTTTTTAAGTCCTACTTTTTTTCTTAGTTTATCAGGGGCCCTTTGTAGCTTATTAATAATTCTAATTTTTAAAGACTATAACAAAAGAAAATTTAGTTTAATCAGTATAAGTTTACTTTCTTCTCTTGCGCATATTATTGGCCAATTCATCATAGTGAGAATATGGATCATCCCTCACGATGGCATTTTATATTTATTACCTTTGTTTCTTATGTCTGCATTTATCTTTGGTATAGTTAATGGGTTAATTGTCCAGAGACTTCTCACTTCAAAAACTAAAAAATAAATTTTAAAAAAAAGGAACCCTAAGGCTCCTTTTTTAAATTCAGTAAAAATAATTACTTATTCATTACGTACATTGTTACTTCAAAACCGAAACGCATTTCAGTTGCTGATGGTGTTGTCCACATAATGTAATCTCCTTTCTTTTTTTTAAAATTCTACTTTTATTAAAAGTAGTAATGACACTATAGATTAGTAACATAAAATCAGCACTTAATATCTTATGAAAACAACCTACGTAAAACCATTAATACTCAATTAATAAAAATATAATACCTAAGTAAAAAAGAGCCCATTATAAAATGGGCTCTTAGGGTCACTCTTAATTAAAACAGGAGGAATTAATTACGAGTGGTACGCAGTCTCACCATGTGAGGTTGTATCTAAACCAGTTCTTTCATCTTCTTCTGTAACGCGCATACCTACAACAGTATCCACAACTTTAAAGAGAACAAAGCTTGCTACGCCACACCAAAGAATTGTAAATCCAACTGATTTAGCTTGAATGGTAAATTGGCTTATCATAGTTACTCCATCGTCATAACCTACCCCACCAAAACTTGGAGACATCAGAACTGCAAGTCCTACTGCACCTACAATACCTGCTACACCATGGATACCAAATACATCAAGTGAGTCATCATAACCTAATGCTTTCTTAAGACTAGTACATGCCCAATAAGCAATAATTGATGCTATGAATCCAAGAATTATTGCGCCCATTGGCCCAACAACTGCACAAGCCGGAGTAATTGCGACAAGGCCGGAAATAGCACCAGATGCGCCACCCAACATAGACGCTTTTCCTTTTTGTAATTTTTCTATGAACAACCATCCTAATACCGCAGCAGCTGTAGCTACTTGAGTATTAATCATAACCATTCCTGCTACACCGTCTGCGGCAAGCTCACTACCTACATTAAAGCCAAACCAACCAGCCCACAGTAATGATGCCCCAATCATAGTAGATGGTAAATTATGTGGAGCCATTGCTTCTTTCCCATAACCTACTCTCGGTCCGATTGCTAATGCAAGAACTAAAGCTGCAATCCCAGCGTTAATATGGACAACTGTTCCACCAGCAAAATCAATAGCGCCCCATGAGGAAATAAGACCGCCGCCCCAGACCATATGACAAATAGGTAAATAAACTATCGTAAACCAACCGATCATAAACAATAGCATACCGGAGAATTTAATTCTTTCTGCAAAACCGCCCACAATGAGTGCTGGAGTCAATGCAGCAAAAGTTAACTGGAAGGTTACAAATACATATTCAGGAATAGTGCCCGAAACGGAATCTGCCGTAATGCCACTTAAGAATGCAGCTCCAAGTCCGCCCACATATGCATTATAAGGGCCCTCCGTGAATGCCATACTATAGCCGTAAACCACCCATAACACTGACATTAATGAGAAAGTAGTGAAAACCTGCATTAAGACAGATAGCATATTTTTCGATCGCACTAAGCCACCATAAAACAACGCAAGTCCCGGTATAGCCATAATAATAACCAAAATTGTAGCAACAATCATCCAAGCAGTATCACCAGAATTAATAGTTGCAACCTGTTCTACTACCGCTGATATTTCCTCCGATACACCAACTTGGGAAAATCCAAGCATTAAAAGACCTATAAGGCCTATAAAACTAAACTTTGAAAATAATTTTTTCATTTCATTCCCCTTTTTATAATGCATCTTCGCCGGTTTCACCGGTTCGAATACGTTGAACTTGATCAAGTGGCATAACAAAAATCTTCCCATCACCAATTTTTCCAGTAAGTGCAGATTTTGAAATACTCTCAATAACTTTTTTTGCAAGTTTGTCGGAGACAGCGATATCTATTTTAACTTTTGGCAAGAAATCGATGACGTATTCAGCGCCTCGATAGAGTTCAGTGTGTCCCTTCTGACGACCAAAACCCTTGACCTCGGTGACAGTAATGCCCTGAACACCAATATCAGAGAGGGCCTCTCTAACTTCGTCAAGCTTAAATGGCTTGATTACAGCAGTAATTAGTTTCATATTATTCCCCTAAATTATTACAGTTAAAATGGAGAGGGAACCTTGGTCCCCTAACCCTTAGTTTTCTTTCTTAGAACCCTGCACTTAAATATGCGCCAACAGCAGAATCACCTAAATATTCACCATCAACTGTCCAGGTAGTTTCAGTCATATCTGTATCGGTATAGAACGCTCCAACAGTAAAGTTGTCATTAAGCGCATAACTCACATCTACTTTCCAGTCAGTATAATCTGATGCTTCATTACCTGAGCCTTCAAAAGATTGATCACCTAAATGAAATGCCCAATCCAAAGGGCCGACTGAAGTTGCAACACTTAGATCCCAATAAATAGAACCATCAGCATTTGCAAAGCCCCATGCATCATCAGATAGAACATAATAAGTAGTTAAGCCAAGACTAAAAGCTCCGATATCTTTACTAACACCAGCATATAATTCCGTAGCTGATGTTGAAGCCTGCCCAGCAATGTCATCCCCCGGATATATAAATTGAAGGACACCAGCATCCACTCCTAAACCGGAAACTTCAGTAGCATAACCAGCATAGAGATCAATTTCTATACTGTTATCATTCATATAACCGCCAGCAGTTGTCCAATCTACATTTGATGCCCATGTACCCGCATAAAATCCACTTTTATGCTCCATATCAAAGCCACCCTGAAGTGCAGGCTGCCCCTGAGTCTGCGTATATCCACGGAAAATGTAGTCTGAATAAAGACCTACATTTGCACTAAAACTATAATCACTAGCAGCGTCTTCGGCAAAACCCGATGAAGCCGCTAGCATTAAACTTCCTGCCACTAAACCTTTAATCAATTTCACTTTCATTACATACTTCTCCTTTTATTAAGTGACCCAGTATTAAGACTGTGTACACATTTATTAAAGCAATTACCGTGCCAAACTATTAATTATCACTAAAATATTTTTTATTAGGGAATAATAAAATATTTATCCTGCCTTTAAATAAACATAAAATTCCTGTTAGAATCAATGTTTTATAAGGAAATACTATGTTGGACAAATCCAAAATACAAGAACTATCAAATAAAATTAAAAATATAGTTTCAGATTCCCCAATAGAAGACGTGGAGGATAATATAAATGCACTATTACAGGGCATGTTCACCAAATTGAAGCTAATTAGTAGGGAAGAGTTTGATGTTCAAACTGGAGTCCTAAGAAGAACAAGAGAAAAATTAGAAGCTTTAGAAGAAAAACTAGAAATTTTAGAAACTAAATTAAAAAAATAATATCAAATAAAGTTGATACACCTCTCATTAATCTTATAATAGCCCAATGAAAAAACCTCAAACACTTGATACCGAAAAAATACTTAAGAAACTGCTTTCAGAAAAAATTCTGATAATGGACGGTGCTATGGGGACAATGATTCAGCAGCATAATCTAAGTGAAAAAGATTATAGGGGCTCAAAATTTATTGACTTTTCATCGCCAAAAGGTGAAAGAGAGTTATTTGTAAAGGGTAACAATGAGCTTCTAAATATTACCCAGCCAGAACTCATACAAAAAATACATGAAGACTACTTTGCTGCAGGTGCTGATATTATTGAAACGAATACTTTTGGGGCAAATAGTATCGCTCAAGATGATTACTATATGGCTGACCTTGTCTATGAGATGAATATAAATGCAGCAAAATTTGCAAAATTAGCTGCAAAGAAATTTTCAACGCCTGAAAAGCCAAGATTTGTTGCAGGTGCAATAGGTCCCACGCCAAAAACTGCTTCAATTTCTCCTGATGTAAATGATCCTGGTGCAAGAAATATTAACTTTGATCAATTGGTTGAAAGTTATAAAGAGCAAACCCAAGCATTAATTGAGGGAGGTGTTGATATCATATTGGTTGAAACAGTATTTGATACACTTAATTGCAAAGCAGCTCTTTTTGCGATTCAATCTATATTCGATGAACAGTCGATACGGCTACCTTTAATGATATCAGGAACTGTTACTGACGCATCAGGAAGAATATTATCAGGTCAAACTGTTAGCGCTTTTTGGAATTCTGTCAGGCACGCAAAACCACTTACTATTGGATTAAATTGCGCATTAGGTGCTGCATTAATGAGGCCTTATGCAGAAGAACTATCAAAAATTTCAAATGCATATATTTGCATATATCCAAATGCAGGATTACCAAATCCAATGTCAGATACTGGTTTTGATGAAGAACCAGAGGATACATCTTTATTAATAAGAGAATTTGCTGACAGTGGATTTCTTAATATTGCTGGTGGTTGTTGTGGAACCACCCCATCTCATATAGAAGCAATTGCAGATAAAGTAAACGGCCTAAAACCTAGACAAATACCTATGCAAGAACCATTTACTAAATTATCTGGACTAGAGCCCTTAGAAATTAATAGTAATTCACTTTTCATTAATGTAGGTGAGCGAACAAATGTAACTGGATCAAAAGCTTTTGCTAATCTAATTATTGATGAAAAATATGAAGAGGCGGTTTCTGTTGCAAGACAACAAGTTGAAAATGGGGCTCAAGTCATTGATATAAATATGGACGAAGGAATGCTTGATTCACTTAATGCAATGAAGCTTTTTCTCAATTTAATCGCTTCTGAGCCAGATATAGCAAGAATTCCAATAATGATTGACTCTTCAAAGTGGGATGTAATTGAAGCAGGATTAAAGTGTGTTCAAGGTAAAGCAATTGTTAATTCCATATCATTAAAGGAAGGTGAAAATTCTTTTCTAGAACAGGCTAAGCTATGTCTTAGCTATGGCGCGGCAGTGGTCGTGATGGCATTTGATGAAAAAGGACAAGCAGATACATATGAGAGAAAAACAGAAATATGTAAGCGGGCGTATGAGACACTAACAAAAAAAATAAATTTTCCCCCAGAAGATATTATTTTTGACCCCAATATTTTTGCTGTAGCAACTGGAATTGAAGAGCACAATAATTATGCAGTTGATTTTATTAATGCTACAAGATGGATTAAAGAAAATCTACCTCATGCCAAAATTTCTGGGGGAGTATCAAATGTAAGTTTTAGCTTTAGAGGAAATAATCCAGCCAGAGAAGCTATACACACAGTTTTTTTATATCATGCTATAAAAGCTGGATTGACTATGGGAATAGTAAATGCTGGAATGGTAGGAATTTATGATGATTTAACCGATGACTTAAAAGAAGCTGTAGAAGATGTTATTTTAAATCGGCGCCCAGATGCAACAGAGAAAATGATTGAAATTGCTGGAACATTATCTGGAAGTAAAAAAGAAGAGCTTAAATTAAATTGGCGTGGTGATGAAAAAAATCCATTAAGTGTTGAAAAAAGAATTGAGTACGCCCTAGTTCATGGAGTAACAGAATTTATTGTTGAGGATGCTGAAGAAGCAAGAATAGATATCATGAAAAAAGAGGAAGGTCGGCCAATTAATGTAATTGAAGGTCCGTTAATGGATGGAATGAATGTAGTTGGGGACTTATTTGGGCAAGGAAAAATGTTTTTGCCACAAGTAGTTAAGTCTGCAAGAGTTATGAAGCAGGCAGTTGCTCACCTTATACCCTTTATTGAAAAAGAAAAAGAAGAGGATGAAAAGAGGACTGGAGTTAAGGCAAAATCAAAAGGAAAAATGCTGATTGCAACGGTTAAAGGAGATGTACATGATATTGGAAAAAATATTGTTTCTGTAGTTTTACAATGTAATAACTTTGAGGTTGTAAATATGGGAGTGATGGTTCCATGTTCAGAAATTCTTGCAAAAGCTAAAGAAGAAAATGTAGACATTATTGGTCTTTCTGGACTGATAACCCCTTCACTTGAAGAGATGTCACATGTTGCAAGTGAAATGCAAAGAGACCCATATTTTAAAAATAATAATGTGCCTCTTTTAATTGGTGGAGCAACAACTTCGAGAGCACATACAGCAGTAAAAATTGCGCCAAATTATGAAGGTCCAGTAATTCATGTAACAGATGCTTCTAGATCAGTTTCAATGATGCAATCTTTAATGGATCCCAAGCAAAAAGTTGATTATCTTATTGGCTTATCCAAGGATTATGAAAACGTAAGAGCTCTTCATCTAAGTAAAAAAGGTGCAAGTTACATCTCGTTGGAAAAAGCAAGGGAGAATAAATTACAATTAAGCTACCAACCAAAAAAACCAAAATTTGTTGGGCGAAGAGTCTTTAAAAATATTGACCTTAAGTTACTTGCAGAATACATTGATTGGGGTCCATTTTTCCAAACATGGGATTTACATGGAAAATATCCAAAAATACTTAAAGATAAAGTTGTTGGAGAGAGTGCAACACAACTTTTTAATGATGCACAAAAAATGCTTAATAAAATAATTAACGAGAAAAAATTAAAGGCCAACGGAGTAATCGGTTTTTATCCTGCAAATACAGTTAACGATGACGATATCGAAATATACTCTAATGAAGACAGATTAGATCCAATATTTACTTATTATTGTTTACGACAACAAACAGAAAAACCAACTATAAAGGGTATACAAAAACCTAATCAATGTTTAGCTGATTATATAGCTCCAAAATCATCTGGCATTTCAGATTATATTGGTCTATTTGCAGTTACCTCAGGAATTAATACAGAGCTCTATGAAAATATATTTGAATCGTCGGAAGACGACTATAGTCTTATTATGGTTAAGGCTATTACTGATAGATTAGCTGAAGCTTTTGCTGAATATATGCATGATAGAATAAGACAAGATTTATGGGGATATCAAAATTCCAATAAAATATCTAAAGAAGAGATGATAAAAGAGAATTATCAAGGAATTAGGCCGGCTCCAGGATATCCTGCTTGCCCAGAGCATACTGTAAAAAAAGATATCTTTAAGTTATTACAAGCCAATGATATCGGAATGAGTTTAACTGAAAGTATGGCAATGTTACCAGCATCATCAGTAAGTGGATTCTATTTTTCCCATCCATATTCTAAATATTTCAGTGTAGATAAAATTGATACAGATCAGTTAACTGATATGGCTAATCGTAGAAATCTTGAAATAAAAACTCTAAAAAAATGGCTCGCGCCTAATCTAAGGTAAATATGCATATTCACATACTAGGTATATGTGGAACATTTATGGGTGGTATTGCTGCTCTGGCAAAATCAAATGGTCATAAAGTAACTGGATGCGATGAAAATGTTTATCCACCAATGTCCACACAGCTAGAAAATTTAGGAATACAAATAACCGAAGGCTACTCACTCTCAAAACATCTTCATAAACCTGATATGTATATCATTGGTAATGTCATTTCTCGAGGAAATGAATTAATGGAAATGATATTGAATAAAAACTTACCCTATACTTCAGGGCCTCAATGGCTCTATGAAAATATCTTGATTAATAAGTGGGTTTTAGCTGTTGCTGGAACACATGGAAAAACAACAACAACTGCGATGTTAAGTTGGATACTAGAATCGTGTGGGTTAGCTCCAGGATTTTTAATTGGAGGAATCCCAAATAACTTTGAGGTTTCAGCAAGGCATCCAAAAAATAATAATAAAAATCTACCAAGTTTTTTTATAATCGAAGCTGATGAGTATGACACTGCTTTTTTTGATAAAAGATCCAAGTTTTCTCACTATCACCCAAGAACATTAATTTTAAATAACCTAGAATTTGACCATGCTGATATTTTTGATGATATTACTCATATAGAAAAACATTTTCACCACTTAATTCGAACTGTTCCAAGCGAAGGGAAGCTTTTAGTAAATTCTGAAAGTCCGGTATTAAGTAACTTAATTCAAAAAGGGAGCTGGTCGGAGATTGAATATTTTGGTAAAAACTCTCAATGGGAATATGAAAAAGTAAATGATGATGCGTCATCGTTTAAAATATATTTAAATAAAAAAAATCAAGGGACTGTTAGTTGGAAATTAATCGGGCATCATAACCTTATGAATGCTTTAGCAGCAATTTCAGCAGCTAGACATGTCGGAATAACCCCAATTGATTCTATAAAATCTTTGAATAAATTTAAAGGCGTAAAAAGAAGAATGGAATTAATATATTCATCAAACGATATAGAACTCTTCGATGACTTTGCCCACCATCCCTCTGCAATAAAAACAACCTTAGACGGACTTACAAAGAATATAAAAGATGGAAGAATTATCGCAATAATTGAACCAAGATCTAATACAATGAAAATTGGTACTATGAAAATAGATTTATTAGAAAGTTTAAAAGACGCTGATTTTGTTTTTTGTTATGCAAAAAATTTATCCTGGAACCCAAAAGATTTATTTTCGAAGCAAAGAAATATAAAAGTATTTGAAGACTTAAAACTTCTATCAGAAGCTATCATCAAAGAAACTAAAGCAAGAGATAAAATTATCTTTATGAGTAATGGAAATTTCTCTGTTTTACAAAAAAAAGTGATAAATTTTTTGAGGGACTTATAACTATGAATAGGTATAAACCAAATATTATTTTTCTTATATCTATCCTTATATCAATTCTAATTCATCTAATAATTATTGAAAAAATAGATATTACGAGCTTTTTTAAAAAAAATAATATCAAAAATAAAGAAGTAGAGATTGAAATAAATATTCAAGAGCCTAAATTAAAGGGAAATTCTGCTCAATCGACCGATACACGAAATGTTAAAAAAATTATTAGCAATAAACCTGATTTATTAAAGAACAAAGGTTCAGATATTAAAACCTTGAAAGATAATAAACTAAAAAAATCAATTGAAACATTTGACCTATTTAATAAAAAAAATTCTAACGATATACAAAATAAAATAGATACAAATACTATTATTTCAAACATCAACACTTTCAGTCCAAACTCTGAAACAAATAAAAAAAATAGCTCTATAAGAACCAAAAAAATTTCTTCACAGTCTAAAGACTATATGTATAAATTATACTTTGAATCTTGGAAAAAAAAGGTTGAACGCATGGGGGCAATGAATTATCCTGAATCAGCAAAAAATTCAGGAATATTTGGATCTTTAGTCATTACAGTTTCTATAAATTCAAAAGGTATAATTAAAAGAATGGCAATTAATAAAAGTTCTGGTAAAAAAGAATTAGATCAAGCCGCTCTAGATATAGTAAGGATGGGCGAACCTTATGCAAAATTTCCTGCTCGCATGAAAAATGAGGTTGATATAGTAACTATTACACGTACGTGGAGGTTTACTAAAGATAATAATTTTTCAAGTAAAAACTAATGAGCTATTATAAAAATCACATATTTTTTTGTTTAAACACTAGGCCTGATGGCTCTCAATGTTGTAGCGACTTCAATGCTGAAAAAATTTACAATTATATGAAGAAGAAAGTCAAAAAATTAAACCTAAATGGCCAAAACAAAACTCGAATAAATAAAGGTGGTTGTTTAGACAGATGTCAGGATGGCCCATTAATGGTTGTTTACCCTCAAGGTATTTGGTATCGATACGTTGATGAGGAAGACATTGATGAAATAGTTGAGCAACATTTAATTCATGGGAATATTGTGACTAGGCTATTAATTTAGGCCTGCAAATAAATACTTTATAAATTCTTTTTCTCTAGATATTTCAAAATCTTCAATCTTCGACATTCTTTGTGATTCCGACCAAATACTTTTAGGAAAATGTCTATCTTCCTTAAACCTTGGTATTACATGCCAGTGAACGTGAGGTATTATATTTCCCAGAGAAGCTAAATTTATTTTATCTGGTTTTAAAAAAATGTTTATCAGTGACTCTAATTTAAATACAACTCGCATTAATTTTAATTGTTCTTCATTAAATAAATCACTCATCTCTTTTTTATGGCTTATTAAATCAACACGACAATACCCAGGATAATTTTGATCATTAATTAATATCACTCGGCAAAACCCATCAACCCAAACAGTAGGATAGTTTTGTTTAGCACATAGCACACATTCTTTTTTTTCAGGTAACTGCAAGCATTCTATCCAATGCTAACTTAGCTAACTTAGCTTCACTTTCTTTTACTTTTATAATATTCACAGGAGAATCCTTCAATATATTTTCTAATGTCCATGCTAAGTGTTGGGGATCTATTCTCGCCATAGTAGAACATTCACAGACAACATGAGACATAAATTGAACAAGCTTACCTTCTGACTTCATTTCATTAGCAAGCCTATTAACTAAATTAAGTTCTGTTCCTACTAACCACTTAGTATTCTTTTCTGCTTTTTGAATGGTTTTTAAAATAAATTCAGTTGACCCCACAAAATCTGAATTTTGACATACCTCGAAGGGGGATTCAGGGTGAGAAATAACAAACCCATCAGGATGTAATTCTTTAAATCTTTCTATATGCTCAAGTCTGAACATTTGATGAACAGCACAATGGCCTTTCCATAGAAGAATTTTCGAATCCATAATTTGTTTTTCTGTTAATCCTCCGAGAGGTAAATCTGGATCCCAGACTGTCATATCTTCTAGCGGAATATTCATCTTATACCCCGTCCACCTTCCTAAATTTTGATCTGGGAAAAATAAAACTTTTTGTCTTTGCTTAAAAGCCCATTCTAAAATTTTTGGCGCATTAGTAGAAGTACATACAATTCCGTTATGTTCTCCACAAAAAGCTTTGAGGTCTGCAGCTGAATTAATATAGGTAATTGGAGTAATTGTTTGATCAAAATCTAAAACTTTAGAAATTTCTCTATAGGTCCTTTCTACTTTTGCTAAATTTGCCATATCAGCCATTGAACAGCCTGCTGAAAGATCGGGCAAGACAGTAATTTGATTATCTCTAGATAATATATCTGAAACTTCCGCCATAAAGTGAACACCTAAGAACACAATATATTTTGCATCTAATTGTTGAACGTACTGAGCAAGCTTTAATGAATCACCAGCATAATCAGCATGACGATAAACAGTTTCGTTCTGGTAATGGTGCCCAAGAATTACTATTTTTTCACCAAGTACTTTTCGGGCTTCAATAATTCTGTCTTGGCAGTCATCACTTTGTAACCTTTCAAAAGAATCAAATTTTATAGTTGCTATATTCATATTTGATATTTTAGCTCTCAATTAGCTTAATTTTGCATAAATTTTCAAGGGCTTTTACATTTGTCCATGAAAAAACTTTTTTTTTGGCCGCTTTAATACCAATCCACTTATACTCAACATGTTCTCGCGGACTTAATTTTATTGGAATTTCTTTAGGAACTTCTAAAGCAAAAATATGCTCAGTGTTAAATTCCACTCCTGGCTCATACCTATAGCGCCAATGTGTAAAAATTTTATATTGATTACTCATTTCCCAGTCTTGTAACAAATAATCTTCTACTTTTATCCCTGTCTCCTCAAATACTTCTCTTTTAGCAGCATCGATTGGTAATTCATTATCTTCAATACTACCAGTAACAGACTGCCAGTAATTTTTTTTATCAGCACGGTGAAGCAACAAAACTTCATTTTGTTTATTGTATATAACGATTAATGCTGAAATTGGAATTTTGTATTTATCTTGACTCAAATAACTGGCAACTTAAAAATAATATTTTCTTTAATCCCATCAAGTTCTTTTATGGACACTTTAGTGTGTTCCTTAATTTTTTTAATGAGGTCTTTTACAAGAACCTCTGGGGCTGACGCTCCAGCTGAGATTCCAATATTTTTTTTATTCATTAACCACTTTGGATTAAAAGTATCTACATCATCAATTAACATAGACTCAACACCTTCTTTATTTGCTATTTCAACCAATCTATTTGAATTTGAACTATTACTTGATCCAACAATTATTATCAGATCATGATCTTTAACCATTGATTTGATAGCATCCTGTCTATTTTGGGTTGCATAACAAATATCATCATTTTTAGGGCCTACTATCTCAGGGTATTTTTTCTTTAAGGATTCTATAATTGAGGCAGTATCATCCATGGACAGTGTCGTTTGACTGACAAAACCTATCTTTTTAGACTTATGTATTTTTAAATTTTCAACGTCTTTTATGTTCTCAACTAAAAAAATTTTTGAATTTGAATTTCTCGAGTCTATTTGACCCATAGTTCCTTCAACTTCAGGGTGGCCTTTATGCCCAATCATAATAATATTATATTCTTTGCTCACCAATCTGTTTACCTGGTTATGCACTTTTGTTACCAAAGGGCATGTTGCATCGATTGGAATTAAGTTAAAGTTTTGGGCTTCATTTTTAATTAGTTTTGACACTCCATGAGCACTAAAAATGATATGACTTCCTTTGGGCACTTTCTTTAAATCTTCTATAAAAATAGCACCTTTTTTTTCTAGGCCTTTGATTACAAATTTATTGTGGACAACTTCATGTCTAACGTATATCGGTGCACCATATTTTTCAAGAGCCTCCTCTACAATAAGAATAGCTCTTTCAACGCCAGCACAAAACCCTCTTGGGTTTGCTAATGCTACCTGTAAAATATTTTCCATTTTAATTGGCTTTTGGCAATAAGCTTTCGCCCCTAATCAAATCTTGATAACTTTCTCTTTCTCTAATTACATAAATATTATTTCCTACCACCATTAATTCTGGAATTTTTGGCCTGCTATTATAATTTGAGCTCATTGTCATTCCATATGCTCCAGCATCTAAAATAGCAAGTATATTGCCCTCCTCTAAAGAAAGCATTCTATTTTTTCCAAGAAAATCTGAAGTTTCACAAATTGGTCCTACAATATCGAATTGTTGTTTTTTAGATTTCGACAGTGATAAATTAATTATATTATGAAAAGCATCATAAAGTGCTGGGCGCATCAAGTCATTCATTGCAGCATCAGTAATTGCAAATTTCTTATCTTCATTTTTCTTTATATATTCAACCTTAGTAATTAATGCTCCAACATTTGCAACCAATGCTCTTCCTGGTTCAAATATTATTTTTATATTTTTATCTTTTAGTAACTTATATATAACTTTTGAATATTCTTCAAATGTTGGTGGATTTTCATTTTTATAGCAAATACCCAGACCTCCGCCAATATCTACATGGTCTATATTAATGTTAATTGATTTTAAATAATCTATAAGAGCAACTAATTTTTTAATTGCATCTTTAAAAGGATTCAAGTCTGTAATTTGAGAGCCTATATGACAATCAATCCCTTTTATTTCTATTGCATCTAATTTACTTGCTTTCTTATACATCTTTATAGCTTCTTCTTCATTTACTCCAAACTTATTATCCTTTAATCCTGTTGAAATATATGGATGAGTCTTGGCGTCAACGTTTGGATTGACTCTAATAGAAATTGAAGCCTTTTTATTTAAAGATTTAGCTACATATTGTATTCTTAATAACTCAGATTCAGATTCAACATTAAAAGCAAGAATGTCATGACTTATAGCTAGCCTAATCTCATCTTCTGTCTTTCCAACTCCAGAAAAAACAATTTTTTTTGGGTCTCCTTTAGCTGAAATTACTCTTTCTAATTCGCCTCCGGAAACAATATCAAATCCAGCACCAATTTCTGCAAGAATATTTAGTATTCCAATATTAGAGTTTGACTTAACTGCAAAGCATATAAGATGATCTATTTCATTAAAATAAGATTTAAAACTATTAAAATTAGTTATTAATTTTTCTTTTGAATAGACATAAAAAGGACTTCCAACCCTTTCAACCATCTTGTTGACCGGAAAGTCTTCTATAAAATATTCTCCGTTTTTTGATATTAAAATTGGAGAGGCCATTTTAAGTTTCTTTAATTTGTAATTGATTATAAATTTTTGGATTAACCTGAAGAGTTGCTTGTGGATACTTTTCTTCCGGTATATAAAGGGCCCCCTTAGTGCCACATGCATTAAGAAGCATACTGGAACAAATAATTAAAAAAAGATATTTATTTTTCATATAAGTTAACCCCATTTGATTAATTTTAACATTAGAAGCTAAATTCTTTTGGTAATATCACCCAAATTTTCCCCGACTGCTTCATTGAACCTGCTTTTGCTCCTGCTTTTTTACCTTGTCCCCAATAAAAGTCTGCTCTTACACCTCCATTAATTGCCCCCCCAGTATCCTGAGCAATCATTAGTTGTCTGAGTGGTTCGTTAGAATTTGGCTGTGTAGTTGATAAAAATATTGGTGCCCCTAAAGGTATGTATCTTCGATCAATTGCCACAGAACGCTCAGTTGTTATTGGAACACCTAAAGCTCCTATTGGGCCTGGTAACCCCTGGGGTAGCTCCCTAAAAAAAACAAAACTGGGATTTGCATTTAGAAATTTTTGCAGCTTTTTTTTATTTTTTTTAGCCCAAACTTTGATACTTTGCATTGATACTTTATGTCTCTTTAATTCGCCTTTACGTATTAATTCACGTCCCATTGACCGATATGGATGACCATTTTGATCGGCATATCCAATTTGAGTCCGATTACCATTATCAAACTCCACAACGCCTGAGCCCTGAATTTCTAGGAAAAATGCTTCTACAGAATTTTCAAGCCAAATTAATTCATTACCCTGAAGTGGAAAATTTCTTTTATAAATCTCTTCACGAGTTAAATAAGGTATTAGTTTATTTCCCTCAATCCTGCCTCTTAACCTTTTATATTTCAAATCTGGATATACTTCACTCAAGTCGACAGTAATCAAATCATTTGGCGGAGCATAAAGTGGAACATTATATTTTTTTGTACGGGTCCAACTTCCTTTAAGAACTGGTTGATAATAGCCAGTTATAAGTCCCTCACTAGAACCATCATTATTTTTTGCTTGGAATAAATTAAAGTTGTCATTAAAATAACTGATTAATTTATCATTTGTTAGAGACTCAATTTTTAAAGCAGTTTCACAGACAGGCTTCCATTCATTTCTATTAATAAGCGTTGAACAACTTTGAATCCAGGCTGGCCAAGCTAAGATTAAATGATCGCTCTCTAAATTAGATTTAATTTCATTCCACTCAACCTTAGTTAAAAAACTATATGGCTTAATCTCCTCTATTTTATCAACAATAGCCTCACTTTTCTCTAGTACTTTTTGTTCACTTTCTTTTTCCTCGCATTCACAAGGTGTTTGGGTCGTAAACTGGCCACAACCACTCAGAAAGAATACAAATGATATAAGAATTAATATTTTTTTATTCAATGTAAAGTCCTAGGCATACTTAATTTAAATTTTGGTATTTTAGTATCGAAACTTTTAACATCTTCAGTCATCATTTGATAAGTTCCGTACATTAATCCCTCAGGTGTATCTATTTCTGTACCACTTGTATAAACATAGCTATCCCCAGGCTCAATAATAGGTTGCTCTCCAATAACACCTTGGCCTTTAACCTCGAATGACTCTTTATTGCTATTCTGAATAATCC
>TARA_B110000003_G_scaffold113375_1_pt1 | contig 21113 bp, 21 predicted proteins | sample TARA_B110000003 | Tara Oceans TARA_B110000003 (sample SAMEA4396424) | marine metagenome | biome: Westerlies Biome; feature: [SRF] surface water layer (ENVO:00010504); material: water (ENVO:00002006), including particulate matter (ENVO:01000060) such as... | depth 5 m
CTCACAGGGACCAAGTCCAAGCCTTGACGGGCGCGTAGCTTGTATCCTTAGAGTCAGCGTAGAACCGCGCCCAAATTGGGATACAGCTCCTTTGCAACCTGTTCACCAAGCTGATTCTTGAAGCGGGAAGCATGCAAAGAATGGCTGGTGGATATAAAATGAACGAGCGACAAAGAACTCTTGAGGAGTCATTGATGAGCAACCATCAGCTTGACGTTTTTGGAGCAGTCTTTGTTCTACAATACTTATAACTTACTTTGAACCAAATTATTTAGCCCATGTTCAGCAAGATTCTCACTCCTCGTTTTTCTGCAATTTTCCTTTCCATCGCGTTGCTTGCTCTAACTGATGCGCCAATCTTGGCCCAATCCGAATTCACCTCCTTTACCGTCGTTGAATCCATTGTGCCTGGTGGACTCGGTCGTTCACGAATCATATCAACCACCGAAAAACGAAATCACGAAGATTTCCTCTCCATCAAGGGAGAAGGACGGAACAAATCGAATCGAAAGGACATTCGAATGGAAACCTTTGAAGAGATAAAGTTGCTCAATTTCTACAGCCTTGCAGGGTTGCGTTTCCAGAACATAGCAGCCAATGACGCCGTGATCAATAGCAAAGTCACTGCAATGATGGCCGATGGATGGGAATTGGTAAGCATCAATTCTGGGGTTGAATCTGATGCGGGCGAAAAGGATGGAAATGGCATTTTTATTACTCGATTTTACTTCAAACGCGAGAAATAATTGCTCAGGCCCGTCGAATTGTTGAGCTAGCTATGCCGTGACTGCTTTTGGCATCATTTGCAGAAACTTGAAGACAAGCATGCATGGCCTTCCCAAACCAGTGACGCAAGAAACAGCGGTTCACTACAGCTTACGGTCCTCGATGTAATTCGAGCTGTTGCTGGTGCCTCCAAGACCACCAATGAGGGTGGTTGTGTTTGGATTGTAATGAATGTTGTAAAGATTGTTGAAGCCTTCGAGGTGAAGGAAAGCATGCGCAAATGTCCCTGGGATAAAAATGTCCCGCGTGTTCTGTTGTCCCCCACAACTCACGTGCAGTGCGCCAAAGCCAGAAGGAACCTCCAATGTTTCAATCTCTCCAAAACCTGATCCAAACTCTGAGAAAGACCAATCCCCACAACCAAAAGCTTCAAATGTTTGTGAGATCGACAAGAGGCACTCCTCTGAGGGAACGTTGTACCCATACTGCTCCTGAATGCCAATGAAATAGTTGAGGTCATGAGCTACTTGGGCAACTGCAACAAATGAGAGCGCACAAAGAGAAAGGGCCAAGAAATATTTCATAGGTCTTGCTTGCAAGATGAGGAATGTACACACCATGAGTGAAATGAAAACACTCCCAGAATCCGACGGGCACCATGGCATTCAGTACCGCAAATACTGACATCGGTTGAAGTCGTCGATACCTTCACGGATCTCGGCTTGGATGAGGCGTTCACGCCGCTCAACGTAGCTCCATAGCCACCCCCCAAAAGCGGAGTTCAGCGCTGCACTGGTGGCGTTCTCATCCCATTGGGTCGTTCCCAAGACCACTTCCCCCAAGCTCACTTGGGACCACACAACGTTCCAGATTCGAAGCTTTTTGGCCTTTTCAAAATGTTCCCTTGCGTCGGGACAGTCGAAGCAAAATTGAACGGCAGCCCTTCCTGGGCGACATGTTTCGCCCATGTACTCCACTTTGTAGTTGCCTTGCGCCTTCATCAACATTCCATGCTGGGCGCACAAAGCTCCAGGCAGCACCAACAGCATCAACATCGAGACCCATCGTCTCCTCTCCAAGCCTGATTCGTCCCAGTGCCCAGCGGTCAAAGCGCAGCAGACAAAAGGTCCAATGGCTTCCAAGGAAGTCCCCGTTCGCCAGCAATGTCTTGGTGGGTCAGTGTGCCGTTGAACATATACACCCCCGTGGAAATCAAGCTGTGGTCCTTGATGGCTGGCACCACGCCTCCCTCAGCCGCCACCCCAAGGATCATAGGTGCAAAAATATTGCTCAAGGCCTTGCTGGCCGTTCTGGAGACCCGGGATGGAATGTTGGGCACACAGTAATGGATCACACCACACTCGAGAAAGGTGGGGCGCTCATGGCTGGTCAATCGAGACGTCTCAAAAACCCCGCCTCGGTCGATGCTAACGTCCACAATGATGGAACGCTCGCGCATGCCCGCGACCATGGGCTCACTGACCAACATCGGGGCCCGAGGACCCGATCCACGGACCGCTCCAATGGCGACATCCGCCGTTTGGAGGGCCTCCTCCAGCACGGAAGGCTGGAGGGTGGAAGTCCAAAGACGCTGCCCCACCGAGTTTTGCAGCCGAATCAAGCGGTGCACGCTGTTGTCAAACACTTTGACACTCGCCCCCAGCCCCAAGGCCGAACGCGTGGCATACTCCCCCACCGTGCCTGCCCCCAAGATGACCACTTCACTGGGCCTCACACCACTTACACCACCAAGCATGGTGCCCTGGCCGGACACACTGGCCATGAGTTCACCTGCCAAGAGGATGGCGGTGTTGCCCGCAATCTCTCCCATGGCGCGCACCAAAGGCTGAATGCCATTTTCATTTTGGACAAAGTCCCAGGCAATGGCCGTGGTTTTCTTGGCAGAAAGGGCCTCCAACAGCCCTTCATTTTGAACGCTGAGTTGCAATGCTGAGATCAAGGTTTGGCGCACCCCCATCAATTCCACTTCCTCCAACGAGGGAGGTTCCACCTTGAGCACGATGTTGGCTTGGAACACCTGGCGACGGTCGTACACAATCTGTGCACCCGATTCGCTGTAGTCATTGTCGCTGAATTGCGCCTCTGCCCCAGCTTGGGTTTCCACCAAAACCTGGTGGCCATGTGCCACAAGGAGGGCCACAGCTTCAGGCACCAACGCCACCCGCTTTTCTTGAAAGCTTGTTTCAGCGGGAATCCCGATGGTGAGTTCCGCTTGGTCGCGCTTGGCTTCGAGCAACTCTTCTTTTGGGAGAAGCGACGCCTCGCGGGCGAGCGCTTTGATGGCTTTGCGTCCTTGGTCCATGGAGGCCCAAAATAATCAACCCGAGCTGAATCCGTCCTACAGGCGTGACAAAATGCACGACCGGCCGCCTCCATCCAAAGGAATCAGGCGCACCATCCACGCATCATCAGGCATCAGGCCTGGAATGCGTTCCGGCCATTCCACAAGGGTCAGCACGGGTTCGTGCAGCATCTCTGCAATGCCTGAACGATCCGCCTCCTCCTCATCGGCCAAACGGTACAAATCCATGTGCCTCACCTCCGCCAGGCTTTCGTTTCTCGTCACATGGTGGTGATGGACCAGGCCAAATGTGGGGCTGGCCGCATGCTCCTTCACTTCCCAAACCTTAAGCAGGGCCCGGATCAATGTGGTTTTGCCCACACCCATGGGACCGTGGACGGCCACCACTCCAGTCATGGGCAAGGCCTCGGCCAACTTTTGGGCCAAGCCAGGCAACTCCTCCAAAGAAAAATGCTCCCAGGAATGCACCGTCGTCATGGCCCTCATGTCAAGCGCCTTTGGGGTCCAAAACCACCCATGGGATGATCACCTCCTCCATGCTCACACCGCCGTGCTGGAAGGTGTCACGGAATGTCTTGGTGTACTTCGCGGCATTGTTGGGGTAGACGAGGAAATCGCGGGTCTTCGCGAAAATGTAGCTGCTCGACACATTGGGTTTGGGCAATCCCACACGCTCGGGGTGTCGCACCTCCATGACCTCCTCAGGGTCATAGCCCAAGTTGCGGCCCACCTTGTAACGCAGGTTGCTGTTGGTTTCCCTGTCCCCACGGACCTCCACAGGGTGGTCCACACGCATCGTCCCGTGGTCCGTGGTGAGAATCATACGCCCACCCATTTGGGCCATGGCGTCCATCATGTCCTTCAGCGGACTGTGGGCAAACCATGACAGGGTCAAACTGCGGTAGGCCGCCTCGTCGTCGGCAAGCTCTTTGATCATGTCCATCTCGGAGCGTGCATGGCTCAGCATGTCCACAAAATTGTAGACCACGGTGGTGATTTGCTGGCCTTTCATTTCATGGAATTTGTCCGCCAGCCTTTTGCCTGCTTGCAAGTTTGTGATCTTGTGGTAGGAGGTCTTGCCAGCGATACCTAAGCGGTCAAACAACGCCTTTTGCAAGGCCTCTTCGTGCGCGTTTTTGGACCCTTGCTCATGTTCCCCAATCCACAGCTGTGGCATGACCCTGGCAATGTCCCCCGGTGTCATCCCAGCAAAAAGAGCGTTCCTGGCATACTGAGTGGCCGTAGGCAGGATGCTGAAATAGGACTTCTCTTCTTTCACCGTCCAGTCAGCACCCAACGAAGGCGCAATGGTGCGCCATTGGTCCCAACGCAAATTGTCAATGACCACCAAGAACACAGGGCGGCCATCTGCCCCATTGACTGCCTCGGGCAGCCAATCGGGCAAGAGCTGATGGGACATCATGGGCGCCTGTTCGAGGCCCGTCATCCAATTTTCGTAGTGCGCCTCCACAAATCTGGCAAATTGCTGGTTCGCCTCCGCATGCTGGTTTTCCAAAATCTCCAACATGCCGCTGTCGCCCGACCCCCCAAGCTCGGCATGCCAATGGCACAATCGCTTGTAAATCTCCGTCCATTCGTCCGCGTTGAGTCTGCCACCAAGCTTGATGGCGAGTTCGCGAAACTCCCGCATGTAGGTCGATTGGGCTTGCTCCCCTTGCAAACGACGGTTGTCCAAGGTCTTTTTGACGGCAAGCAAGATTTGGTGGGGATTGACTGGCTTGATGAGGTAGTCGCTGATTTTGGAACCAATGGCCTCCTCCATGATGTGCTCTTCCTCGCTTTTGGTGATCATAATGACAGGAAGCTCCGGCCGCTTGGCCTTGATCCTTTGAAGGGTTTCAATGCCGTGAATGCCAGGCATGTTTTCGTCCAAAAAAACCACATCAAAGGAGCGAACTTCCACCTCTTCGAGGGCTTCCACCCCGCTGTTGACCCCGGTCACATCGTATCCCTTTTCCTCCAAAAACATGATGTGCGGCTTCAACAAATCGATTTCGTCGTCTGCCCAAAGAATGTGTGGTCGTCCCATGATAGTTTGCTTTCGTGCAAATCCGGGCACCGCAGGCGTTGGCGGCACACGTATCTTGCGACAAAGTAACGTCGAGACGCCCGACTTCGTATCCACATGAGCAAGGTGAACCGCCACAAAATTCTGAACGACCCGGTCTACGGGTTCGTCACCCTCCGCCACGAGCGCGCATTGGACCTCATGGACCACCGGTTCATGCAGCGGTTGAGACGCATCTCTCAACTTGGGCTGTCGCATTTGGTCTATCCAGGCGCCGTCCACAACCGTTTCCACCACGCCGTTGGCTGCATGCACCTCATGCAAGAGGCCATTGACAGCCTGCGCAACAAAGGGGTGGCCATCACGGAGGAAGAAGCGGAAGGCGCATGCCTGGCCATCTTGCTTCACGACGTGGGCCATGGACCCTTCAGCCACGCCCTCGAGCACAGCATTGTCCGAGGCGTTCATCACGAAGATGTGAGCGCGCTCATCATGGGTCGCTTGAACGAAGAGTTTGGGGGCGCCCTTGACATGGCGATTGAAATCTTCAACGACCACCACCCCAAAGCATTTCTGCACCAACTGGTCAGCAGCCAATTGGACATGGACCGTTTGGATTATCTCGCCAGGGACAGTTTCTACAGCGGGGTCACGGAGGGCAAGGTCGGCAGCGAGCGGATCTTGAAAATGCTCAACGTCGTCGACGGTCAGCTGGTCGTGGAAGAAAAGGCCATCTACTCCATCGAAAAATTCGTAGTGGCCCGACGCCTCATGTACTGGCAAGTCTACCTGCACCGAACCGTCTTGAGTGCCGAACACATGCTCATGTTGGTGTTGAGGCGGGCCAAGCACCTGGCCCGAAAAGGCGAGCCTGTCTTTGCATCGCCCGCACTTTCCCTCTTCCTGCACGACGACCTTGACCGGGCGAAGTTTTTGGCCGACCCTGAAGTCCTGGAGCGGTTCTGCGAGTTGGACGACAGCGACATCTTTGTGGCGATGAAGGCCTGGCGGCACCACGACGATCGGGTCTTGGCCATGTTGAGCGCCCGGTTGCTGGACCGCGGGTTGTTCCGCATCGAATTGAGGCCCGAGCCCTTTGGAGAGGCCGATGTCGAAGAGCGCGTGCAGGCCACCGCCCAACACTTTGGGCTTTCCAAGGAAGAAGCCTCTTTCCTGGTGAGCAATGCCCGGATCGACAACAAAGCCTACGTTCCGCGAGGGATTTTGGTCTTGTACAAGGATGGCACGGTCCGCGACTTTGCGGAAGCGAACGACCACCTCAGCTTGCAATTGCTTAGCAAACCTGTCGAAAAAAGCTTTTTGTGTTACCCCAAAGAACTGCAACCCGCCCCTCGCGCATAAGCGAGAGACGGGATGTTGTCAGTCGGGTGTTACGTCTTCGCCGAGGGCGTTGTAGACATGGTATTCGAGAATCTCCAAGTTGGAGTTGGACTCGATGGACAACTTGATCCCCAAGGATTTCTCCCATCCCTTGCGGATGGACTTCCACCACCCTTTGGTGATGTAGGCCTCCAGGATTGGATGCGTCATGAGGGTCATGCGCTTCCGATTTTCTCCTTCTGCAAGGTATTTCAGGGCTGAATCGATGCGGTCAGTGATCAGGATGCTGGCCTCCACCCTTCCCGTTCCGTTGCAGGCTGGGCACGCATCTGTGGCAGATACCTGGGCAACATCGCGCACGCGCTGACGGGTCAATTCGACCACCCCAAAACGACTTGGCACAGCAATGTTGTGCTTCGCCTTGTCGTTCTTCATGGCCGAACGCAAGGCATCGGTGAGCTGCTTGTTGTGCTCTCGCTTGGCCATGTCGATGAAATCGATGGCAATGATGCCTCCCATGTCCCTCAAACGAAGCACACGGGCAATCTCATTGACCACATCCAAATTGGTGATCAGGGCGTTCTCCTCCTGGCTGGATGCTCCTTTTTTGCGGCCACCGCTGTTCACATCGATGACGTGCATGGCCTCGGTCTGCTCCACAATCAAATACGAACCGCTGCGCAAATTCACCTGACGGCCAAAGGCTGCTTTGATTTGTCGGTGAAGGGACATGGCGTTGAATAGGTCCTTGGCACGGCTGATTTTCACCATGCTGTCATCCCCTGCCTTGATGTTGGCAACGAATTCTTTCACTTCGTCAGCCACACGAGGGTCGTTGACATGAATTGCTTTGCAGTCTGACGACATGACGTCGCGAAGGACCACGCTCACCTTGTTCACTTCCCCCAACACCCTCTTGCCTGGTTTCCCATTTTTGAGGTTGTCGTAGAGTTTTTTCCAACGGTCCACCAAGTCGGACAAGTCGCTGTGCAAATCCGCCGACCCTTTGTCTTCCGCCACCGTTCGCACGATGATGCCAAAACCCGGAGGCTGGATGCTCTGCATCAAGCGGCGCAAACGCGTCCGCTCTTTGTCTCCCTTGATCCTCGAAGAGAGGCTCACCTTGTCGCTGAAGGGCACAAGCACCAGATATCGACCCGGCAAGCTCACCTCAGCGGTCAGTCGTGGACCCTTCGTGCTGATGGGCTCTTTGGCAACTTGGACCAACACGAGCTGCGATGCGGACACGTAGTCCTTCATCTTGCCCTTGCGGTCAATGTCCGCTTCTCTCTTGAACTGACTGATGTCAGAGGTCGGTTGCTTCCCCGACATGACACGTTTGACCCAAATCTGTTGTGTTTGGAATTGTGGACCCAAGTCAGAATGGTGAAGGAAAGCATCCTTCCCATGTCCAACGTCCACAAACCCAGCATTCAGATTGGGCATAACCTTCCGAACGCGACCGACATAAATGTCGCCCACGGCGTATTGCACGTCTCCCCGATCCCGGTGAAGCTCAACGAGCTGTCCGTCTTCGAGAAGGGCAATGTCGACGCCAGCTGACGTCGAGTTGATGACGAGTTCCGCGTCCATCACATGAAGTCACGTAGCACGGGTCTAGCACAAGACCAGCCTCGCACCACGCTCATTACTTCTTCTTGTGACGGTTTTTGCGAAGACGCTTCTTTCGCTTGTGCGTCGACATCTTGTGACGCTTGCGTTTTTTTCCGCTTGGCATGGTATGGTAGTTTAATTGCCGGAACCTGAAAGCTCAGATTCAAGCCGTTCGATAATGCCTTCCACGCTGCGGGCCACGGCAGTGTCCGGCGCCACGGGAAGGTAGGATTTGTATTCAGTCAATGCGAGTGCACCCTGATCCATGGCCTCGAGACATCGGGCCTTGAAAAATCGTCCATTCACATACAATTCATCTGCAGAGATGCAAAGGTCAAACCCTTGCACGGCATCTTCCAAGAAACCTTCCTCCATGTCCAACATCGCCCGCTCCCAATAGGCTTCTACCCGGTCGGGGGCCGCGGCAATGACCTGCTCAAAACGCTCGCGCGCCTTTTCGAGCTGTCCACTCTGCACAGAGAAACGCCCCAGCCAAAGCACCGCATCCATGTTGGGCGGAGTGGCATCGGCCATGGCCCGCAATTCCAAAATGCCTGTCATCGGGTTTTCGCCATTGACCTTGGCCACGGCGAGGTCCACGGGGTCGGTGCCAATGTCCTCAAGGGCCACATGGTCATGGCCTTGGACTTGCTCCGCAGAGGCAGGGGTGCGAGGCATCAAGAGGATGCCTGCCACCAGCACCAAAGCGCCGGCCACCAAAACCCATGTGGAGCGAGAGACCTTCATAAGCGCTTATTTGACCTTCACGTTGAGTTTCACATTCTCCACAAAGTCTTTGCTTGGCTTGAAGGATGGAATGTTGTGCGCTGGGATCTGGATGGACTTTTTCGCCAAAATGTTGCGTCCTGTTTTGGCAGCTCTGGTTTTCACCACGAAGCTCCCAAACCCTCGCAAATAAACGTTTTCACCACTTTCCAAGTTGCTACGGACGGCGCGCATGAACGCTTCCACCGTCACTTGAACGTCTCCTTTTTCCATTCCGGTTTGCTCCGAAATTTGGCTTACAATGTCCGCCTTAGTCATGATTTGAGAGGGGTCTGAAGGTTGTTTGTCAAGGTTTCAATCCCTGAATCCGCGCGCTCAGATGCGCGTTTTCGGGGGTGCGAAAATACACCCATACCTTTGAAAACGAAATGGATGACAAGGGTTTTCTGCAAAATGCATCCCTCCATCGGAGGTCTTCAAGTGCACGAGCGGCCCTTCGACGTTGGTATTCTGAGGCTGCCAGAGCGTTGCCTTGGAGGACATCTCCGTCCTTGTATGGAACATGGCTCAGTGAAATCATGCTCCAGCAAACGAGGGTAAAGACCGGGATTCCGAAGTGGCATCTGTTCATGGAGCTCTTCCCAACCGTGGGAGATTTGGCTGCTGCCTCTGAGGACGATGTGATGAAGGCTTGGGAGGGATTGGGCTATTACCGACGGGCTCGGCTTTTGCACCGAGCCGCCAAGGTCATAGAAGAGGCCAAGGATTTCCCGGACACCCACCAAGGCTGGCTTGCATTGCCCGGCGTGGGGCCGTACACCTCTGCTGCCATCGCCTCCATTGGACTCAATGTCCCGGTGGCCGCGGTCGACGGCAACGTACAGCGCGTGCTGTCACGTTGGGCTGGGATGTCGGAGCCCGTCGATGCACCTGATGGCGCGAAAGAAATCCAACGTCTTGCAGACGCCCTGCTCGACACCGAACATCCGGGGGACCACAACCAAGCGGTCATGGAACTCGGAGCCCTTCTTTGCAGTCCCCGCTCCCCCAAGTGCCACGAATGCCCGCTCGCCTCGGACTGCTCCTCCGCAAACCATCCGGAGGCCTGGGAGCGTTTGCCCGTCAAGAAGAAAAAAAAGAAGGCGACCCTTTGGTGTTTGCAATGGCACATCGCCACATTTGGGGACCAAGTTGTGGCCTTGCAGCGTCCATCCACGGGGATTTGGCCCACCATGTGGGTGTTTCCAGAATCGAGGCCTGATGCCTTTTCGGCCCTTGGCGAACTGCACGAGCCGGTGACCCACTTGCTCACCCACAGAAGGATTGAGGCGCAATTCATCGGACATCGAGCCCCCAACATGCAGGCCTTGGAAACCTATGCGCAGTCCGTCGGCGGAACGACCATGCGTTGGGAGGTTTTGGACCAAAAGGCAAGACCCAGGTTGATGACAAAAGTGTTTGACGAACTCCTCTCCGTTCTTGGCAGCCGAGAGTGAGGGAGAAGCAGTACCTTCGAAGCATGGCAGGCATCAACAAAGTCATCCTCGTAGGCAACCTCGGCCAACAGCCAGAATTGCGTTACACCCCCAACGGCATTGCCGTGTGCTCTTTGCGCATGGCCACCTCTGAATCCTACACCGACCGGGCTTCCGGAGAACGAGTCACCACCACCGAATGGCACAATGTCGTGCTTTGGCGGGGCTTGGCAGAAACGGCCGGGAAGTACCTTAAGACAGGTTCGCAAGTTTTCATTGAGGGCAAATTGAAAACCCGTCAGTGGCAGGACCAGCAGGGCCAAAACCGATACACCACTGAGGTGGTTGCAGACGTCATGCAATTGTTGGGCCCAGCTCCTGGAAGGGACAACGCCCAGTCCCAAAAATCTACTGCAGAGCCTGTTGCTGTAGCTTCAGCCCCAGCTGCGACCAAGGCCGCAGCGCCAGCCGCGCCCGTCCAAGCCGCCCAAGCCGCATCAGGTCAGGCGGACGACTTGCCCTTCTGAATGGACCTTGCCTGAATGAACACGGCTTCCGTCGGCATTCCTTGGATGGACCATGCCCCTACCCTTGTGGTGGTGGGATTGCTCCTTGTGGTTTCTGCCCTGGTGTCAGGTTCGGAAGTAGCCTTCTTCAACTTGTCTCCTCAGGCACTGCACGATTTGGAGCAAGAGGACTCCCCTCGGGCCGACAAAGTGCTGCGCCTGATGCGCTCGCCCAACCCAACAGACGGCCCTCGAAATTTGCTCGCCACGATTTTGGTGGTGAACAACTTGGTCAACATCTCCATCGTTTTGATGGCCACCGTCGTGGCAGAAGACTTGTTGCCCAGCCAATCCATGCCGGCGTGGTTGGGAACCTTGGTCCACGTGGTGGGGGTGACCTTTTTGTTGGTGCTTTTTGGGGAAGTGGTCCCCAAGATTTACGCCACGAAGTTTGGCGTTCGTCTGGCCAAATTCACTGCAGCGCCTTTGAAGTTTTCCCAACGTGTTCTCCGTCCTGTTTGGCAGCCCCTCGTGGGCATGGGCCGATGGATGGACCGTCAATTGGCCAGCCCCAATCTGGAAGTGAGTGTGGAAGACTTGGAGCAAGCATTGGAATTGACAGACAACGCTGGACGAACCCCTGATGAACAACGAATTTTGGAAGGCATTGTCAGCTTTGGATCGAAGGACGCCAAGCAAGTCATGACCCCACGCACCGACATGGTGTCGTTTGCCAAAGAGGACCCTTGGAAGCATGTCCGCGCGACCATTGTCGCCTCTGGGTTCAGTCGAATCCCTATCCAAGACGGATCCATTGACAACATTGCCGGGGTGCTCCACGTCAAGGACTTGCTTCCCTTGCTCCACAACGAGGACGTGGATTGGACGGTGGTGATTCGCCCCCCCATGTACATTCCCGAGAGCAAGAAAATCGATGACCTTCTCCGAGAATTTCAGGAACGCAAAGTGCACTTGGCGATTGTGGTGGACGAGTATGGCGGGACCAGCGGCTTGGTCACCTTGGAGGATGTGATGGAGGAGATTGTGGGAGAAATCGCAGACGAATTCGACGATGAAGATGTGATGCATTCGATTTTGGACGAACGCACATACTTGATGGAGGCGAAGACGCCATTGCTTGATGCATACCGCATCTTGGGCCTCGACGAGGAAGTTTGGGAAGCTCATAAAGGCGAAAGCGACACCTTGGGCGGATTCATGGTGGAGCAATCCGGCCGCATGCTCCGACACGGAGAGTCGGTCTCGTTTCAAGGAACGACGTTGCAGGTGGATGCCGGCGATGCGCGCAGGATCCATCGAATCAAGGTGGTGCTCCCCTCAACAGAAGGAGCCAACGGTGATTCCTCAACCACAAACCAAACATGACGGCCCAACCCTCAGCCCCCAATGTGAACAGAACGATCTGGCCATGGGTGGCCGGCATTGTTGCGCTTCTTGTGGCGGTGGGCTGGTGGGTACAGCCGGAAAAAGCCATTGTGCCCAAACCCCTCGGGCAAGTGCGTCTCACCTTGCCAGATACGGCCACCGCAACCTACACTTCTTCCTGTGGAACTTCATTTCGGCTGCCTCGTCACGCCAAAGTCGAATTGAGGAACACCCCTGCTCAGGAACAAGGATGTTGGTACAACTTGGCCTTCCCTCGATTTCAAGCAAGGATCCACTGCACAGAACGAGCAGTGGGGACTGATTTAAATCAGTTGATGAAGGATGCCCAGTCCCTGGTGTTTGGGCATGAATCGGCGGCCACTGGCATCCGAAGGCAGTCCTTTGAACTCCCCGGGAAATTCGGCATGATCTTTCTTCTGGAAGGCCCTGTGGCCACCCCCATGCAGTTCTACATCACGGACAGCACACAGCATTTCATGCGTGGGTCCCTTTACTTCAACCACCGTCCCAACCCCGACAGCACGGCACCCGTCTTGGACCGCATGGAAGCCGACGTTCGAAAGCTGATGGAAACCTTGAAGTGGTCATGAACATCTGGGTCCTTGAAGTCGGAAACACCCGCGCCAAGTGGGCAGCCTTCCCCGAGGCCAACGGCCCCTCAGCAGATCCGGTTTCTGTCGAAGCCATAAACATCCCTCCCGACCCGCTCCATGCGATGGCTACCTGGTCTGCACAAACTGCACCTGAAGATGTCATCTGCATCACGGGCAGCGGCAACCTCGATCCATGGTTGCAGGTGGCTCCGTTTGCCAAGGTCATGCGGCCCGGAGATGAGGTGCCCCTGACAACAGCTTCGGTTCCGTCGAATTCATTGGGCCTCGATCGCGTGGCCAATGCTTGGGCCGTTCTTCAAGGAGCGGTGACTGGGGCAAATGCCGCAGGGGAATGGCTGGTGGTGGACGCTGGCACTTGTTTGACCATGGACTTGGTGTCAGGCGGCAAGCACTTGGGTGGGACCATCTCTCCTGGCGCACAACTTCGATTGAACGCCATGCACGACCATGCACAGGCCCTTCCGGCCATTCAAATCCCTCTCGATCAAGAGAGTTTAAGCCATGCTTCCGCAGTGGGAAACTCCACGGAGCGCGCCATGCTCGCCGGCGTCCTGGGGGGGATGGATGCAGAAATCACAGGGAAATGGCGGGCTTTGCGCCAACAGATGCCAAATCTCGGCTTGATCCTCGCAGGAGGAGACGCGAAGTTCTTGGAACTCCGCACCATCTCACCGAAATTCGCCGACGCTCATTTGACCCTTAAAGGGTTTCACGCTCTCTTTCAACACGCCCATGATCATCGGTAAACGCGCTTTTTCTTTGGCCTCCAGCCTCCAAGCAGGACTCCTTGTGATGGGCTTGACCATGGGCACGGATTCCAAGGCACAAGAAACAGACTTTAGCCCCTTTGCGCGGTTTGGACTGGGGACCTCTCAAGGCCAAATCAGTCCGGGACTTGCCAGTACGGTGGGTTTGATTTCCGTCAATCCTGACAACGTTTTTGCCAATCCCGATCAACCGGCTTCTGCCGCTGCTTTGGGCAATCCCACTTTTCAAGGGTCGATTCATGTTCAAGGCATGCAATTGTCAGAAGGGGACCAAACATCCAACGCTTGGACGGGAGGGGCAGGGAACTTTGGTTTGGTGATCAAACGACCCCGCGCCCGTTCTGCCTTCAGCCTCGGCTTAACCCCCATGACCTCCAAAGCCTATTTGGTGCAGCGGAACCTGACAGATACTGCATTGGGGGAGGTGTCCACGGCCTTTGAAGGCGAAGGGGGGCTGGCACGAGCTTACGTAGGCTTGTCCCAAGGCTGGCGAAAAAAGTCGTGGGTGTCAGCTGGTCCAAAGGACAGCGTTCAAATCAGCGTTCGTGGGATGGACCTCGGTGCCCAAGTGGACCATTGGTTTGGGGACGCTTTGCAAACCTCACGCATCGACATCCTCGACCCCACCTTCAGGGATGCGCGTACGGTCGTTTCTTCGCGTCAGCGTGCAACCGGGTTCATTCTCGGGGCCGAGGCGTTTCAAGTGTTGCGTGCGCGGTACGACAATCTCAAGCAATTCAGAGGAAGTTGGGTGATGCGGTTGGGGGGCACATGGAGCCCCGAACGCTCCTTGAATACCGACTTCACGAAAAGGACGGAATCCACCGTTCTGCTCTCAGGCGTGGTGACCGGCATCGACACCACCGAGTTCATCCAGACGGAGCTCGACGGCACCGTCCCGTCCAAGTGGACCCTTGGAGGAGGCTTCCAATACGATGGGGCGCGTGGCAACAGATTTGGGGTGTTTGTGGATGTCCATGCTCAATCCTGGACCAGCGCCAACGAAACCCTCGGTCACCTCATGGATGGAGACGGAACCTGGGCCGACGCATGGTCGCGATCGATTGCGATGGTATGGACCCCAGGCAGAAAACCAGGCAGGATCACACGTACGACCTACAGGGCGGGATTCAGCCACTCCATGCTCCCATTGGAACTCACCTCAGCAACCAATGGGGAAATCGTGCAATTGCAGGAATGGAGGGCCAGTTGCGGCTTCAATGCTCCTTTGAAAGGCAGCCGAAGCGCAAGTCAGCTTCACTTTGGCATGGATTTTGGCCGTCGCTATACCGATTTGGATTCGTACCACAGAGAAAGCAACATGCGCATCCACATTGGGGTCACCCTGACGCCCTTCGTGAAAAACCTTTGGCTGACTCCTAGGTTGTACGACTGATGCTTGACCCTTGAAATTGAGAAAACCTATACAATGAAAGTCCTAACCACACTCTTGACCGCTTGCTCGCTCCTGTTGATGGCCCCTTTGTCTGGCATGGCGCAAGACGACAGTCGCTATGGAGACACGCCTGACCAGCAGCTCAAATGCAAAGAAGCACTGAGCGTCTACAAGTCCTACAAGAAGCAGAAGAACTACGAGGAAGCCTACATCCAATGGAGGAAGGCATGCGACGTTTGTCCTGAAACTGCAAGTGAGGGACTTTACGCCGATGGCACCACCTTCGTGGCCAAGCAGTTGAAAGCTGTGGAAGCAGAGGACCCTAGGCACGAGGTGTTGGTGGACAGCTTGCTTTACTTGCACGACAAGCGCATGGAATTGTACCCAAGCACAAAGCGCAGCCCCAACAACCGCTGCGTCATTTTGGGAAGAAAGGCCACCGACTTTTACAAGTACAACAAGACAGAGCACCAAGCGGCCTACGAAATGTTCAAAGAAAGCTTGGATTGCCTTCAAGGCGAGTCCTCGGCTACCACCCTCTACCAATACTACACTGCGAGCTTCTACACAATGAAGCGGACGATGAAAGGTGACACCTTGGCCCAATCGGGCATGCGTGCGCAAATGCTCACAGACTACCTCAGCCTGGTGGACCATGTGGAGGCTGGCATGGCGCGCGCCACCGAAGCTGGCAAAGACCGTGACGTGAAAAAGTATGAAAAGGCGAAGAAGAACATCGAGACGGTCTTCGTGGCCATCGCCGATTGCGAAGACATGGTCCCCGTTTTGGCCTCTGCCATTGCCGCAGATTCTGCCAACATGGAACTTCAACAAAAGGTGCTCCGTTTGCTCAACAAGAAAGATTGCACGGACAACAACCTGTTCTTGCCGGTGGCGACCTCGGTGTATGCCGTGGAGCCGTCTGCTCCAGCAGCCTATGCCATCGGTATAGGGTTTGCCAAAGCCAGTGAGCTCGACTCGAGCTTCGCCTACATGGAAGATGCTGTCTCACGTTGCGAAGGGTGTACCGAAGAACTGACCTACCTGCTCAAAACTGGGCAAATTGCAAGTGCCATGGGGCGCAGCAGCACAGCAAAAAGCTATGCCCGCAAGGTGTTGGCCATCGACAGCGACAATGGCGACGCCTACATGCTCATCGGGGATGCCATCGCGGGAAGCTCCCAATCGTGCAATGACGGGGCCTTGGGAAGCCGCTCTGTATTCTGGGTGGCCTCCGACTACTACGCAAGGGCCAAGCGACTCGATGCTGAGCTTGCCGACCTGGCAGGCAAGAAAATGAACAACATGGCCAAGCAGTTCCCCACAGTGGACGACATTTTCACCTACGGCAAACAAGCCGGCGGAACGTTCACTGTACCCAACAAGCCAGGTTGTCCTTGCTCGGGAGAGACCACCACGATTCGCGTGCGCTGATTCCCGTGATTGGACGTTCTTGCCATTCGATTTCCAACTGCCCGACTGTTCAGGTTTGGGCGGTTGTGTGTCTGGGCCTCTTCTCGGCCACTTCCTGTTCGCAGGGAACGCAAGAACCCTCTGAGCGTGAAAGCTCCCCATTGGGTGGACTTTATCCTCGTGAAGGATTCCCTGCACAACTCGTGGTGGACGGTTATTTCGAATACACAGAAAATGGCCAAATCATACAGTCCCTCGCAGCATCTCGGCTCGAACGTTGGGAGGAACAAACAGGGACCGAAGGGGAGGGACTCTCCCCCCTTTGGCAAGTTGGAGGAGGCTACACACTCTACATCGGCGGTTCACGCGAAGACCACAATGCCGTCCTGTCCGCCCAGCGTGGCACCTACGACGACCAAGCCGGTCGACTCGAGGCGTGGGACGATGTGGTCCTTGTCAACGAAGAGGGCGAGCGGCTGGAAACGGAGCACTTGATTTGGTCCCACGACTCCGATGTGGTGCACACCCAGAGACCTGTGGTGATCCATACGGCCCAAGGAGTGCTTCGAGGCAGAGGCTTGCGGGCCGACAGCCACTTTGAGCGGTATGAAATCCTTTCGCCCACAGGATCCTTCGACTTGACATTGGACCGAGATTCACTGCCCACTGGGCCCGATGCCTGACCTTTGCCACATGACACCTCCTCCGACAAAGCCTTCGTTTGAATACAAGACAGCCCGTGCCGCGGAATGGTTCTGGCTGGTGGCCGCAAGCTGCACTACCCTTTACGTCATTTGGGTGTGGTGGTCGGAGTCCACACCTCGCTACACTTTGGGGTTGTTTCCTTGCATCGCTTGGCTTTGGTATCTGGTGCGGCGCATCTTCCGAAAGCGCATGCAACCTACCGCACAAACCCAATGAGGCAATCCGTATCTTGGCAAGCATCTTTGCACTCCTTCCATGGATCCTGACCCCTCGAGTTCCCTTTTGATTCTGGCCGCTTCGCTGTTGGCATCAGCCTTTTTCTCAGGCATAGAAATGGCGTTTGTGGCCTCCAGTAGGCTGCAAACTGAATTGGACGCACAGCAATCGCTGCGTGGCCAAGTCGTGGCGTTCTTGGCGGACCGACCCCAATTGTTCATCGCCACCATGCTGGTCGGCAACAACCTCGCGTTGGTGATTTGCGGCATGGAATCTGGTGCTTGGATCAGTCAAGCCTTGTTCCAAGTGTCAGGATGGCAAGAAGCCGCACAACCTGGACTTGTCCTTGCCGTTCAGACAGGCATCACCACTTCAGTGGTCCTCGTATTGGCTGAATTCATGCCCAAGTCGCTCTTCCACGCCTCGCCCAACTTTTGGCTGCGGACCATGGCCTACCCCTTGGCGTTGGTGTTTGCCGTGCTGGCGCTTCCAGCTTGGTTGATCACCAGCTTGAGCAAGGTTCTTCTCACCCCATTTGTGTCTGGGGACGTTCAGGTCCAAGCCCAGACATTGGGGGCCATGGATTTGGACCACTTTCTGAAGGGATTGAGCGGACGCATGGAGCCCGAACAAGAACTTGAACACGAGCTGCAAATCCTCCAAAATGCCCTTGACTTGCCCAGTGTTCAAGCTAGAGACAGCATGGTGCCACGCAACGAAGTGCAAGGCGTCGACCTCAGGACAGACATCTCTGAACTTCAAAGTGCATTCGCCGAATCAGGATATTCCAAGCTCGTGGTGTTTGATGGAGACATGGACCACATTGTTGGATACGTTCACGCCAAAGATTTGTTCTCCCTTCCGGGAGAGTTGTCCGAGATTTTGCTCCCCACTTTTGTGGTGCCCGAGCCCATGGCAGGGGACGATTTGTTGCGCCAATTTCTGCGACGAAGACGGCACTTGGCCGTCGTTGTGGATGAATTTGGGGGCACCGCTGGCATCTTGACCATGGAGGACATCGTCGAAGAGCTACTGGGTGAAATTGACGACGAGCACGATCAAGAGGAGGAGGACATGGAGTTCCAAACGGAGAAGGGCACCTGGAACATCCCAGCGCGGAGGGAGGTGCGTGCCTTGAACGACCAACATAACTGGGGTCTCCCTGAGGGAGAGCAATACGATACGTTGGGTGGGTTGATTTTGCACCATGCAGAGGACATCCCGGAGGCTGGCACAGCAATCGATGTGAACGGCCAACCGTTGGTCGTGCGCGAGGTGCAAGAAAACCGCATCATTTGGGTGGAATTTGACCCCAAAAAAGAAGGCTGAAACTCCTCCACGGTTAGTTGCCGTGGAAACGTTATCTTCGCAATCCTTACAAAAGAAGACAGAGACCATGGCTATGATTGAACAAATCCGCAACAGGCAAGGCTTGTTGCTCGTGATTATCGGCATCGGAATGTTGGGATTCTTGGTCCCTTACGACGCCGTTTTGGCCCTCATGGGGCAAGGCACCACCCGTGACGTTGGGAGTGTTGGGGGCGAAAGCATCTCTGCTTTGACCTACCGAATGGAAGTGGACGAGCGACGTCGTCTTGGTTTTTCAGGAGATCAACTCCAAGACGAGGTGTGGGGAGATTTGACCGCCAACATCTTGCTCGACGACACCTACGATGCCTTGGGCCTGTCGGTCACCGATGCTGAATTCCAAGAAATGTTGTTTGGCTCTCTGGATTCTCCATACATGAGCCGGGCCTTCTTCAGCAACGGAGAAAACAAAGCCTTCTGGCAGCAGAACTTTGGTGCAATGCTTACAACGGATCAAGGCAAAATGAACCTCCTGAGCTACAAAAAGCTCATCATCGCCAAGCGCAAGAAAGAAAAGATGGACGCGTTGCTCAGTGATGCGCTCTACACCAACAGCCTAGAGGGGAAGTACGACTACATCAATGCTGAACAAAAAGCGGAGGTGAAATACGTTGCCAAGCTCTACAAAAACATCCCTGACGGGGAAGTAGAGGTGTCCGCGGGCGACATCAAGTCCTACTACAACCGGCACAAAGAAGATCCCAAATTCCAGCAGAAAGAAGGCCGCGACATCAGCTACGTGAAAATCCCTCTTGGGGCAAGCGCCGATGACATCTCGGACATGGAAGCCAAGATGACAGATGTGGCAGCGCTCTGGAAGGAGGCGTCCGACGCCGAAGCCTTTGCACAGGAACAGAACGACGGCAAAAGCGACATCCGAAACTTGCGCCTGGCGCAGGTTGAACTCGATGTGAACGAAAGCAAGTTCTTCGACGAGCCTGCAGGAACCGTTGTCGGGCCTTACAGCAAGAATGGCCAGATGATGGTGGCCCAAGTGTTGGGCCGCAGCATGGCGCCGGATGAAGCAGCAAAATGCCGTCACATTCTGTTGACAGCGAAGGATGCCAAAGACGAGGCAGAGATGGCCGAGTTGGGCGCACGTGCCGACAGCCTCAAGAAGGTGCTCCGCAATGGAGGCGACTTTGACGATCTCGTGCAACGCTTCAGTGGCGACCCCGGCTCCAAGGCTACGGGCGGAGTTTACGACTTCTTCCCCAAGGGCCGCATGGTCAAACCTTTCGAGGACTTCTGTTTCAATGAATCCATTGGGTCCATTGGCTGGGTGGAAACCACCTACGGCGTGCACCTGATTGAAGTGCTCGATCGCCGGAAAGAAGTGGAAGAAGCCCGCGTCGCCTTTATCAGCCGTGACGTGGATGCCTCGGCAGTTACTGCACGAGAGGCTTACGCCCAAGCCAGTGAGTTCGCCATCAATGCCACCGACAAAGAATCTCTCTTGGAAGCTGCCAGTGAAGCTGGCTACGCCACAGGAGAAGGCAAAGGCATTGCCCCAGCCGCAAGAAGCATCGCCGGCATCCGTGAGGCAACCGAAATTGTGGCATGGACGTACCGCAGTGACCGCGGCGAAGTATCCAATCCCATCTTGACATCCGACTTCTACATCGTGGCCCACCTTGACAACATCACAGAGGCAGGAGTTCCTACCCTCGAGAACGTCAAGGATGACATGACAGAAGGCGCCACCAACGAAGCCAAAGGAGATTGGTGCGCCCAGCAAATGGATGGTGCCAGCCTTGACGACATCGCCAATGCCGTCGGAGAGACTGTGAAAACAGCGCGCGACGTGAGCATCAAAGTTCCCACGTTCCGAGGCAGCGGTGCAGGGCCAGAACCCAAGGTGGCTGGTGCGGCTTTTGCCATTCCAGTGGGCAACATGTCCAGCCCCATTGTCGGCAAAGATGGCGTGTGGGTCATCGCTCCTGTCAGCGTGAAAGAAGCGGGCACAAAGGATTCATACCTGGAAGAGCAAAGCACTTTGGCGACACGGGCAAGGACCAACTTCCCATTCACGGTGTTGAGCACCATGCAAAAAGCAGCAGACATTGACGACAGCCGTCGTCAGATGAATTGAACCATCCTTTCATCGATTGAACTTGCAAGCCCTGCCATTTGGCGGGGCTTGTGCGTGAAAGACATCAGGAACGCCAAAGCAGGCTTCCGTCTCCGTAGCTCAGGAAGCGGTAACCTTGGCCCAATGCCTCTTGGTACATGACCTTCCAGGCATCTTCTCCAATGAACGCCGCAACCAAGCAAAGCAAGGTGCTTCCCGGTTGGTGGAAGTTGGTCACCAAGCCCTGGGCCATCCTAACCTCGTAGCCCGGCACAACCATGAGCTGCGTCTCAAACGACCACTGGTCCCCATGGTCCCATGGGGCAAAGGCCAAAAGATGGTCCAGCGCTTCTCGGTCCGTCCAACCCCACTTGGTCACCGCTTCTTTCAATTCTCCATAGGGCGATCGCTGAGGC
>TARA_B110000003_G_scaffold239038_1_pt1 | contig 21066 bp, 19 predicted proteins | sample TARA_B110000003 | Tara Oceans TARA_B110000003 (sample SAMEA4396424) | marine metagenome | biome: Westerlies Biome; feature: [SRF] surface water layer (ENVO:00010504); material: water (ENVO:00002006), including particulate matter (ENVO:01000060) such as... | depth 5 m
AGTATTGTTGCCATAGTAGGAAGACCTAATGTTGGAAAATCAACACTTTTTAATCGTTTAGTACAACGAAGAGAAGCCATTGTTGATTCTGTTAGCGGAGTTACTCGTGACAGACATTATGGCAAATCTGACTGGAACGGAAAAGAATTTTCCGTTATAGATACTGGTGGATACATTGTTGGTTCAGATGATATTTTTGAAGGAGAAATTAGAAAGCAAGTTCAACTCGCTATTGAAGAGTCAGATATCATTGTTTTTGTGGTTGATGTAGAGGATGGCATTACTCCTATGGATGCAGAAGTAGCTAAAATTTTAAGGAAAGTAAAAAAGCCTATTTTCATTGCTGTTAATAAAGTAGATAATGCTATGAGAGATGCAGACGCTGTAGAATTCTATAATTTAGGCCTAGGTGACTATCATACCATATCTTCAATAAATGGAAGTGGAACCGGTGATATATTAGATGCCATTGTAGCTAAAATGCCTGAACCTGAAATAGTAGATTTAGAAAAAGAAGAACTCCCTCGTTTTGCAGTTGTAGGAAGACCCAACGCTGGAAAATCATCATTTATTAATGCTCTTATTGGAGAAGACAGAAATATTGTGACCAATATTGCTGGTACCACTAGAGATTCTATAGATACCAAATACAATCGTTTTGGTTTTGATTTTAATTTAGTAGATACTGCTGGTATTAGAAAGAAGTCTAAAGTAAAAGAAGATTTAGAGTTTTACTCTGTAATGCGCGCAGTTAGAACCATTGAATACTCAGATGTTGTTATTTTAATGGTGGATGCCACTCGTGGTTTTGAAAGCCAAGATCAAAATATTTTTTGGTTGGCAGATAAAAACAGAAAAGGAGTTATCATCTTAATTAACAAATGGGATTTGGTTGAAAAAGAAACCAATACCATGCGTGACTTTGAAGTAGAAATTCGTCGTCAAATTGCGCCTTTTACAGATGTTCCAATTATTTTCACATCAGTACTCACAAAACAACGTCTTTTAAAAGCCATTGAAACAGCAGTCAAAGTCTTTGAAAACAGAAAAAGAAGGATTTCAACAAGTAAGTTGAATGAAACCATGTTAGAGATTGTTCAGCAAAACTCTCCCCCTGCCACAAAGGGCAAGTATGTTAAAATTAAATACTGCATGCAATTACCAACACCTACTCCACAATTTGCATTTTTCTCTAACCTGCCGCAATATGTTAAAGAACCTTACAAGCGTTATGTTGAAAATCAATTGAGAGAACATTATAATTTTTCTGGAGTACCTATTACAATTTATTTTAGACAAAAATAGAACAAACAGATCCTCTATAATCTCATTCTATTTAAGTAATTTTATATAAAATTTAGAGAAATGATTACATGGAAAGATGTTATTCACTTTTCAGTGAATGGAAACCCTATCCCACACAAAAGAGTTGAAAAACCTGAAGAAGAGTGGCGTGCAATATTAACACCAGAGCAATTTCAAATTAGTAGATTACACGGAACCGAAAGACCTCATACAGGATCTCTTTGTTCTATTTTTGAAAGAGGAATTTATCAATGTATTTGTTGTAATACGAACTTATTTGATGCTACTATTAAGTTTGATTCAAGTTCTGGATGGCCAAGCTTTACGCAACCCATTGAAAAAAATGCGATACAGTATATAAAAGATGAATCTTTTGGAATGATTAGAGTGGAAGTACTCTGTAACACCTGTGATAGTCATCTAGGACATGTTTTTCCTGATGGACCAGAGCCAAGTGGATTACGATACTGTGTAAATTCTGCCTCAATAAAATTAAAGAAAACAGATGAGTAATATACAACAAGCAACTTTTGGAGGTGGATGTTTTTGGTGTACTGAAGCAGTTTTTTTAGAAGTAAAAGGGATTGAAAAAGTCATTTCTGGATATGCTGGTGGATCTGCTCCAGGAAAACCAACCTACAGAGAAATCTGTTCAGGACTAACTGGCCATGCAGAAGTAATTCAGGTTACTTATGATAAGAACATCATTTCTTATGAGTCCATTTTAATCATTTTTATGACAACTCATGATCCAACACAACTCAATCGTCAAGGAGCAGATGTAGGAACTCAATACCGATCTGTTATTTACTATCATAATGAACAACAAGAAAAAATTGCAAAGGCTGTTATCAATAAATTAACTCCTATTTATAATCAAAAAATAGTGACTGAAGTGAGTCCTTTACCTATTTTCTTTGAAGCCGAAAAAGAACACCAAGCCTATTATAAAAACAATCCAAATTCTGGTTATTGTTCATATGTAATCAATCCAAAATTGCAAAAGCTAAGAAAATTTCACTCAGATAAGTTAAAATAAAAACTTTTTAAAAAATAATTAAAAACTGAAACTAAAAATTACAAATCAATTTACAAACGAATTACCTGGTGATCCGAATTTAGATAATTCTAGACGACAAGTAACAGAAGCTGCCTATTCTTTTGTGACTCCTATCAAAACAACCAACCCTTCATTGCTTCATGTATCTAAAGAAATGCAGGAAGAACTTGGGTTTTCAAATAATGATATTCAATCAAAAGAGTTTTTAAATTTTGTAACTGGAAATAGTATTTTAGAAAATTCAAAACCCTATTCCATGTGTTACGCAGGGCATCAGTTTGGAAATTGGGCAGGTCAATTAGGAGATGGGAGAGCCATAAACCTTGGTGAGATTAACAATTGGACTCTTCAACTTAAGGGAGCAGGTCCAACACCTTATTCTAGATCTGCAGATGGATTGGCTGTGCTTCGTTCTTCTATTCGTGAATATTTGTGTAGCGAAGCCATGAATCACCTTGGAGTTCCTACAACCAGAGCATTGTCCCTTAGTTTAACAGGTGATCAAGTGCTGAGGGATATGATGTATGATGGAAACCCAGCTTATGAAAAGGGCGCCATTGTTTCTAGAGTAGCCAAAACATTTTTACGTTTTGGTAATTTTGAGATTTTTGCTTCAAGAAATGATCTCAGAAATTTAAAAATTCTTACAGATTATACAATTCAAAACCATTTTTCCCATCTAGGAAAACCTAGCAAAGAAGTATATATAAATTTCTTTCAAGAAGTAACTAATAAGACTTTGGAAATGATTATTCACTGGCAACGAATAGGTTTTGTTCATGGGGTTATGAATACAGATAACATGTCTATTCTTGGTCTTACTATTGATTATGGACCTTATGGATGGCTTGAAGGTTTTGACTTTGGATGGACACCAAATACAACTGACAATCAGTACAAAAGATATCGTTACGGAAACCAACCTACCATAGGTTTATGGAATTTGTACCAATTGGCTAATGCATTGTATCCTTTAGTAGAAGATACATCGCCATTAGAGATAATTTTAAAAGCCTATAAAAATGACTTTGAAAAGATGTCACAAAATATGATGCGTTCTAAATTAGGATTAACCTTGGCTGAAGAAACTGATCTAATCTTAATTCAATCTTTGGAAACCAATCTTAACGCAGTAGAAACAGACATGACTATATTTTTTAGATCATTAAGTTCTTTCAAGAAAGAACAGCCAGAAAAAGGAGTTGAATTAATTCGAGACGCTTTTTACACCCCCGATAGTATAAAAGGAGATATTTTAAATAATTGGAAGCAATGGTTTGTTAGCTACGCCAAACGATTGGAAGGTGAAACTACATCAGCTGTTGAACGCAAACAACAGATGAACAAAATAAATCCAAAGTATGTACTTAGAAATTACATGGCTCAGTTGGCTATTGATAAAGCAGAAATTGGAGATTACTCCCTTATCAATGAATTTTATCAGCTTTTAAAAAACCCCTACTCAGAACAGCCTAATTCGGAACATTGGTTTGTGAAAAGACCTGAATGGGCAAGAAATAAAGTAGGTTGTTCTAAGCTTTCTTGCAGCTCTTAATCTTGATAGAATTTTTGTTATAATTCAATTATTTTACCAACTTCCAGAAGCACCTCCACCACCAAAGCTTCCACCGCCAAATCCTCCGCTAAATCCTCCACTGCCAAAACTTCCGCCCGAAGAACTTCTACCACCAAATCCTCCACTTCTGCCCATGCTACTTAAAATGAGAATATCTAATAATACCCCAGACCCTGATCTTCTTCCTCCATTTTTACCTCCTCTGTTTCTGAAAGCAAAAAATAGTAATACGATTAGTATAAAGGGGATAATTCCAGAAAAACCTTTTCCACTTTTATAGCTTTTCCGCTTTCGAACTTCTTTAAACTCACCAGATAAAACCTCAAAAATCCCATCAGTACCTCTATCTAATCCTTTATAGTAGTTACCGCGTTTAAATTCAGGAATAATTCTTAATTCTATGATTCTTTTAGTCATTAAATCTGTAAGGACTCCTTCTGTTCCTCGTCCAGTTTGTATTGCAACTTTTCGGTCTCCTTTAACCATTAACAATAAAACTCCATTATCTTTACCTTTTTGACCTATCGCCCATTTCTCTCCCCAATTAGCTGCTAAATAATTAATATCTTCTCCATTTAATGAGTTAACAATAATCAATACAATTTGGGTAGATGTTGAATCTGAATATCGAACTAACTTTTCCTCTAAACTTATAGCTTCAGAAGAAGAAAGTAAATTTGAGTAGTCATAAAGACTAGTTTGTTTTTTTGGAACATCAGGGATTTGATATTGTGCGCAGGTGTTATTGACATAAAAACCAAAAAATAGAAGAGCTAAAATAAAGTATTTCATCAACTTTTTGAGATTTGGTTAGACAGCTCATCCATGTCATCAGCTTGATATGGAAAATGAGTTTTTAATTCGCATCCCGCTTTTAAAATTCCATCAACTAAGCCTTCTTTATAAGCTCCTTTTCTAAAATAATCTTGCATAATTTCTTTAGTTGCATCCCAAAAACCGTCTGAGACCTTATCATTGATTCCCTGATCACCAAGAATCACAAATTTATGATCATTTACAGCAACATAGAAAAGCACTCCGTTTCTTAGTTTAGTCTCATGCATGTTTAATTCACCAAAAATTTTTTTTGCATGTTCATAATGATCTTCATCTGAATGTGCTTCGATATGAACTCTAATTTCGCCTGATGTGTTTTTTTCTGCTTCTTTGATAGCAATAATAATAGCTTCTTCATCTTGGGATGATAGAAAAGAACTTGTTTCAGACATTATTCTTTTTCTTTAAAATCGAACTTTACTTCTACTGCATTTTCTGATCCTGAATTAGATGAATAAAGATTCATACTTTCAAATCCAAAAACTCCAGCCAACACACTATTAGGAAATATTTTTATATGTTTATTATACTCATTAACCTTTCCATTAAATCGATCTCTTTCCATTTTGATTCGATTTTCAGTTCCTTCCAATTGGTTTTGTAATTCCATGAAATTTTGATTCGATTTTAAATCTGGATATTTTTCTACCACTACCAATAACTTTGACAAGGCACTTGACAAACCAGATTGAGCTTGTTGAAACTGTACCAAGCTTGATCCAGTTAAGCTCCCTGCATCTATAGTTGTAGATGTTGCTTTTGCTCTTGCATTAACTACTTCAGTAAGAGTAGATTTTTCAAAATCTGCAGCCCCTTGAACAGTTTTTACTAAATTACCTATCAAATCATTTCTTCTTTGATAAGCACTTTCAACATTAGACCATGAAGCTTTAGCATTTTCTTGATTTATAATTGCAGTATTATTTATTCCCTTTGCCCAGCTATACCCAACATATAGCAATACTATTATAATTATTAATGGGAGCCATTTTTTCATTTGTTCTTTATTTTATGGTTATTAATTGTTTTTTTATAATGATGTTCCTCCATCTAAGGTAATTGTTTGACCAGTCATGAATTTTGTTTGATCTGAGGCTAACCAAACAATTGCATCTGCAATTTCATTAGCCTTACCATATCGTTTCATAGGAATAACACTTTTTAAAATAGCATCCATTTCTGGTTTTACATTTATCAATTGATCTAATAAAGCAGATTCTGTATAGCCAGGGCAAACAGCATTAATTCGTATATTCTTTGTTACATACTCCATCGCAGCAGATTTTGTCATACCTACTACTGCAAATTTACTAGCACTGTAACTGATATTATTTGGAGAAGCTTTTAAACCCGCTAGAGAGGCAATATTAACAACATTACCATGTCCTTGAACTAAAAATTGTTGTAATGCTGCTTTCATACAATAAAAAACTCCTGTTTGATTTACAGATAGTACCTTATCCCAATCTTCCAAACTAGACTTATGAGTTGGTAATAGATTAGGACCAATTCCTGCGTTATTTACAATTACATCAAGTCTATTAAATTTGATCATTGTTTGTTTTATCAAATCTTCTACTTCATTATAGTTAGTAACATCTGTTTTAATAGGTATTGATTCACCTCCATTTTTTACAATCTTGTCTGATACTTTTTTTGCATTTTCTATATTAATATCAGAAACTACTACTTTCGCACCATGATGGGCAAAATGAATGGCCGCGGCTTTTCCAATACCTGAGGCAGCTCCGGTTACTATAACTATTTTATTTTTTACTTCCATAATATATTACTTGTCTAGTTTTAAGATAACTACTATTTTTTACACTTAAAGAGGGTAGTTAAAAAATCTATCTCTTCAAATTATTTTTAAAAATACTACTTACAAAAAATTAATCGCGAATCCGAAAGTGCCAAAGCTCTTAAATTACTTGGGTATTCTTTCATTTCCATTAACTTTATAAACTTATTTTTATAAGCATATTTAACTATTAAAACTCATCCAAAAGCGTTTCATTTAAGGGCCCTAAAATAGTTCCAACTAGAGTTCCTTTAAAAATAATTTCTGCATCTATTTTTTCAAAAAAAGGTACTGCAGCTTTTAAATACTCAATATAGGTTACTTTTCCTGATTTTCCTGTTTCAATAACTATTCCTTTATAATTTAAATAATTGAGCATAAAAATAGGTCGATTATTAGAAAAATTAGCTAACTTTTCTACTGTAATTATATTTATTTTTTCAGGCATAACTAATCAATAGAATTTGTTTGAATTGATTGAAATGCCAAATTACAACATAATTCAGCTGCTTTATCCAAGTTAGCAAAACGGGGATCTGTTGTTAATCCTTTACTATATCTATAATAAATTTGTTGAGCAATCACTGCTATTTTAAACAATCCAAAAGCATAATAAAACACCATATTATTAGTAGATTTCCCTGATTTTTGAGCATACAAGGACACAATTTCGCTTCTTATAGGGTTGCCTTCAAATATAGTTGGTGATGGAATTCCTTGCTTTACAAAATCATGATCTGATGCTAAGGTCCAATACCCTAATGAAGTTCCTAAATCCATTAATGGATCCCCAAGTGTGGCCATTTCCCAATCTAATACAGCATTAATTTCTTTCCAAGAAGTATCATTAAAAACAACATTATCATATTTATAATCATTGTGAATTAAACAATGTTGATATGATTTTGGTTGATTTTCTTGCATCCATTGCATGACCTTCTCTGCAGAAGGAATATTTTTTGTAGCCGCTTTTACATATTGCTTTCCCCAATTAGTTATTTGTCGATTTACATAACCATCTGGCCTTCCCAAATCAGATAAACCCACAGCATCATAATCTAATTGGTGTAATTCTATGAAGGTATCTAACCATGAATTGGCAATCGTATTATAATCTTTTATTGGAATAGCTCTTTTTTTTGCTTCATTGTAATTTAAGATAATTCCTTCTACCTTTTCCATGATATAGAATTCACTTCCTAAGACAGAAAGATCATCACTGTAAGCATACATCTTAGGAACTTTAGAAAACTTTTTTTTTACTGAAGATTGTACTTTGAACTCACGATTCATATCATGTCCGCGTTTGATAGCGCCAACTGGTGGTTTACGCAACACATATTCTTGATTTTCTATAGTTAATAAGTATGTTAAATTAGAGTAACCATGAGTAAACTGCTTTATATTTAATTCACTTCGAAGAGAATTAATTAAGTTGTGTTCGTGTAAAAATGCTACAAGGTTTTTCTCTTTTAACCCCTCTCCTTTTCTAACTTCTTGATGAGACATAGTTATAGTTTTCCGTAAGATCGAATGACACTTTTTCCTAACTGATACATATGTACTTCATCTGGACCATCTGCCAATCTAAGCATTCTTGCAATCGCAAAATAGTGCGCCAAATGTGTGTCTGGTCCAACACCTTTTCCTCCTAATATTTGAATAGCTCTGTCAATTACTTTTAAAGCCATATCTGGAGCAACAATTTTTATCATGGCTATAATATCTTTAGCATCTTTATTTCCTAATTTATCCATTTTGTCTGCTGCTGAAAGTGTTAATAATCGAGCTTGTTCTATCTCGCATTGTGAAATAGCAATGTCTTGACGAATACTACTGAAATCATAAAATTTCTTTCCAAAAGCCTTACGTTTCGTAGTTCTATTCGACATGAGCTCTAGAGCATATTGTGCCATACCAACTAAACGCATACAATGATGGATTCTACCTGGACCCAGTCGACCTTGAGCTATCTCAAAACCTCTACCCTCACCTAAAATTAAGTTCTCTTTTGGAACACGAACATTGTTTAACTCAATTTCTGCATGGCCCTCTGGCGAGTCATAAAAACCTAATACTGATAATGGTCGAATAATTTTTAGTCCTGGAGTATCAAAAGGAACTAACACCATACTCTGTTGTTGATGGCGTTGGGCAGTAATGTCTGTTTTCCCCATAACAATAGCAACTTTACAATGTGGATCCATTGCTCCACTAGACCACCATTTCCTTCCGTTAACAACATAATGATTTCTATCTAAAACAATCGAAGTTTCTATATTTGTAGCATCTGAAGAGGCCACTTCAGGCTCAGTCATTAAAAATGCAGAGCGAATATCACCATTCATCAATGGTGTTAACCATTGTTTTTTCTGTAAATCATTTCCGTATTTCGCTAAGACTTCCATGTTTCCAGTATCTGGAGCTGAACAGTTAAAAATCTCTGAAATCCATATACGTTTTCCCATGATTTCAGCCAATGAAGCATACTCTAAATTGGTTAAACCAGGGCTTATATCACCGTAATCTTTGGGTAAAAAAAGATTCCATAGGCCAGCATCTTTAGCTTTTTGTTTTAGCATTTCTATTTTTGGCCAACGATTCCAAATATTATCTGAATTTTTTTGGAAAGCGTAGAATTCATCTTCCACAGGTATGATATTGTTCTCTATGAAAGAATTAAGTTTAGCTTGTAATTCTATTGATTTTTGCGAATATTCAAAGTTCATAAATGTATCTAGTTTTAACCTGCAATCATATATCCACCATCAGCAGTGTAGACACCACCAGTCATATAAGACCCCGCCTCTGAAGCTAACAATGTAGCAATCCCAACCATTTCTTCAGGTTGTCCCATGCGACCGCTTGGAATAGTTTTTTTCACTTTTTGTAATAGCTTTTCATTGGTCCATAAGGCAGCACTAAATTTTGTTTGTATCAAGCCTGGACAAATTGCATTGGCCCTAATTCCGTGTTTCCCCCATTCTTTGGCTTGATTTTTGGTAAGCATTAAAATGGCGGCTTTACTAGTACTATATAATCCAAGACCTAACCCCGGTGTTAGTGCCTCTACAGAAGCTATATTAATAATACTCCCATTATTGTGTTCTTGCATGTGAGGCAATACTAAATTTGATAATGCCCAAGGTGCTTTTACATTCACATCCATAATCTTATCAAAAATTACTGAATCTACATCTTCAATAGGTCCAAATACTGGATTAATAGCTGCATTATTAACTAAAACATCTATGTGTCCTAGTAGGTTAATTGTTTGATCTACCAAAGCTTTACGTTGATCTTCTTTACCAATATGGCAAGCAATTCCAATCGCTTTTAAGCCTAACGCTTTAAAATCTTTCACAACCTCATCACAAGCATCCTGACTTCTACTGCTAATTACTACTTGCGCCCCTTTTTCTGCAAATCCCTTTGCAATGGATTTTCCAATTCCTTTACTGGATCCAGTAATAATGGCAACCTTGCCTTCTAAATTAAATTGTTGATTTGAGTTCATTAAATTACTGGTTCTGTAGCTTTTTTTATAGTCAGTGATTCTGAATTAAGAAGAACCTCTGATAATCCTGAAGTTTTTGGCAATTCATATGTAAAGAAATATTTCATAGTATGTATTTTACTTTCGTAAAATTCTTTTGAATATTTTCCCTCAGAATTTATTGATTTTGTTGCATTAACTCCTAGATCTAACCAAGTCCAACCCATGATAATTAGGCTGAAAAATTCCATAAAAATAGATGCATCAGCTAAATAGCGCTCATAATCACCTTTCATAGCATGAGGCATTAAATGAGCCAATATATTTTGAGTAAGCTGCAGTTTATTTCCTAGAGTTTTGGCATATGATTGCAATTCCTCTATCTCTACTGCTTCATCAATTGACCTCATAATTTCAGCAGAAAGTAATTGCAATGCTTTACCATTACTCATGGTTACTTTTCTACCTAATAAATCTTGAGATTGAATTCCTGTCGTACCCTCATATAAAGAAGATATTCGTATGTCTCGGTAATATTGTTGTAAAATAAAATCTGAACAAAATCCATAACCTCCAAGAACTTGCAATCCATTATTTACGGCAGCAGCTCCAGATTCAGATGGATATGTTTTTACAATTGGAATAATCATTTCCAACAACAAATTATACCTCTCTTTTTCTTCTAATGAAGTTGCGGTTTCTATAATATCATAATATTTTGCCGCTAAAAAAACCAAACTCATCGACCCTTCTACTACAGCTTTTTGCATCAAAAGCATTCTTCTAACATCTGGGTGTTCTATGATTAAAGCCTGACTCTCAGCTGGGTTTTTCTTACCATTACTCGATAATTTCCTTCCTTGTGGACGTTCATTTGCATACTGTAAGGATGCTTGATATGCAGCAGAAGCAATAGCAGAAGCTCCTCTACCTACAGCAATTCTTGCAGAATTCATCATTAAAAACATATACTTTAATCCCTGATTAGGTTTACCAACAATCCATCCCTTGCAATCATCTGCATCTCCAAAACCTAAATGCGTGGTACAATAACCTCGTTGTCCCATCTTTTGAAAATCTGCAACAGTTGTTACATCATTAAATTCTAATGATTCTGAGGAAGTTGGACGGTTCTTTGGAACCACAAATAGAGAGATTCCTTTAGTCCCTTTGGGAGCCCCATCAATTCTAGCAAGTACTAAATGAACAACATTTTCAGTAAAATTATTATCTCCTCCTGAAATGAAAATTTTCTGACCATTTATTTTATAATATCCATCTTGAGTAGGTGTAGCTTTTGTAACAATATCAGACAAAGAACTTCCAGCCTGAGGCTCTGTTAAACACATAGTACCTCCCCATTGGCCAGATAACATATTGGGTACATAGATTTGATTCAAGTCTTTATTTGCAAAATGAATAATTAGTTCAGCTGCTCCTTGAGTTAATCCCGCATATCCAGGCAAATGGTTATTAGCTGCATCTAGAATATATGTAGCAGCTGTATGAGATAGAAAAGGAATCTGCATACCTCCATCATCATAATTAAAAGGAGCAGAAATAAGACCCATTTCTCCACCTTTATGCATCATTGTTTTAACTTGATCATGAACAAATACTTTTCCATCTTTGTGATATGCTGGATGTTCGTCCATTTCTTTGACAAAGGGAAATAATTCTCTATCGGCAAATTCCTTGACTGAGTCTAAAAACATGTCAAGTGATTCTATATCATGATCTTGAAAACGATCTCTAACAAGTAATTCTTCTAAATTATGAACATCATAAAGAAGGTATTTTAATGTATCTATATCTACATATTTTTCAGCCATGGATTATTTTAAATTTTATAATTGATTTTTTATCTTAATTAATTCGGATTTTACTAATTCTAATCTACTAATAATTTCATAGTTATTGATAGTGCCTAGAGGATTATTCTTAAGTTTTTGTTTTGCCCCACCTAATGTGAAACCTCTTTCTTTAACAAGGTTATAGATAAGTTTGAAATTAGAGATATCAACGGAAGTAAATAAACGATTTCCTTTTGCATTTTTTTTCGGCTTAATAATTTCAAATTCTTTTTCCCAAAATCTTATTAATGAAGTATTTACAGAAAAAGCTTTTGCTACCTCTCCTATTTTATAATATCGTTTTTCAGGCAAATTTATTTGTATCATATGACATTAATCGTAAGATTGACCCTCTTCTTCAGATGCTATTTGCATTGCCAAAAATTCTTCAGGGGTTAAATCTCCATAATAAAAGTTAATAGGATTTAATGCCCGCCCATTTTTATGTACTTCATAATGTAAATGAGAGCCAACAGACCTTCCTGTATTTCCAACATAACCTATGATGTCTCCTCTTTTCACTTTTCTTCCTCTTCTAGTTGCAATTTTACTCATATGAGCATATATGGTTCTGTAACCGAAGCCATGATCTATATAAACAACTTTACCATAAGTTGCACTTCGCTGAGCAAGTGAAACTCTACCATTTCCAGAAGCATATATTGGTGTTCCAGTTACAGCTTTAAAGTCCATACCTTTATGGAATTTTCGTATTTTTAAAATAGGGTGCATTCTGTATTTAAAACCTGAGGCTACATAAGATAAATCTTCTTTTTTTATTGGCATAATAGCAGGAATAGAAGCTAACATCGTTTCTTTTTCTTTAGCTAGAGAAACAATTTCATCTAAAGATTTAGATTGAACCACCATTTGCTTTGATAAAATATCTAATTTTTTAGTTGCATTTTTTATCAAATTAGTATTATCATAACCATCTAAATAACTATACCTATTGACTCCACCAAAACCTGCTTTTCTTTGCTCTTCAAGAATAGGATTTGCTTCAAAATAAGCCCTGTAAATATTATTATCCCTTTGTTGTAATTGAGATAAAATTGAAGCACTTTCATCGAGTCGTTTATTTAATAGTTCATAATTAAATTTTAAATTTTCTAATTCTCTTTCTTGTGCTAATTGACTAGGAGTCTTTAAAAACTGACTCAATATTAAGAAGCCTGAGAGCATAAGCAGTAAAACACTAATAGAAATAAGAATAAATAGCTTAGAAATATTCCCTTTGCTTTGTTCTACCCTTCGATAACTTAAAGTCTCTGAATCGTAATAATATTTTACTTTTCCCATACAACTAAATATGCTACTTTTGTTTATTAAAGAGTAGTAATCAAATTAATACTCTATAAAAATAATAAAAACAAATTTACAAAATGTTTCACTAACTTTAGTTTTGAATCATTTAAAGAAATTTTAATATTATTAACGGTAAAAGAAAATCAACTTTTGATTTATGAAATCTCAAAAAATTCGTTCACAATTTTTAGATTTTTTTAAAGAAAAATCTCATCAAATTGTTCCTTCATCTCCTATGGTTTTGAAAAATGATCCTACGTTGATGTTCACAAATTCTGGAATGGCTCCATTCAAAGAATATTTTTTAGGAAATAAAATTCCAAAAAATACGAGAATATCTGATACTCAAAAATGCCTAAGAGTTTCTGGAAAACACAATGATTTAGAAGAGGTTGGATACGACACCTATCATCACACAATGTTTGAAATGTTAGGGAATTGGAGCTTTGGAGATTATTTCAAAAAAGAAGCCATAACATGGGCTTGGGAGTTGTTAACAGAGGTATATGGTATTTCAGAAGACATGTTATACGTCACAATTTTTAAGGGCAGTACTGACAAAGATAATTTGCCAATTGATCAAGAAGCATTCGATTTATGGAAAGAGATTATCCCTGAAGATCGTATTTTAATGGGTGATAAGAAAGATAATTTTTGGGAAATGGGTGAGCAAGGACCCTGCGGGCCTTGTTCTGAAATTCATGTAGACATTAGAAGTGATGAGGAAAAAGCAACCCTAGAAGGAAAAAGCTTAGTTAATAAAGATCATCCACAAGTTGTTGAAATATGGAATTTAGTCTTCATTCAATACAAGAGAATGGCTAACGGAACCCTAGATGATTTACCAGCAAAACATATAGACACAGGAATGGGCTTTGAACGTTTGTGTATGGTTTTGCAAAATGTAAAGTCTAACTATGATACAGATATTTTCACACCATTAATTAGAGAAATAGAAGCCATATCATCAGTGATTTACGGTATAAATGAAAAAGAAGACATCGCCATAAGAGTAATTGTAGATCATGTTAGAGCTGTTGCTTTTTCAATTGCCGATGGACAGTTACCAAGCAATACTGGCGCAGGATATGTCATTCGAAGAATCTTACGAAGAGCTGTTCGTTATGGATTTACATTCCTCCACAAAAAAGAACCCTTCATGTTCAGATTGATAGACATCCTTTCTGAAAAAATGGGAACTGCTTTTCCAGAATTAAAGACTCAAAAACAATTGATTAAAAATGTAATTAAAGAAGAAGAAACCTCTTTTTTAAGAACATTAGATCAGGGACTTATATTGTTAGATACAATTATTGAAACTTCTAATTCTAAACAAATTTCAGGTAAAAAAGCTTTTGAGTTGTATGATACATTTGGATTTCCAATAGATTTAACTTCGCTAATTTTAAGAGAAAAAGGGATTGTTTTAAATGAAGACGATTTTCATACTGAAATGAAAAAACAAAAAGAACGATCTCGTTCTGCAAGTGAATCTTTAACTGATGATTGGACTTTTTTAAGTAATAACTCTGAAAATGGGTTTGTTGGATACGATAGTACAGAATCTGAGGTGAAAATAACTCGATTTAGAAAAGTTACATCAAAAAAAGAAGGTGATCAATATCAATTAGTTTTTAACAAAACTCCTTTCTATCCAGAGGGCGGTGGGCAAGTTGGTGACAAAGGGTATTTAGAAGATATCCATGGAGATGTACTACACATTTTGAATACTAAAAAAGAGAATAACGTTATTATTCATTTTACTAAAAACTTACCAAAAAACATAGAAGAGTCTTTTAATGCTGTTGTAGATGAAAAGCATCGTCATAGAACCTCAGCAAATCATAGTGCAACTCATCTTCTTCACCAAGCCTTGCGGGAAATACTAGGAACTCATGTTGAACAAAAAGGGAGTGCTGTAAATTCTAAACATTTACGATTTGATTTTTCTCATTTCTCCAAATTAACTGCAGAGGAATTACGTGATGTTGAGTATTTTGTGAATGCAAGAATTGAAGGGAAACTTCCATTAAAAGAAAAACGTAATATCTCAAAAGAGTTAGCAATTGCCGAGGGTGCAATTAGTTTATTTGGTGAAAAATATGGAGATAACGTTAGATCAATTCGTTTTGGACAATCTATTGAATTATGTGGTGGAACTCACGTATCAAATACCTCTGAAATTTGGCATTTCAAAATTAAATCTGAAGGAGCTGTAGCTGCTGGTATTAGAAGAATTGAAGCAATTACTATGGATGCTACTAAAGAATATTATTTAGAAAATAATAATAGTTACCAAGAGATTAAAGACTTACTTAACAATCCGAAAGAACCTATAAAAGCAATTCTTACCTTACAACATGAGAATAGTGTATTAAAGAAACAGCTAGATCATTTGATAAAAGCAAAAGCTAAGAATCTTAAAAGTGATTTGAGAAACGAACTCAAAGAAATCAATGAAGTTCAATTTTTAGCAAAAAAAATTGATTTAGATGCAAATAGTATCAAAACATTGGCATTCGATTTAGGAAATGAGTTTAAAAATTTATTCTTATTATTTGGAGCTGAAATAAATGGAAAAGCAATCTTAATCTGTTATGTTTCAAAAGAAATTGTAGTTAGTAAAAATCTAGATGCAGGAACTATTGTTAAAGAATTAGGTAAGTATATTCAAGGTGGCGGAGGTGGTCAAGCGTTTTTTGCAACTGCAGGTGGAAAAAAACCATTAGGAATTCAGGAAGCTTTAGAAAAAGCAATAACCTATTTGGGTTAACATTATAGCCTTCATTGGTCTAAAATCAAAATAAATTAAACAAGAACCTAGTAAAATTACTTTTGAAACTCCAAACTTATATACCATTTTCTAAAAATATCAGTAATCCCATAGATTACAATTCAAAAGTAATTTTACTAGGTTCTTGTTTTTCTGATAATATTGGCCAAAAGTTGAGTTATCATAAATTTCAGTCGTTACTTAATCCTTTTGGTGTTTTATTTCATCCAAAAGCAATAGAAACAATTATTAAAAATGCCATTAATAAAAAAGAATATACTGAAAAAGATGTCTTTTTTTATAATGACCGTTGGCAGTCTTTTGAAGCACATTCAAAATTGAGTTTCAGATCAAAAGAAAAAGCTATTGAGCAACTTAATAAGGCTTCGGAATCAATAAATACAGCACTAAAAAATAGTACTCATATCATAATTACATTAGGAACATCTTGGGCATATCGTCATAAAGAATCTGGGATATTTGTAGCTAATTGTCATAAAATTCCTCAACCTAAATTTAAAAAAGAGTTATTGTCGATAAGTGAAATTAATAACAGTCTTTCATCAATAGTTTCTTTGATTAAAGAAACTAATCCATATATAAATTTCATTTTTACTGTGTCTCCTGTTCGCCATTTAAAAGACGGGTTTATTGAAAATCAACTAAGTAAATCACATTTAATTTCAGCTCTTCACCAAATCATACAAATTTATGATAACGCTTTCTATTTCCCAAGTTATGAGATTATCATGGATGAATTACGTGATTATCGTTTTTATAAAGAGGATATGGTTCACCCAAATCAAATAGCTATAAATTATATTTGGGAAAAGTTTTCTGAAAATTGGATTTCTGAGGATGCTATAAAAATGATTAAAGAAATTATAAAAATTCAAAAGGATATAAGTCATAAGCCTTTTAACGCTGATTCTAAAGAACATGCTAATTTTTTAAAGTGTGTTGAAGATAAAATAAAAAAAATCCAAAAAAAGAATCCAAAAATTTCATTTTAAAATATTTTTATTTTCAATTAATAAATTGGTCTATATTCTCCCAAGGTCCACCATTTATAATATCTAATCCATGCTGAGATAAAAAATCAGTTGCACTCTGACTTCTACCACCACTTTTACAAACAGCAATAATTGGCTTTTTAAAAGCTTTAATAAGATCTAAATTATCAGGGATAGAATTTAAAACAATATGCTGTGCACCTCTTAAATGACCTTCATTCCATTCTGGAAGTGTTCTCACATCTAAAATGATTGCATCTTTTTCTAGATACTCTTGAATTTTATCTACACTTTCTTTTTGACTAAAATAACCAAATACTCCCATATTATTTTATTTATTTCTACTGATTAAATCTAAACCATCAGTTATTAACTGATAAAACTTTTTATTTTTTTGTAAGTCTTGTAAATGACTTAAAAACTCGTGTTTTATTGATAAATTTTTTGAAACAGCCAACTCATATAGTTCTAGACTTAATAACCAATCATTTTTAAATTTACTTTTCAAAATTACAAAAACATCCATTAAATCAGAGGAAATAATAAGATCTTTCTCTCTAAAATTAATAACTTTTTCATATAAATAATAAAGCTCTTTCTCAGAGCTAGAGTATAATATTTTCTGAGTTTTAGTATCTGATATCTTTCCTAAATTTTCAAAAGAATGAATGTCTGCTGACCCAGCATAGGCAGAAATGATTTCTTTACCTACTGCCATGTCATAAATTCCCCATTCTGGCTCAAACAAAACTTGATCATTATAAGTAACCATACAGTTTTTAAAAGACACCAAAATAATTCTTCCTCTCAAGTCTCTGGTTCCTGTAATCACCTCTCCCCTAATTATAACACCTCCTTCAAATTCTAATGTTGCATATTTGCCCTCATAAATTTGATAGGCCTCCAAATCTCTAGGACTCATGTTTTCGATAGGAATATTAATCCCTTTCAATTTCCCTATGGGACTTCCGAATCCTTCAGAATGATATTGAGTTCCATGACCAATTAATTCTTTATCTCTACTTGCAAGACTTGTTGGGCCATAAGTTTGAATGTAAATAGGGTTTCCTTCTGCAGAAATAACATTATTAAAAATTCCAGAAATTTGCAAACCTGTACTCAACTCCACAGTTCCAATAGTTTTAGAATCAATTAGTTTATTTATTCCTTTTAAGCCTCCTATTCTCAAAGCCATTTTATTTGCAAACTGCTCTAAAACTAAACTTAGATAAGCAAAGTCTGGTGTTACAAACAATTGGGGTTGAGGTTTTGTAATATCAAAATTTTGAGTTGCTGCTTTTATAGTATAGGGTAACTTTGTAACAGAAGAATCAAGGCAACTTTTACTTTCACTTATAGATGATAGCAAGCCAGCTCCATATATTTTGGGACTTGTTAGTTTTCCAATGAGACCATATTCGACAGTCCACCAATGCAAATTTCTTATTTGAGCCATTTCAGAAAGTTCCCCCATATCATTTTGCAAAAACTCCACTTTATTTTGTGCATCAATTACCTCTTTTAATTTAGCATTAGGGTCTTCTTTTAAAATTGATAATATTCGAATAGCTTCATATATCTCGTAATCTTTTGAAGATGAGATAGCCTTACTTCCAATTTCTCCAAATCGTCTTAAATACTCTGCGTATTCTGGATTGGAAATAATAGGTGCATGACCAGCCGCTTCATGAATAATATCTGGTGCTGGTGTATATTTTATATGATCTATCGTTCTAATATCAGAGGCAATAACTAATACATTATAAGCTTGAAATTCCATAAAAGCATTTGGCGGAATAAAGCCGTCAACTGAAACAGCTGCCCAACCAATGTCTTTTAGAATTCTATTCATTCCATCCATTCTAGGAATATAGTCGATAGAAATTCCTGTTTTTTTAAGTCCTTCGCTATAAGAAGAGTGTGCAACCTTACTCAAATAATCAACATTAATACGCATTACATATCGCCAAACAGCATGATTTTGAGATGTATAATCATTAAATGATTGTTTAACTACAAACTTATGTAAATGCTTTGGAAGTTTTTTTGTGACTTCATTTAATTCAAAATGAGAATTCATTAATAAAAATACTTTATTACACTATGAAATTACGAATTTCTTATCAAATAGCTATTATTAGTTTATCTAACTCAAAAAAAAACCACAAAAGTAAGATGATTTAAAGAAGAGTTATAGTTAAATCTAAATATGAAAAATTAAGGAAATACTTAAAGAAGATCTAAAATCTGTGTAGATTAATCATAAAAAATATAATTACATGCTTTAGTAAAAATAATAATAATTATAATTGTTTTTGGTAGTCTCTTAAAATATACTTTATCGGTTTCGCAAAATTTTAATAAACACCTGAAAATCTTTCTTACTTTTACAAATCAATCTATAAGAATGAATAAAAAAGTAATTTTGATGATTTTAGATGGCTGGGGTATTACTCAAGACCCCAATGTTTCTGCTATTTTTAATGCAAAAACCCCTTATATAAATTCTCTATACAAGGAATATCCTTCAGCAGAATTAAGAACCGATGGTGAACATGTTGGATTACCTGAAGGTCAAATGGGAAATTCAGAGGTAGGTCATATGAATTTGGGTGCTGGAAGAATTGTCTATCAAAATCTAGCAAAAATAAATATTGCTGTCAGAAATGGTGAATTATCTAAAGAAGAAGAACTTTTAAAAGCATTTAATTATGCAAAAAAGAATAATAAAAATGTTCATTTGTTAGGTTTGGTCTCTGATGGAGGAATCCATTCTCACATAAATCATGTAAAAGGATTGTTAGATGCGGCTAAGGGAAATGAAGTAGATAATCTTTTCTTACATGCCTTTACAGATGGACGAGATTGTGATCCTATGTCTGGTACTTATTTTATAAATGATATTCAAGAGTATATGAAAAGTTCTACTGGTGAATTGGCATCAGTTACAGGAAGGTATTATGCAATGGATAGAGATAAGCGTTGGGAGAGAGTTAAGATAGCCTATGATGCACTTGTAAATGGAATTGGAGAACACTCAACAAACGCAAAGAATAGTGTACAAAAAAGTTATGATAAGAAAATAACAGATGAGTTCATTAAACCTATAATAATGGTTGATGAAAACGATAAGCCTAAAGCCTCTATTAAAAAAGATGATGTTGTCATTTTCTTCAATTTTAGAACAGACAGAGGAAGACAATTAACAGAAGTGTTGAGTCAAAATGACAATGAGGAATTTAACATGCACAAGATTCCATTATACTTTGTTACGTTAACCAATTATGATAAAACTTTCAAAGACATTAAAGTGGTTTACAACAGTGAAAATATTGAAAACACGTTGGGGGAAGTTTTAGAGAACGCAAATAAAAAACAAATTAGAATCGCTGAAACTGAAAAATACCCTCATGTTACTTTTTTCTTTTCAGGTGGAAGAGAAAAAGAATTTGATGGAGAAAAAAGACTTCTTTGTCCGTCACCAAAAGTAGCAACCTATGATTTAAAACCAGAAATGAGTGCCTACGAAATAAGAGATGCTATTGTACCTGAGTTAGAAAAGGGAGAAGTAGATTTTGTATGCTTGAATTTTGCTAATGGAGATATGGTTGGTCATACAGGAGTGTTTGACGCAGCAGTAAAAGCATGTGAAACGGTTGACAAATGCACAAAAGAGGTGATTTCTACTGGCTTACAAAATGGATATACAACCCTTCTGATTGCTGATCATGGAAATTGTGAAACGATGATGAATCCAGACGGAAGCCCTCACACTGCTCACACAACAAATCCTGTTCCAATAATTCTTATTGATAAAAAAATTCAATCAATAAAAAATGGTGTACTTGGAGATATTGCTCCCACTATCTTGAAATTAATGGGTGTTGAACAACCAAAAGAAATGACAAGAAAATCACTACTTTAAGATGAAGAAGCTTTTATTTGTAATTTTCTTGTGTTCGTTTTTTTTGGGCAATGCGCAAAGAAAGAGCAATATCAATGGTAATTTAGTTGGGTATCTTAAAAAGTCTGATTTCTTAAATG